>SKEI01000462.1_pt1 | contig 26124 bp, 23 predicted proteins | sample 4826701 | NCBI WGS metagenome assembly SKEI01 (sample SAMN11008813, study PRJNA524170) | human gut metagenome | biome: Human fecal sample; material: Feces; isolation source: fecal sample from pouch patient p2, p6, p7, p14 | host: Homo sapiens | place: Israel: Tel-Aviv | collected 2016-08-31 | reverse complement strand
TGGTCTATGTTTGCAGCCCCAACAACCCAACCGGGCAACTGATCAATCCACAGGATTTTCGCACTCTGCTGGAGTTAACCCGCGGTAAAGCGATTGTGGTTGCCGATGAAGCCTATATCGAGTTTTGCCCGCAGGCATCGCTGGCTGGCTGGCTGGCGGAATATCCGCACCTGGCTATTTTGCGCACACTGTCGAAAGCTTTTGCTCTGGCGGGCCTTCGTTGCGGGTTTACGCTGGCAAACGAAGAAGTCATCAACCTGCTGATGAAAGTGATTGCCCCCTACCCGCTCTCGACGCCGGTTGCCGACATTGCGGCCCAGGCGTTAAGCCCGCAGGGGATCGTCGCCATGCGCGAACGGGTGGCGCAAATTCTGGCAGAGCGTCAGTATCTGGTGGCGAACCTTGACGGCATCCCGTGCGTGGAGCAGGTCTTCAACTCTGAAACCAATTACATTCTTGTGCGTATTAAAGCTTCCAGCGCGGTGTTTAAATCTTTGTGGGATCAGGGCATTATCTTACGAGACCAGAATAAACAACCTTCTTTAAGCGGCTGTTTGCGTATCACCATCGGCACCCGCGAAGAGAGCCAGCGCGTTATTGACGCTTTGAATGCGGAGAATGTATGACCCAGAAGTTTCTCTTTATTGACCGCGACGGCACCCTGATTGCAGAGCCGCCGAGCGATTTCCAGGTTGACCGTTTCGAGAAACTGGAATTTGAACCGGACGTTATTCCGACGCTGCTGACCCTGCAAAAGGCGGGTTACAAGCTGGTGATGGTCACCAATCAGGACGGGTTGGGCACGGATAGCTATCCGCAGGCTGACTTCGATGGCCCACATAATCTGATGATGCAGATTTTCACCTCGCAGGGCGTTAACTTCGAAGACGTGCTGATTTGCCCACACTTCCCGGCGGGTAACTGCGACTGCCGCAAACCGAAAACAAAGCTGGTCACCGCCTGGCTGGCCGAAGGCGTGATGGATAAAGCCAACAGTTACGTAATTGGCGATCGCGCCACCGATATCCAGTTGGCAGAAAACATGGATATCATCGGCCTGCGCTATAACCGCGAAACGCTGAACTGGGCGACGATTGGCGAGCAACTCACCCGCCGCGACCGCTACGCGCACGTTGAGCGTAAAACCAAAGAAACGCAGATCGACGTCAAAGTATGGCTGGACCGTGAAGGCGGCAGCAAAATCAGCACCGGCGTCGGTTTCTTCGACCATATGCTGGACCAAATCGCCACCCACGGCGGCTTCCGCATGGAGATTGCCGTGCAGGGCGACCTGTATATCGACGATCACCACACGGTGGAAGATACCGGGCTGGCGCTGGGCGAAGCGTTAAAAATGGCGCTGGGCGACAAACGCGGCATCAACCGTTTCGGCTTTGTGCTGCCAATGGACGAATGCCTGGCGCGCTGCGCGCTGGATATCTCCGGGCGTCCGCACCTTGAATATAAAGCCGAGTATACCTACCAGCGCGTCGGCGATCTGAGCACCGAGATGATCGAGCACTTCTTCCGCTCGCTCTCCTACACCATGGGCGTGACGCTGCACCTGAAAACCAAAGGTAAGAACGATCACCACCGCGTGGAGAGCCTGTTCAAAGTCTTTGGCCGCACCCTGCGCCAGGCGATCCGCGTGGAAGGCGATACCCTTCCCTCCTCAAAAGGAGTGCTGTGATGAACGTCGTTATCCTCGATACCGGCTGCGCCAACCTGAATTCGGTGAAGTCCGCTATCAGCCGCCACGGTTACGATCCGGTGGTGAGCCGTGACCCGGACGTGGTGCTGCGCGCCGACAAACTGTTTCTGCCGGGCGTCGGCACCGCGCAGGCGGCGATGGACCAGATTCGCGAACGTGAGCTGGTCGAGCTGATTAAAGCCTGCACCCAACCGGTACTGGGCATTTGCCTCGGGATGCAAATCCTCGGCAGTCGCAGCGCAGAAAGCAACGGCGTCGATCTGCTGGGCATTATCGACCAGGAAGTGCCGAAAATGACCGACTTCGGCCTGCCCTTGCCACACATGGGCTGGAACCGCGTCTATCCAAAAGCGGGCGACCGACTGTTCCGGGGTATCGAAGATGGCGCGTACTTCTATTTCGTCCACAGCTACGCCATGCCGGTGAACCCGTACACCATCGCGCAATGTCATTACGGCGAACCGTTCACCGCAGCGGTGCAGAAAGATAACTTTTACGGCGTGCAGTTCCACCCGGAACGTTCCGGTGCGGCCGGGGCGCAACTGCTGAAAAACTTCCTGGAGATGTAATGATCATTCCAGCTTTAGATTTAATTAATGGCACGGTGGTGCGTTTGCATCAGGGCGATTACGCCCAACAGCGCGACTACGGTAACGACCCGCTACCGCGTTTGCAGGATTACGCCGCTCAGGGCGCACAGGTGCTGCACCTGGTCGATTTAACCGGCGCGAAAGACCCGGCGCTGCGCCAGATCCCTTTGCTGAAACAGCTGGTTGCGGGCGTGAACGTACCGGTACAGGTCGGCGGTGGCGTGCGTACAGAAGAAGATGTTGCCGCATTGCTGGAAGCCGGTGTTGAACGCGTGGTCGTCGGATCGACGGCGGTAAAATCCCCGGACATCGTCAAAGGCTGGTTTACCCGCTTTGGCGCGGAGCACCTGGTGCTGGCGCTCGACGTACGCATCGACGAACAAGGTACGAAGCAAGTCGCGGTTAGTGGCTGGCAGGAAAACTCCGGCGTCACGCTGGAAGAACTGGTTGAAACTTATCTTCCGGTTGGCCTGCAACACGTACTGTGCACCGATATTTCGCGCGACGGCACGCTGGCAGGCTCTAACGTCTCGCTGTATGAAGAAGTCTGCTCCCGCTACCCGCAGGTGGCATTTCAGTCTTCCGGCGGCATTGGCTCGCTGGCTGACATCGCCGCCCTGCGCGGCACTGGCGTGCGCGGCGGGATTGTCGGCCGCGCGCTGCTGGAAGATAAATTCACCGTAACGGAGGCCATCCAATGCTGGCAAAACGGATAATCCCCTGCCTGGACGTACGTGATGGCCAGGTGGTCAAAGGCGTGCAGTTCCGTAATCACGAAATCATCGGCGACATCGTGCCGCTGGCAAAGCGCTATGCCGACGAAGGCGCAGATGAATTAGTGTTCTACGATATCACCGCCTCCAGCGATGGTCGCGTTGTCGATAAAAGCTGGGTTTCTCGCGTCGCGGAAGTGATTGATATCCCCTTCTGCGTCGCCGGTGGCATCAAATCCATCGACGATGCGGCGAAGATCCTCTCCTTCGGTGCGGATAAAATCTCCATCAACTCCCCGGCGTTGGCCGACCCGGAGCTGATTACCCGCCTGGCGGATCGTTTTGGCGTGCAGTGCATCGTGGTCGGGATCGACACCTGGTTTGACGCCGACAGCGGCAAATATCACGTCAATCAATACACCGGCGACGAAAGCCGCACCCGCGTCACCCAATGGGAAACCCTCGACTGGGTGCAGGAAGTACAAAAACGCGGCGCAGGGGAAATCGTTCTCAACATGATGAACCAGGATGGTGTGCGTAACGGCTACGACCTGGAACAACTGAAAAAAGTGCGTGAAGTCTGCCACGTTCCGCTGATTGCCTCGGGCGGCGCGGGCACAATGGAACACTTCCTCGAAGCCTTCCGCGATGCGGATGTCGATGGTGCGCTGGCCGCCTCGGTATTCCACAAGCAAATTATTAATATTGGTGAATTAAAAGCGTACCTGGCCGCACAGGGCGTGGAGATACGGGTATGTTAACTGAACAACTGGACTGGGAAAAAACCGACGGACTGATGCCCGCCATCGTACAACACGCGGTCTCCGGCGAAGTCTTAATGCTGGGCTATATGAATAAAGAGGCGCTGGCGCAAACGCAATCGTCCGGCAAAGTGACGTTTTATTCACGTACCAAAAAACGTTTGTGGACCAAAGGCGAAACCTCCGGCCATTTCCTGAACGTGGTGAGCATTACGCCCGACTGCGATAACGACACGCTGCTGGTGCTGGTCAACCCGATTGGCCCGACTTGCCACAAAGGCACTTCCAGCTGCTTCGGCGACGCCAGCCACCAGTGGCTGTTCCTGTATCAACTGGAACAACTGCTGGCAGAGCGTAAAACGGCTGACCCGGAAAGCTCTTACACCGCGCGCCTGTATGCCAGCGGCACCAAGCGTATCGCGCAAAAAGTGGGTGAAGAAGGCGTGGAAACCGCACTGGCAGCAACGGTGAAAGACCGCTTTGAGCTGACCAATGAAGCATCAGATTTGATGTATCACCTGCTGGTGCTGCTGCAGGATCAGGAACTGGATTTAACCACTGTGATTGAGAACCTGCGAAAACGTCATCAGTAAGTTTTCATCAGACGTAAAAAAAACCGGGCGAGCCCGGTTTTTTTATTATCTGGCAGCAGCATTATGCTTTTGCTTTGTAATTCCGTACCGCGTTGCGGCCCAGCACAACACCGGCACCAATCATCCCGCCCAGCAGCACCGCCAGGACCAGCGTCAGACCACGTTTCGGGCTGTCACGACGGATTGGCAGCGTCGGCTTCATCACGTAACGATAGGCGTGAATGGTTTTCGGATCAACTTTCAGTTTTTCAATATCGAGCAGATTTTTCTTCAGCGCGTAATAACCTGCGCCAAAAGTCAGCGGACGGCTGGCCTCATTGGCAACCATTGAGCCCAGCGCTTCGGTACCTAACAGGAACATGGTTTCCTGGGTAACGTCCTGGGTTTGCTGAAGCTGCGGTTTGGTGACGTTACTTTTCTGCGCGTATTTCAGGGACTCGGTGATCTGCTTAATACGCAGGTCTTTTTGTTCCTGAGCAACGGTCTCCTGGTTTTCCAGGGAGTCCTTGATGTTGGTCACACGCAGCTTGATCGTGTCGTTAAGGTCAAGCTCCAGCTCGTCGGCGATTTGTTCGTCGATTTTCTGGATGTATTCGGCTACGCCGCGCTGAGCGGACTGAGCTGTATCGCTAACGTAAGTCACTGTTAGAGGAAGCGCCTGACCTTTTACCGAGGATGCGATCGTCAGTTTTTCAGGTTCCTCCTGATTGTCTAACGCTTCTGTCAAAGCAATAAATGCAGAGTTAAAGCGGTTAATCACCTGATTTTGAACATCAGGCAACGTAATCGACGAATCAAGGGTGTTTAAGGCGTTGTGGTAGGTCGCAATCTGCGCCGCATCCGGACGCGTGATAGTCGCGGTAGAGGTCCATTTCTCTTTCGCTAAAAAAACATAAGCTACAGCAAGGGCAACAGCAACAACGACACACACGATGATGGTCAACTTGCCACGCCAGAGTTGCATCAACAAATCGATAAGGTCGATCTGCTCCGGCTCACGTTCATACCCGTTGCGCCCATTATTGTTATCTTGAATCATATAAACCTTAGTGACATCCGAACAGAAATACCCACGAGGGCATCAGTTTACCTGGACCATTCCGAATTTCTATAGGATTTTCACCAAAAACAGAGAAACCTGAAAAGAATAAGAAAAAAGGCTGAACGCCCGTCGCGTAAGGCATTCAGCTTGTCAATGATTTGAGTTAGTCGTTGCCAAAAAGATCGCGCGTGTAGACTTTCTCTGCTACGTCCGTTAACTCTCCGGCCATACGATTAGAAACGATAACATCCGCTTCCTGTTTAAACGCCTCCAGATCACGAACCACGCGTGAGCTGAAGAATTCATCCTCTTTCATCACCGGTTCATACACAATCACCGTTATCCCCTTCGCTTTCAGACGTTTCATGATGCCCTGTACGGAGGAGGCACGGAAGTTATCGGAGCCGCTTTTCATAATCAGTCGGTAGATACCGACCACTTTCGGTTTACGCGCCAGAATCGCATCAGCGATAAAGTCTTTACGCGTGCGGTTAGCGTCAACAATCGCGGAGATGATGTTGTTAGGCACCGACTGGTAGTTCGCCAGCAGCTGCTTAGTATCCTTCGGCAGGCAGTAGCCACCGTAACCAAATGAAGGGTTGTTGTAGTGATTACCGATGCGAGGGTCCAGACAAACACCTTCGATGATTTGGCGGGAATTGAGGCCAAGGCTTTCAGCATAGCTATCTAATTCATTGAAGTAAGCTACACGCATTGCCAGATAGGTGTTGGCAAAGAGTTTAATTGCTTCAGCTTCCGTCGAATCGGTAAACAGCGTAGGTATGTCTTGCTTAATCGCACCCTGCTGGAGCATACGGGCAAAACGTTCCGCACGCTCTGAACGCTCACCAATTACGATCCGCGAGGGGTGAAGGTTGTCGTACAACGCTTTACCTTCACGCAAAAACTCTGGCGAGAAAATAATATTATCGGTGGCATATTTTTTCTTCACCGAATCCGTAAAACCAACCGGCACCGTTGATTTAATAATCATGACGGCCTGCGGATTAATCTCAATGACATCCTGAATAACCGACTCAACGCTGGATGTATTAAAATAGTTAGTTTTAGGGTCGTAATCCGTAGGCGTCGCGATAATAACGTAATCAGTATTCTGATAAGCAAGGTATTTATCAGTGGTCGCGGTGAAACGCAGCTCCCCTGAGCTCAGATATTGCTGGATCTCCTTATCCACAATAGGCGAGACACGCTCATTGAGCATATCCACACGTGAAGGAATGATGTCCAACGCCACGACGTCGTGGTGTTGCGCGATCAGCAGGCCGTTTGAGAGGCCGACATAGCCTGTACCAGAGATGGTAACTTTCATTGTACTCTCTCAGAATAAACTTAATTATTTATAATGTGATATCACATCAATACGTTTAAAATTTTTTAACTCGTAAGCGCATTCACTGCAATAGAATTACAAACAATTCGGACTTTCTTCAGAGAGAATAAACCGTTGATATTAAGTTAATATTAAGACGGGACCATAAAGCAATAAGAATTTAGCGCAAAAAAAACCCGGCATCGCCGGGTTTTCATTATTTATTTAGGATTAGTCCAGCCATTCGGTATGGAATACGCCTTCTTTATCAGTACGTTTATAGGTATGCGCACCGAAGTAGTCACGCTGAGCCTGAATCAGGTTAGCCGGCAGTACCGCTGAACGGTAGCTGTCATAGTAGGCAACCGCAGCGCCGAAAGTCGGCACCGGAATACCGTTCTGTACCGCGTAGGCAACCACATCACGCAGCGCCTGCTGATACTCATCAGCGATATTTTTAAAGTACGGCGCCAGCAGCAGGTTTGCGATACCGGCATTTTCAGCGTAGGCATCGGTGATCTTCTGCAGGAACTGCGCACGAATGATGCAGCCAGCACGGAAGATCTTAGCGATTTCACCGTAGTTCAGATCCCAGTTGTATTCGTCAGATGCGGCACGCAGCTGAGAGAAGCCCTGCGCGTAAGAAACGATTTTACCGAGATACAGCGCACGGCGTACTTTCTCAACGAACGCCGCTTTGTCGCCAGCCAGTTCCGCTTTCGGGCCGGAAAGCACTTTAGACGCTGCAACACGCTGATCTTTCAAAGAGGAGATATAGCGCGCGAATACGGACTCGGTGATCAGGGACAGCGGCTCACCGAGATCCAGGGAGCTCTGGCTGGTCCACTTACCGGTACCTTTGTTAGCAGCTTCATCAAGAATCACATCAACCAGATAGTTACCGTCTTCATCTTTTTTGGTGAAGATATCTTTAGTGATGTCGATCAGATAGCTGCTCAATTCGCCTTCGTTCCACTCGGTGAAGGTTTTCGCCAGCTCGTCATTAGACAGGTTCAGGCCACCTTTTAACAGAGAGTACGCTTCTGCAATCAGCTGCATATCACCGTATTCGATGCCGTTGTGAACCATTTTCACATAGTGACCCGCGCCATCAGCGCCAATGTAGGTCACGCACGGTTCGCCATCTTCAGCAACCGCAGCAATTTTGGTCAGGATTGGAGCAACCAGCTCATAGGCTTCTTTCTGACCGCCAGGCATAATGGATGGGCCTTTCAGTGCCCCCTCTTCGCCACCGGAAACACCGGTACCGATGAAGTTGAAACCTTCCGCGGACAGTTCACGGTTACGGCGAATGGTGTCCTGGAAGAAGGTGTTGCCACCATCAATGATGATGTCGCCTTTATCGAGATACGGCTTCAGGGAATCAATTGCGGCATCGGTGCCCGCGCCTGCTTTCACCATCAACAGGATACGACGTGGGGTTTCAAGAGATTCGACGAATTCCTGTACCGTGTAATAAGGAACCAGTTTCTTGCCTGGATTTTCGGCAACAACTTCTTCAGTTTTTTCACGGGAGCGGTTAAAGATGGAGACGGTATAACCACGGCTTTCGATGTTGAGCGCCAGGTTGCGCCCCATCACTGCCATACCGACTACGCCGATCTGTTGCTTGGACATTACATACTCCTGTCAGGTGTGGTCACCGCGAGTTATGCGCGGCTTGAATGTATAAGGATATTAACTCACATTTACAATGTAGGATAGAGTGTCGAACTGTTAAAAGTCTTCGCAAGAGTTGCTATATAAGAGAGTAAGCCCCAACTCTACAGCGGGAGAAAAGAGTTAATACAATCAATTGCATCACACATGAACTAAATATGAACATGTTATCGAAAATCATCAAAACCGATATACTTGAAAGGATTGCACAGGCGGAACGAATATAGAAATCCCTATTAAGCCAACCGAATAAAACAATTATAAAAATCATCCATATCGTTAGTAAATAAAATCCTGCATCCCCCAAGATAACAACGGCTCGACCAAAGCCAGTAGAGACTGTCAACTCAGGTGTGATTTTATTAAATTCATAACGCTCATCTATATTCGGAGAAGTATACTTACTAATAAAATCTGGCAAAATAGCGCCCGGAATGAAATCTAACAAGTCACCTTTATCATAATTATTACTTGATTCTTGCTCGATTAAATTTGCAATTGGTGACGACGCATAAAGATACACCCAAAAAAAACCTGTAGGCATATATTCAAATACGGGATCTGCTTTTCCGATTTGCAGTATTGCCTTTTCATCAGTGTATCCTGACGATATCATTCTCTTATCGCCAAGATAACCAAAAGCAACAATACCAATAAAAACTAAAACACACCCAATCACCTTGGCATTAACGTTTAAAGATTTTGATTTACTGAGGTGATTTATATAAACAAATGCCATAGGGAAAATAATTAAAAGTAAAGCACCTCGGTTAACTATTAGTAGGGTTACAATAATAGGAAGCATAAAACCTAATAGAAAACTTAGACGTCTAAACTTGAGGTAATTTTCAAAGCTGACAACAGCCAATGCAGAAATATAACCCATATAAATAACATGAAAGGTTTTTAGTCCGAAATCATTATATGAATAAATATCTCCGCGCAAAATACTGATGATAGGAATCTGGAAGGCTGGCAAACAATCTATCAAAAAGCCGACAACAACAGCGCTGACATTAAACCAAATGATTGGCTTTGTTCGTCCTTTGTTTTCATTCCGAGTAAGCCAACCTTTAAGTTTTTTATTAAAAAACCAACCAATAATAATAAAAGCGATGATAAGCGAAATGATGAGTATACTTACAACACCAAATGAACTATATAAATCAGATAACTGTAGTGAGTAAAGAAACAAAACACTAATAAAAGACAGGGCACACATCCAAAATGGATTTAATGATGGCAACCGCATATTATTCTCTTCATGATAATTAATATATTCGGAGGTTATGGGAATGATATATATCAACTGTACAAACAAGACACTATCAAATAAGTCTCAATATATAGAAAATCAAAAAAGCATAGCGGTCTCGCGGACGCCGCCTGATTTTATTAAGGTTTGTCATGAAAGTCACTCTGGGGAAAATACGTTTTGCATCTATATTTTTACTAAGTAACTCATTGTCGGAACCAAAAAGCGTAAGAAGTTTCACAACCTCTTTTTTATACCATCCTTCTTTAACTAAACGATATCTTTTACATGCAGCTTTTAGACTTTCGTTTGCACCAACTTGGTTATTTGCATGCTGGCGATAGAGCATTTTACTCTGCCCGTCGATATACCATTGATAAGTATTACTACGCGCAAAAGCATATAGCAACCAATCATGTAATGCCACATTCTGCGATTCAGGAGTGTTTTTCAAGAAAAGTTGAAAATCCTGGGCGAGTTTGGTGTTGAATACATAAGTGCACCCCGGCCCTGCGGCTTCAAAAAAGTAATCAAACTCTACCTGCGGCTGCGACTTATCAATAAGCAATTGGCGCCCGTCTTCCCAAAATGCAGTTACATTTCCAGAATAAGCATCTGCTTGCTTTTCATTTATAACTTTTATTGCATGACTCAATTTGTCGGCAAACCAGATATCATCCTGATCGGCAAAAGATATGTAGTCATAGTTATCGAACTGTGCATCCAGTAATAATCGATAGAAATTTTTCCCCGCAGAACCATATCTCTCACCGTAAGGTAAAAGACGAACATCAGGATAATTTTTCTCTATGTATTCATAGCTGCCATCAGTACCTAAATCGATGCTTGCCAAAATATCGACTTGCACATCTTCCTGGGCGCGAATTGAATTAAGTTGCTCATCAATCCATTCCCTACCATTATACACTGCTAATAAAACCAAAACTTTATACATTATTATTATCCAAATTCATTAACTAAGAATGTTTATTCTCACCCCAGCGATTTAAAACCCCATCTACAATTGCAAAAAATGAGTTTTTAAAATATGAGAATTTAAATAATGTGAATGATAAGATAATATTATGTATCATCGAGAACAATATTTCTCTACAAGCCATTTTTTTTGGAACATGCTTGTAGCGTAGTAGATGAATTGCATTTCTTGTTCTGTAATAGCGTCTTACAGCTGAGTGAACCGGTATTCTAAAACGTCCAATTCTGATTGAATTATCACCAATCGAATGATACATTTTTGCAGTTGGAATGATATTAATTTTAATTCCATGAGCAAAACAGCGTAAACACCATTCAGTATCAACATAATCGATGAATAATCGGCTATCCATCATACCGACCTTTTCAAAGACACTCGCACGGACTAACGTTCCTGAAGAGATCACAACCGATGAAGTGAAAATATCTGTTTTACTATTGGAGAATATTTTTTTCCTATTACCTTGTGCGTCAACATCTGTAATAGCATATTCAAACCCATATTTTTCATCAAAGAAAACAGGTGCACATACTTTAAAATTTTCTTTTTTCATTGCTGAAAGTAACGTAGGCACGAATTCTTTTTGGATATCACTATCCTGGTCAAAAAAAATGATATACGGATATTTTGCCTCTAATGCCCACTGGATACCTTCATTTTGTGCCTGGGCAATTCCCTTATTACCACCAAGCCATTTATATCTTTCAGTAGTCAAGTCATCAATCTTATTCGGACTATTATCAATCACAAAATAATCGCAATTTTGCTCTTCAAGAGAGTTAATTAATTTTTTAACTCTGGAGACGATCGGATTATATGTAACAATGATAGCGCAAGTGTCATTGTTCTCGTTTTTAAATTTTTCTAAATCCATGCTACAGCCCTAATAATTCATTTGTCTTCTGAGTAAAGTCGATCAAAGAGAGTTTTACTAAAACCATTTTCCTCACCAAGAATGACCATATCGTTTATTTTTTGAAGAACTGTGCCATACAAAACTGTTTGAGGTTGAACTTTTAAAGCCAAAATTTTTTGTAATACATCATCCCAATCTTTTGCTTCATGCCCACCACTAATATCCTGATAGACATGATACATACCTCTTTCTTCTGAAAGATATTCTTTGAGATCAAATGCGGAGAAAATAATTGGCTTTTTGGTTAGCGCAAAATCGAACAATATACTTGAATAGTCAGTTATCAAGCAGTCATAGTTATTTATTTCGTCATAAACATCATCAGAAGTAGAAAGCATTACTGATTCCGATTTTTTCAATTCTTCTAATAGGTTTTGTGGCGGTAAATTTGCTGGATGCACTCGGATAGTAAGTTCAATCAGATTGTCTGTAAGAACTTTATCAAGACGTTCAAAATCGAATTTATACCTATCGCTGAAAAGTGAATCTCTATTCTGTTCATTGCTACGATAAGTCGGCATGTAGATTACTTTTAATCGTTCATTACCAGTCTTGACTTTTGTTCGTGTAAAAACATCATTACGAGGATAACCACTATCTATAATTTTTTTAGTTGAAATATCAAATGCTGACGAAAAAATATCATTAAAGAAGGGACCAGGAGATAGTACATTTGTGTAAAAATTATTAGTGAATAAATTAAATACTATATTTTTATTCCACCATTTGCATTCGGCAGGATTGTCAAACATTATTTTTTTTAGTGGGACGCCATGCCACAACTGTATTCTCTGCGTATTCAACGATATGACCAGCGGATTAAGATCAGAGCTAATCGAGTGAGATACAAAAACTTTTGAGGCGAGCAACTGATACATCACCCCATAAAAACTCTTGTAGTAGTATGAACGCATGTTATTTTTATTAAAGTAGCTCTCAAGCTTTTTATCTTTATATATCCAAATCGCATTTATATCTGTATGATCATTTAAATATTGGTAGAAATATTTAGAATTATCCGCAAATTTCGTACCAAACCAGGCACCCAAAACCCATATTTTTTTATTTTTCGGAATCAACGATCCAATAATTGAAAAAGGTAACCTCAAAATCACAGAAATCTTATGAAACATTTTTTCTTACTCTTTTTTTAAATGCATACAGAAGTATCCCACGGCAAATAAGTACCGTTGACTCGGTCACTAATACGCAGATCGCTACATTCACCCCTGTAATCATATTTTTACAATAAAGAATAACAAGAAGTAGAATTTGAAGGCCACCACCAATAAATACTGTAACATTAGCCCACCGCAATTTCCCTAACGCAGCAAAGGCTGGATATCCAAAATTTATGCTAACAAACGTGACAACTAGTGATAAAAGAAAAATATTGAATATTCGTATCGAATCCTCAAATCCTTCACCATAGAATATACGAATGAAATCAGCGGATATGAAACTTACAACTACACATCCTATGACAAATGCAGGAACCAGCACAGCCATTATTTTCAATAATGCTTTGCTATTTCCGGTTCTTGCAAGATATGGGTAAAGCGCCTGGCTTACCGGTGAAGATAAACTCTGACCTGCCATATACAGTTTTTCTGCGGAAGAATACATAGCAGCCTGGTGCAACCCCGCGTAGCTACCCACAATTAACGTACTCGCGCTAGTATAAACACTGACAGATGCTCGAGCGAGGAAAAATCCCGAACTGGAATGGAATACATGTTTAATCAAATACAAGGCAGGCTTTGTTATCTTGTAACCTTCTTTATAAATAGAATAGATTGAAATTACAGTAGCAATAAAATTACTAACACAAAGACTTACCAGAACAAAACTAATATCAGTTTCTTTTTTAACTAAAAGCCACACAAGTAATAGATATGAAAGCTTAGAGACCACCATATATATGGTAACGTTTTTTAATTTTTCTATCCCCTGGAAAAACCACATCGGCTGGAATGACTGAAACAAAACGACCAATAAAATTAATACTATTAGAGTATGTTGTGAAGCCAAAAGACTATTACTTATGAATGAATAAATAACGAGTCCAATAATGAAAAGAAAGATGAGTAAGCATTTTATAACATACACAGCACCAATGTATTTGGACACTTTATCTCTATTCTGAGCATTTTTCGCGATCCAGTATGATGCGGATAGGTTAAATCCATAATCAGTTATTATAAATCCAATTGAACACAGAGAAAGAGACATCATTATCATGCCAAATCCGTCCGTGCCTAAAACCCTACTTAAATATGGAAGAACTAATAATGGTGCAAGATAATTGGAGAATTGCACCAATGTTAGTGCAACCATATTTTTCAATAAAACTTTATTGATCACTGGTTGCTCACTATTTATTTTGAACGTACTATTTCAATAATTTCGGTTGTTGAAATTGATGGTGTTCTTGGTAGATATAGAACAGAGCATTGATCTTTTACCCAATCAAATCGTCCTGTCCAATCATCCCCCATAACCAAAACGTCCGCTTTAAAATTCTTTATGTACTCTAATTTTAGTTCTAGAGACTCTTCTACAAAAACTTCGTCAACGAACTTTAAAGAACTTATTATTTTTAAACGGTCATCCTGACTGTATATAGGAAATCGTTGTTTTTTACTGAAATTTAATTGATCAGAAGATACACCAACGATTAGATAATCACCTAATGCTTTTGCTCGCTCGAGTATATTAATGTGACCGACATGAAAAACATCGAACGTTCCAAACGTAATTATTCTTTTCATATTTACCACTTAACATCTTGGGCAGTGTATTCTCGGAATGTCGCTTGCTTAGAATCTTTGTCAGATAACTGGACATCTGTAATATCACCCCATTGGATACCTATGTCCGAGTCATTCCACATCAAACCCCTGTCGCTTTGCGGATGATAGTAGTTTGTTGTTTTGTACACAAACTCAGCGGTCTCACTCAGAACAAGAAAACCATGTGCAAAACCTTCAGGTATCCACAACTGCCGTTTATTCTCAGCAGAAAGATTCACCCCAACCCACTTGCCAAACGTTGCTGAATTTTTACGAATATCCACCGCAACATCAAAAACTTCACCGACAACGCAGCGAACAAGTTTCCCCTGCGCATGGGGTGCGAGTTGAAAATGCAAACCACGCAATACCCCTTTACATGATTTTGAGTGGTTATCCTGAACAAACTCAACCTTACGCCCTACTGCTTCATCAAAAACCTTTTGGCTAAAACTTTCAAAAAAGAAGCCACGGTCATCACCGAAAACTTTAGGTTCAAAAATTAACACATCTGGAATTTCAGTTTTGATCACGTTCATTTTAATAGCCTTTAATCATTTTCAGCAGATACTGACCATAAGCATTTTTCTTCAGCGGTTCAGCCAACTTTTTAACCTGCTCGGCATCAATAAACCCTTTGCGGTAGGCGATTTCTTCCGGACATGATACTTTCAGCCCCTGGCGTTCCTCGATAGTCGCAATGAAGTTACTCGCTTCAATCAGGCTCTGATGCGTACCCGTATCCAGCCAAGCATAACCGCGTCCCATCATGGCAACAGACATACGCCCTTGTTCCATATAAATACGGTTGATATCGGTAATTTCCAGTTCACCACGCGGTGAAGGCTTCAGACTTTTCGCCATTTCTACGACATCGTTGTCATAAAAATATAATCCGGTTACGGCATAATTACTTTTCGGTTCAAGGGGCTTCTCTTCGAGACTGATAGCCGTGCCATTTTTATCGAACTCTACCACACCATAACGTTCTGGATCATTAACATGATAAGCAAATACGGTGGCACCACTCTCTTTATCAACCGCAGCCGTGAGCTGTTTCGGCAAATCGTGTCCATAGAATATATTGTCACCCAGTACCAGGGCACAATCATCGTTGCCGATGAATTCTTCACCGATAATAAAGGCCTGGGCAAGTCCATCAGGACTTGGCTGAACCTTATATTGAAGGTTCAACCCCCACTGACTACCATCTCCTAATAATTGTTCAAAGCGCGGCGTATCTTGTGGCGTACTGATGATCAAAATGTCGCGAATGCCCGCCAGCATCAGCGTAGACAGTGGGTAGTAAATCATCGGCTTATCATAGATAGGCAGCAATTGTTTACTAACCGCCATCGTTACCGGATAAAGACGCGTACCCGAACCACCAGCCAGAATAATACCTTTACGAGTTTTCATTATGCTTTCTCAAACAGAAAATGCCCGTTAAGGGCATTAAAAGTGAATTATCAGATTGAAGTTGTTGTGAAAAGTTCTTCCAGCATGCGTCTAACTCCCTTCTCCCAGGAAGGCAGCGTTAGACCAAAACTATGCTGGAATTTTTCCGTATTCAAGCGTGAGTTAGCGGGGCGTTTAGCGGGAGTAGGATAGGCACTGCTAGGCACTGCATTTAATTTCGCCAATGCCAGTTCGATGCCAGATTTACGCGCTTCGTCAAACACCAACGCCGCATAATCATGCCAGGTCGTTGTTCCGCTTGCCACCAGGTGATAAAGGCCAGCAACTTCCGGTTTATTCATTGCTACACGAATGGCATGTGCCGTACAGTCTGCCAGCAACTCAGCCCCCGTCGGCGCGCCAAACTGATCGTTAATGACCGAAAGTTCTTCGCGAGTTTTTGCCAGTTTTAACATCGTCTTCGCAAAGTTATTGCCTTTCCCGGCATAAACCCAACTGGTACGGAAAATCAGATGCTTTTCACAATACTGTTGCAGGGCCAGTTCACCCGCCAGCTTCGTCTCACCGTAAACATTCAAAGGCGCAGTTGGATCTGTCTCGCGCCACGGTGTTTCACCGTTGCCTGGGAAGACGTAATCGGTAGAGTAGTGAATTACCCATGCGCCAATATTCGCGGCCGCTTTCGCTATTGCCTCCACACTGCGTGCATTCAGTAACTCAGATAGCTCGCGCTCGGTTTCGGCTTTATCAACGGCAGTATGTGCGGCCGCATTGACAATAACGTCAGGCTTGATCTTCATGACGGTTTCAGCGACGCCTTCCGGATTACTGAAATCACCGCAGTAATCTGTCGAATGGAAGTCCAGCGCAGTCACATTCCCTAGTGGAGCCAACGCACGCTGTAGTTCCCAACCCACCTGCCCTGTTTTGCCAAATAACAGAATATTCATTAGCTACGCGCTCCGTAATTCTGGTCAATCCAGGTTTTGTAGGCGCCGCTCTTCACATTCTCAACCCATATGGTGTTCGCCAGATACCATTCGACCGTTTTACGGATCCCTGATTCAAATGTCTCCTGCGGTTTCCACGCCAGTTCATGGCTCATCTTCGCTGCATCAATAGCATAGCGACGGTCATGGCCTGGACGATCGGCAACATAGGTGATCTGTTCACGATAGGAGGTGTCTTTTGGCACGATCTCATCCAGCAGGTCGCAGATGGTGTGCACAACATCCAGATTTTTCTTCTCGTTATGTCCACCAATATTGTAGGTTTCACCTGGCTTACCCTGAGTAACAACCGTGTACAATGCGCGCGCATGATCTTCAACATACAGCCAGTCACGAATTTGGTCGCCCTTACCATAAATCGGCAGAGCCTTACCTTCCAGCGCATTCAGCATAACCAGTGGGATCAGCTTTTCCGGGAAGTGATACGGGCCATAGTTGTTCGAGCAGTTAGTCACCATCGTTGGCATGCCATACGTGCGCAGCCACGCGCGAACTAAATGATCGCTTGACGCTTTAGATGCAGAATAAGGGCTGCTTGGCGCATAAGCTGTTTTCTCAGTAAACAACGGAAGTTCAGTACAGGCAGCCACTTCATCAGGGTGCGGCAGATCACCATACACTTCGTCCGTGGAAATGTGATGGAAGCGGAAAGCGGCTTTTTTATCAGCATCCAGTTCCGACCAATATTTTCGAGCCGCTTCCAGAAGAACATAGGTACCGACAATATTAGTCTCGATAAATCAGCTGGCCCAGTAATTGAGCGATCGACGTGGCTTTCCGCCGCCAGATGCATAACCGCATCAGGCTGATGTTCTACAAAAATGCGCGCCATCGCTTCAGCATCACAAATATCTGCATGTTCGAAGCGGTAGCGGTCACTTTTATCAACTTCAACCAATGATTCCAAGTTTCCTGCATACGTCAATTTATCGACATTGACGACAGAATCCAGAGTATTATTAATAATATGTCGAACAACAGCAGATCCAATAAAACCTGCGCCGCCAGTAACCAGAATTTTCACGTTTATTTTCGCTCTTAACTATATTCGGAAAATAGAGAGATTAAATATAGGTCAATAAATCTACCCACATTTAATAATGTCAGACATGCTACCGCCCCTGGCTCAACAGCTACCAGTGCACTGCACAAAATTCAGTATGTCGCAGGCCAGCCCCCGCAAACCTTAGCATTTGCGATGAATCTCACCCACCAATTCAGCCCACTATTTTGGGCGCAATCCCTGTGTAAGACAAGGAGAAATCCGGCATTTTTTGTCAAAAAACACCGCGCAATCACTAATTTTAGTTGTTGTTTTTAAAAGCAAAAACGGCAGCTGCTGTGAAATGAGATGTTCCTCAACCACAATCAACTGCCGTTCTGTTACATCACCAACATTCCGTGTTGTTGCGTAGAGTCTTATTCTGAAAGCAGTTTCTCAATTCCTTTACGGAACTTCGCGCCTTCTTTCAGGTTGCGCAGCCCGTACTGGACAAACGCCTGCATGTAACCCATTTTCTTCCCGCAGTCGTAGCTGTCGCCGCTCATCAGCATCGCGTCAACGGACTGTTTCTTCGCCAGCTCGGCGATAGCATCCGTCAGCTGAATACGTCCCCAGGCACCAGGGGCAGTTTTTTCCAGTTCGGCCCAGATGTCAGCGGAGAGCACATAGCGCCCTACTGCCATCAGGTCGGAATCCAGCGTTTGCGGTTGGTCCGGTTTTTCGATGAACTCGACGATACGGCTCACCTTACCTTCTACAGTCAGCGGCTCTTTGGTCTGAATAACCGAGTATTCAGAAAGATCGCCCGGCATACGTTTCGCCAGCACCTGGCTGCGGCCCGTTTCGTTATACCGTGCCACCATCGCAGCAAGGTTATAACGCAGTGGGTCGGCGGATGCGCCATCGAGAATGATATCGGGCAGAACAACCACAAACGGGTTATCGCCAACGATCGGTCGCGCGCAAAGAATTGAGTGGCCCAGGCCCAGCGGCTGCGCCTGACGCACGTTCATGATGGTAACGCCCGGTGGGCAAATGGACTGAACTTCCGCCAGCAGCTGACGCTTAACGCGTTGCTCCAGCAGGGCTTCCAGTTCGTAGGAGGTGTCGAAGTGGTGTTCCACGGCGTTTTTAGAGGCGTGGGTGACCAGGACGATTTCTTTGATCCCTGCAGCAACAACTTCGTCGACGATGTATTGGATCATCGGCTTGTCAACGATCGGTAGCATCTCTTTAGGAATGGCCTTGGTGGCAGGGAGCATATGCATGCCCAGCCCGGCTACCGGAATGACTGCTTTCAAATTAACCATTATCGTGTCCACCTATATACGGTTGATGAATTATAGCTATTAAACATGTTTGATCCACTATGTTTTCTCATAGTATCGGGTAAATACCGCTAAATCTCTGGATACAATCCGAGAATGCGTCTGAAGAGGTGGGTTCGGCTAAAAATTCAGCGTTTAGGCAGGGTGAAATTCAGCGCATCAACATTGACAACGTGCTGATCAATACGGTCAATATCCACCGATTGCTGGCCGTTTTCATTGATCGCATGAATATTTGACATCGAGAGCAGCGTCTCCTGTTTGGCCATAAACTTCCCGCGAACATCCTTGCGTAAGTCGAAGTGGAGCTGTAGCGCCGGCCCGCGCGAAGAAGGTTGTATCACCTTGATATTACGCATAAAGATGTGCTGTGGTTTGTTGTGAATCTCCAGCGATGCGTGGTTAAGATCGAGGTTGGTCAGCGCAACAAACGACGGCGCATTCCCCGAGGAGATCTGTATCCCACGAAGCTTCAGCGTTAATTGGCGATTATCCATCCGCACATTATTTACCCTGAAGTTCTGCGGTATCGACAGATATTTCCCTTTGATAACACCATAGCCAATTAGCATACCCGCGCTATTAACCATATCCACACCATCGATAACGAAATTATCACATCCATATATTGCTACCGTGGCGTTATCAATTCCTGCTTTCTTACTGTATTCCGGGGTGATATTTCGTGCCTTAATATTACGGATAATAAAATGTTTACCGTTTTCGACGTGAACCAGCTGTCGGCAGTGGCTGCCGGTGATATTGGCGACGACAAAGTTTTTCACCGCCTGGTGCTCCGGATAGTCGTTATCGTAGGTGCTGCCTGCGAGCCCAATACCGATGCCCCAGTTGGTCTTGCCATTGGTGCAATCGATATGGTCAATCACATGATCGGAGATGAGGATATTCTTGTCGTTAATCGCGACGTTCCATTCAATGGCATCGCCCTGAAGATGGCTAAATTTACTGTGGGTGATTTTTACCCCGTCGAGTTGATTATGGAATCCCTGGCGTAAAATACCGTAGTTGGCCTGGCTGACATTAATCCGCGTGATGGTGAGATTGCGCATCGTCCTTTTTTGTTTGCCGCCGATGTAAATTTGCGCCACCGGGCCAAAGCCGCTCATCGCCAGCCCTTCGATGGTGCAGTCAGATCCGCGCACGTCGAGAGTAACATTATTGAGGCTCCCCTCCCCCACCACTTTACAGCCATCCTGCAACGCAAAACGCCCACGACCATTGCCTTTCAGGCTGCCGTTAACCTGCAGCGTTTTACCCGGCGGCATGATGATGCCGGTGTTTATATTGTCGCAAATCACGCCTTTGGGGACGTCGATAATGTCGGCGTCGTCAAACGCCTGACGAAATGCGCGGATCCAGTCATTACCGACCAGATAGTTGCGGATATCGACGGCGTTATTGCGCCCCAGCGCACGTGCGGCGGGGCTGTGGAGCAGAGGAACGGCGGCAAGCGCAGCGCCTGCCGACAGGAAGCGACGTCGGGAGAATTTTTTATCCATGCAACCTCAATAGCAAAGGGTTTGCAGCAGGCTCGCGAGCTGGTGGTTAATCACCTGCTGATTAAACTCGGTTTCAACTTTTTCGCGGGCGCGTTGGAGCACCGGGCGCAGCGCTTGTTCATCAAGATGGCGCAGTTCGCTGAGTTTGCCCGCCAGTGCCGGGGCGTCGTTCTCCGCCACCAGCCAGCCGGAGGCATTGGCGTCTATCAGTTCCGGAATACCGCTATGCTGGGTAGAAAGCACCGGAATGCCCACCGCCATCGCTTCCATCAGCGCCACGGGAATGCCCTCCATATCGCCATCCGCACCGGTAATTGACGGCAGCAGGAACACATCCGCGTCGTCGAGCATCGCTTTTACCTCGTGGCTGGGCTTGAAGCCCGGCATCTCCACGAACCCTTCCAGTTGATACTGTTCGATCAGCGTGCGCAGGCGGCGTTCCCACGGGCCAATGCCGAGGATGCGGTAATGAAATGCGACCCCGCGCTCTTTCAACTGGCGGCAGGCTTCAATCGCCACGTGCAGACCTTTTTTCTCGGTCAGGCGGGCCACAGAGATAATTTGCAGCGTGTCGCCCGGCGCTTTGGTGGGGCGCAAGGCGAAGCGCTCCATGTTAACGCCCATCCGCGAGACGGCGATTTTGGCGCTCGGGCAGCCCATGCCCTGTAATCGTTTCGCCCACAAATCACTGATCGGTAACATCAGATCGCCCCGCCGGAACAGTTGCTGATATTCCGGCGTGTAGTGGCTGAGTACATCGCGGCTGGAGATATCAATGCCGTGAAAAACGGTGGCGATTTTTCCGCGAATCACGCCCAGTTCGCGCAGTTTCGCCGCTGTTACACCCGCCGGGCCGAAGTGGGCGATAAACACATCGGCGCTAAACGGTTGGGCGTTATTGCCGCAAATGGCCGAAAGGATCAGGTTGCGCGCTTCGTGCCCGTAGCGCTTCATATTGAGAGCCTGCCACGTTGCCGGGCGATGTAACCCGCGCAGCGTGCTGACTGCGCGATGACGAAACTTCGCGCCCGTACTCACCGGTTCATCCTGTAACCAGCGGGTTTTCGCCGCGAGGTCATATTGGGTGTACGCCGCGTGGGTGTTGGTCATATCGCCCTTTTGCAGGGCGATAATTTCGACCTCGTGGCCCATTTCGATAAAGGCCACAATCTGGTTAAGCACAAACGTTTCAGACGACAATGGGAATTTCAGCAAGAAGAAACCAACCTTCATTTTCCCTCCCCGATGCGCGTTAAGACCGATTCCACCATCGCCAGCCCCGCCGCACGTTCCCGCGCCACCGCCTCGTTCAGGCGCGGCACCAGGGTGGAGAGTTGGCCCAGGGTGTCTGCCGCCATCGCTTCCAGGTCGCCGTTCAGCAGATGACGAATATCCACCGCCATCTCCGGCATACCAAGCTGCTGCATAATGCCCGCGGATTTGTGTTCGTAATTAATGGCAATGGCGGGCGTACCGAAGTTCATGGAGATAATCGCTGAATGCAGACGCGTCCCGACCGTCAGGTCACAGGCGCCCAGCAGTTTGCCCATTTCCAGATCGTTGGGTTCGTCCATCACCACGTGATAGCGCGACGGGTCCTGAATGTGGTCACGCAGGTTCAGCGCCACCATGCGATCGTCTTTGTTGTAGCTGTCGATACCCGTACAGGTAGAGAGCGCCATCACCTGCCAGCCGCTGGCGATAATACGGTTGACTACGCCCGCAAACGCTTTTTCGTAGGCTTCCTGCGTGGTGCCGAGGCGCTTATCAAACGGCGCCAGTTCGCGCAGCGTAATCGCGACGGTTTTCTGCTGCTGCGCCACGTTCAGCCAGTGTTGAACGGCGTAGCTCGCATCAAAGCTGTCATTGTGGTGATCCACCAGCCAGGCCGTATCAACGCCCTTCTCCACTTTCGAGGTGTCAATGTCGCTGCGTTTCATCAAATCAAGGCTGACCGACTCGCGCAGGAACAGCGCGTCACAATGACCAAAGACATAGTTTGCCATCTGGTTAAACGCCGGTGCCTGGAACGGCCCGACACTATGGCCGACCATATAAATTGGTTTTTTCGCCATAAAGGTGCACAGCGCGTGCTCAAACTGCGTCACACCATACAGGTCGACGAAGAACGATCCGCCCACCTGGATAATCGCGTCATAATCGGACAACAGACGCACAAAATCGGTAAAGCCCTGAGCAATGGCGATATTGCGCAGCTTGCCGCTGTCCGTGACGCGTGACAGCAGCACCTGATGCTGATAGCGACGACGCAATACTTTCTTCACTCGCCCGACCATGCCCGGCGCATTGTTATGCGCTTTCATCTGCAAATAGAGCGGATCGCCCATCACCGGGCGATTGAGCAACCAGGAAGAACTCACCGGATAACGGCTCATCACATCCACTTCAGCCTCAGGCGAGAGCGTGTTGATGGCATCTAAAAGCCCGCGCAGAATGGCGCTATCGCCACGGTTGCCGCAGGTGTGGTTGCCAAGAATCAATAATTTCATAATGACCTCAAAAAATTAGCCTGCGAGAAGCAGCGTTTTCATTTTCTCGTTACGGCACAGCTGGCGCTTCATCTCCACCACCAGCGGGTGGCGGGAGAGCACAATCATCGCCATAAATGCCAGTACGCCGGCGGCAATTTGCACCGCCAGCAGTAACGCCAGTGACAGTTGGCCGTTCAGCGCCCAACCCAGGCCGTAGCTCACCACGAGCGTAGGAAGAGAGAGATAAAACGGCAGCCACAGGCTGAGAATGTATTCACGGTAGCTGGAGCCCAGAATGGGCTTGATTAGCACGAAATAGCTCAGAATGGTGTTGATAATCTGCACCAGCAGGAAGCCCAGCGTGACGCCAATCGCGCCACCCAACTGGCCGCCGACAATGATCGCCGGAATAAACAAGCAGGTTTTAAAGACGTTAAATTTAAAACTGATATCGACGCGCGCTTTCGCCATCAACAGCGAACCAATCGGATTCCCCACCGAACGCAGCAGCCCCACCACGCACAGCAGTTGCAGCACCGGAATGATGCTTACCCACTTCTCACCAAAAACCAGCGGCACAAAATTGTTGCTCACCACCATCAGCCCGAGCAGCGCCGGGAAGTTGATAATGCCGACCACAGAAAGCAGCTTGTAGAAGTTGACGCGCAGTTTTGCCGTGTCGTCCTGGATTTTGGCAAATGCCGGGAACAGCACGCGGGTGATAATCGGATTCAGTTTCATCGGCGGCACCACCGCCACGTTGTAGGCCAGGTTGTAGCCGCCCGCGACGCTTGCCCCCAGAATACGCGCCAGCACCAGCGTCGAAAGGTTGGTGTTCACATAGTTGATGACACTATCCGCCGTCAGCCAGGCGCCAAAACGCAAATTTGACGACACGCTCGCCAGCGAAAAATGCAGCCCCGGGCGATAAATTTTGCGGCCAAAGTAGCCAAACAGCAGCGTACGCACTGCGCTGTTGACCAGATAACCGAGGATCGCGGTCATGGCTAACGGCCAGAAGTGCGCAGACACAACGGTAAAAGTGAAACCCGCCAGCACCGAACTGGTTTCAATCAGGCCAATCTTGTTAAATTCCAGCTCTTTTTGCATCAGCGCGCGGAACTGCTGCCCGTGGGGGATCACAATAAAGGCCAGCGATAAGGTCTGGATCAGCGGCTGGAGATCCGGGTTATGCAACACGCTGGCAATCGCCCCGCTCAGGGCAAATACCGCCACGCACACCACCATGCCCAGCCCGACGTTCAACCAGTACAGGGTGGTGAGTTCAAGGTGGCTTATCTCTTTACGTTGAATAATCGAGTTCGCGATACCGAAATCAGATAGCGTATCCGCCAGCGCGATAATCACCAGCGACACGGTCAACAGACCGAACTGGTGGTTATCGATAATGCGCGCCAGCACCGTCATCTGCACCAGCCCCAGGCCAATGATAATGACGGTCGCCATGGCCGACCACTTCGCGCCGCTGATGGTTTTTTCTCTTAGGCTCATACCCGTTCCTCAATACGCCGTTTTACTGACGAAGCCTTTGAACACCGTCAGGAAAACAATTTTGATATCAAACCACAGGCTCCATTCGCGAATGTATTCCAGGTCGAACTCGACGCGTTTTTCCATCTTTTCCAGCGTATCGGTCTCGCCGCGCCAGCCGTTGATTTGCGCCCAACCGGTAATGCCTGGCTTCACTTTGTGGCGCAGCATGTAACCCTCAATCAACTGGCGATACTGTTCGTTGTGCGCCACCGCATGAGGACGTGGGCCGACGATCGACATGCCGCCGGTCAACACATTGATAAACTGCGGCAGTTCATCGAGCGAGGTACGGCGCAGAAAGTTTCCAACCGGCGTCACGCGCGGGTCGTTTTGTGTCGCCTGAGTGACCACCGCGTCGTTTTCCATCACCTTCATGGAACGGAATTTCCACACTTTGATAGGCTTACCGCCCATGCCGTAGCGGGTCTGGCGGAAAATGACCGGCCCGGCGGAGGTGAGTTTCACCGCCAGGGCAATGCAGCACAGCGCAGGCGAAATCAGCAGCAGGATCATGCTGGCGAGTACAATATCTTCCAGCCGTTTGATGATACGGTTGACGCCCGATAACGGCGTGTCGTACAGCGGCACGACCGGCACACCATTCACCTCTTCAATACGCGAATGCAGGATGTTGAAAGTAAAGACATCAGGGATAATCAGCACCGAACAGGTGGTGTCCGCCAGCTCGCGCATCAGTTTTTTAATCAGGCTCTCTTCCTGCATCGACATGGCGATATAGACGTTGTGAATTTTGCCCGCGCGCACATCGTCCAGCAGTTGCTGAATATTGCCCGCCCAGTCGGCGCTGATGCCGCCCGGTTTAGCGTCATGATAGGTGCCGACCACTTCATAACCCAGCCACGGCTGATTACGGAAGCTCTCCAGCAGCGCCTGCCCCTGCGGGAGATCGCCCGCCACCGCGACGTAGCGTTTGTTGTAACCGTGATTGCGCAGCACGCCGGCGCCATAACGAATAAATGCCCGGCTGGCCAACATGCCGCAGGTCGTCAGTAAGTACCAGCCCAGCCAGACGCTGATATGGGTGCTGAAATCATCATCGAACGCCAGCAGTCCGGCACTAAATACCAGACTGAGCGTCCAGTTTTGTAGCAGCAACAGCAGTTCGGTGGTAATGCGCACGCCGCGCCATGAACGGTAGAAATCGGTGATCCCGCCGATCATCTGGAACACCACCAGCGTCACCAGCGCCATCAGCAGATGGAGATACAAAAACGGCAGCGCCGCGGCTTTGCACACTACCCACAGCCCGCCGAGCATAATGGTGATATCCGAAAAACGCTGCACCATTGAGATTAACGATGCATTCGTTTTGGCTCGCTCGCGCTTTTTTAGAGTCGTCATCGTTGGTCCTTTTTGATAATCCCCCTCCCCCCGCCCTCTCCCCAAGGGGGAGGGAG
>SKEI01000454.1_pt1 | contig 26480 bp, 17 predicted proteins | sample 4826701 | NCBI WGS metagenome assembly SKEI01 (sample SAMN11008813, study PRJNA524170) | human gut metagenome | biome: Human fecal sample; material: Feces; isolation source: fecal sample from pouch patient p2, p6, p7, p14 | host: Homo sapiens | place: Israel: Tel-Aviv | collected 2016-08-31 | reverse complement strand
TTCTTGATCCGATTCATAGACAAACCATGTAAATTGGTTTGTCTATGAATCGGATCAAGAAAAGATTGAATCCTTTTTATTGTTGAATGAACTAAAGAAAGTGGATTCTTGCATAGAAGAAGATCTTCCATATCGTAGATTGAATAAGGATTCTTATATTTGGATGGAAGCCAAGAAATATGTGGATACTGATAATCATAAGGCGATAATCACATTGCATAATAATAAGATTTTCCAAAATAACATTGTAAGTATGGAGCAGGAGTTAAGAAATAAAGAGAAGGTCATGTTGAAGCAATATTGGGACATGGTAACTCTTTTAGTAGCGGTATTAAATCATAATAATGTAGTGGACAAAGAATATCACGATGATATTAGTTTTTATACGCAACAGATGTATCTTCAACTTCAAAAGGATTATCCAAAATATGCGATTACAGATGAAGATATTGAAATCGTGACTCATTTAGCTCCTATTCATGATATTGGTAAGGTTCGTGTACCAATTGAAATCTTAAACAAGCCAGGAAAACTAACAAAGGAAGAGATGGATATTGTAAAACAGCATCCTTTGGTTGGTGCTGAAATGACGCAGAGATTTCCAAAAGGCTTAACAACAGAAAAATTGAATCAATATAGTTATGAAATCTGTAGACATCATCATGAAAGATATGATGGTACAGGATATCCTGATGGGTTAAAGGGTGAAGATATTCCTTTGAGTGCGCAAGTCGTAGGTTTAGTAGATGCCTATGATGCTCTCATTAGTGTTCGTCCATATAAGAAAAAGCTAGAACATGACCAAGCCGTACAAATGATTTTGAATGGTGAGTGTGGCAAGTTCTCGGACGAATTGCTTCATTGTTTTAAAAAGGTTTCAAGCCAAAACAATTGGATAAAAAGAAGTGAGAGAGAAGACGTATGAGAAGGATAAGAAAGTTTACATCCAATTTTCTTGTATGCATTCTTTGTATGACTACCTTTATTACACAGATTCATATGGTAAGTGCTGAAGAAACAGAGGATGCACCTACAGAAGAGGTTGTACAAGAAACAACTCCAGAAACAAGTGAAGTACAAGAAGTGCAGGATGTTCCACAAACAACAGAGAATTTGGATGAATATTATAAAGATGGAAAAATTCTTATTTACAATTATGATCAATTGAAACAAATAGGTTCAGATGCCTTTGTCTATACAAAAGATAAAGAAGGGAATATTGGAACTGGAGACATTGTAGTAAATGAAGGAACTCAGCTTACTTATGGTAAGGATGCTCAGTATCTATTGATGAATGAAATCAAAATGGATACAAAATCAATTTGGAATGTAAAGGATGACTTTACAGGAAAGATAGAGGGAGAAGAAATCAAAGAGGATGAAACTCCTACTTTATATGATAAGAAAACAGATACGATTTATATTTATAATCCGTATCAATTAATGGTTCTAGAACAAGAAGATTCAGATAAAGAACCTGTAATGTCATTAGATTATGATGCACCACAGTTTGGTATGGGACAAATGATTTATCCAAATGGAGAAGATAATGATTATTTAACTTACAGTAAAGACCATAATTATGTCATTTCAAAGAACTTCAGTTCAGACAAGCCTGAATTAGTTGCAGATCAATTAACTCAAAAGGCAGCGAATGGTGTTCAGTGGCTAGATGGTGAAAAACCTGATGGTCGAACTAAACCAGGACAATTATACGTAGATGTTAATGGTAAAAAATACATATTGATTGGTAATGAATCACAACTAAGAGCGATTGGAAGTAATAAACACGTTACTCCTAGATTGTATGTTTATTACAAACCGGGATTGGTAAGTGGTTTGTTTGGTGGAAATCCTTTCTATAGTCCATACTATCCTGGTGATGCTGATCTTGGGTTGAATGCCGTCGCAACAGAAGGCGCTACAACACATGGTCTTATTAGCCAAAAGCCAGATAATGTTAAAGGAGAAAACTCATATCTATATTATTCAGATAAAACAAATGGTGTAGTAAACGGTAAATATAAGTTAGCGGATGTGAACCTTTCCGACGATAACATTCTTGCAGCTTTGCTTAAAGGCGTGGGTGGTCTTTTAGGTACATTACTGGGCGGACTTACTGTTGGAACTGGTGAATTCTGTGGGGTCAATGAAAATGGACTTCCAGATAAAAATGTAGATAAACTCAAATTAAGAAAAGAATATCAGGATTTAAAGTATGCAAGTAATGCCAACTATATTATATTCCGAGATATTGATTTATCTAAGGCTGGTGTGAATTCAAATAAAGAAGATGATTTGTGGACACCATTGATGGTATCTGGTGATGTTATTGGTGCAAAATTATCTGAAGGACAAACACAAATCGCAGATGAAAATTCTATTTTAGCTACTGGAAGACCTGTGATTTCCAATGTGAATGTGAACCAGACAGAAGAAATGGATGGCTCTAAGTACATAGGAATTGGTTTTTTTGGAACAATTACGAATGAGGTTAATGTAAACAATATTGGTGTCAGTGCCGGAACAGTTTCCGTATCAAACCTGGAATTACAAAATGTAAATGTACAAAATAACACGAATAAACATAAAAATACACAGACTATAATAAGTGGACTTACATCAGGGCTTGGATGGCTTGTAGGTGGAGTGACTGATTTGTTGATAGGCATTTTGAGCTTTGGAAACGTAAACCTGAATTTGAAAGATACATTATCAGCACTTTTGAATGCAAGGGCAAAAGATCCGACGATTTATGCAACAGGTGCATTTGCCGGAAGGCTAGTAGGAGATGTTTCTATTGAAAACTGTGATGTGACAGGAAAAGTCAGTATTTCGAATATTAATGATCGTACTGGTGGGTTTGTCGGTTATACGGAAGGTGTAACAGAGTATGACGGATTGTCAAAAGCTCTTGGAGTAACGGTGAATGCATTATCTTCTTTGTTAAATGCGATTCCAGGACTTGGTCTTGGTGACTTGATAACAATTCTTCTGAACAATGCATTGCCGGTTGGTAGCTTAATTCCTACTGGATATAAAAATGTCAGTATAAAGAATTGTCATGTAGTTGGTTTGACAGGAACTATTGGAGCTACCGATAAAGATTATGCCGGCGGTTTCGTAGGACAGCAGGTAGGAACGAGAATTTTTGATTGTTCAGTAAAAAATAGTAGTTATTCTGTAATCACAAAAGAATACGGAGGAGGTTTTGCAGGAATCAGTAGAGATGCGGAAATTCGTGGATTACTTAGCGATGTAGGTGTTGAATTGATTCGTGTTATGCAGCCTCAGAGTTTACTTCTAAATTGTAATTTATCAGGATGTAATATTTCTGTGTCTGGTGAAAATTATCAAGGCGGTATCGTAGGAACGCAGGCAAATAGTGATGCAGTCAATTGTGGAGCTAGTGGAATCATTTCAGTGAAAGCTACTGGCAGTTATGCAGGTGGCTTTAGTGGTATTTCAACAGTTGGTTGGATTACAAATCTTGGAAGTAAAGAAGTTAAGGATGTAAGTCTTTTATCAACTGTTAAAAAATTATTGACAGGCCTTCTTTCGAGTGATCCAGAAAAGGCAGGTATGTTGCTTTCTCTAGTTGGAATTGCACCATCTGCAATTCTTGGATGCAATTTAAATTGTACATCGATTTCGGTTGAAGCAGGAAAGAGTTATGCCGGTGGTATTCTTGGTGGCGGTGATGGCGTCTATATTGCAGAATCCAGTCTCGAATATTTAAATAAACTTCCGTATTGGAAACATGGCGGAGGGGATGCGAGCAGTGTAGCCCAAAGAGATAATGGGCTCACAGGATTAAAAACTGTTACGGTAGGTGAAAATCGTGCCGGAGGTATTGCCGGAAGTGTTACAACTGCGAATGTTGCAGGTCTTTTAAATAATACGCTTGGAATCGGAAACTTCCTTGGATTTACTGTGCATCATGTAACTGTGACAGGAGTAAATGATGGATATACAGTTGAAGCAAAAGAAAACTATGCCGGTGGAGCTCTTGGTGAAGCTATTGGGGGAGATGTACAAAATGTAACATTAAATCAGTTGAAATCTGTTACTGCAAAAAATCGTGTTGGTGGTTTTGTAGGTTGTGCAGGTCCTGGAGATTTGGTTGGTGGAAATGGTCTGACTTTGAATCTACTTGGACTAAACAATTTGTTGAAAGTAGGAAATCTGCTTACTGTTGCCGAAGGCGTTAGAGTAAAAATAAATGATGCACATGTAAATGGTATTCATGAAGGTTTCTCTGTAAGGGCTACGGGTTCGAATGAGCATGGTGAAGTTGTTGATTATGTAGCTGGTGGTTTTATTGGTAAAAGTAATAGTTGTGAAATCAATTCTTCAGATGTTACAAACTTAAAAGAAGTTAGTGCAAATGATACAGATGGTTTTGCCGGAGGATTTGTAGGTTCTTCTCAAACTGGAGGTCTTGCAGATGTAGCGAGTGAAACAGATATTAAAGGATTGCTAAATGTAAATGGGTTGCTTGGTGCAATATCATATCTTGTTCCTTCGTATACTAAGTGTACGGTAACGTATGTTGAAATAGGTGGTGTTTCTGCGGATACGGCAGGTGGCTTTGCTGGAAACTTCCAGAGTGGAAAAGTTAATAATCAAGATTTTGGCGAAGGTAAGTATTACTCTGTCTATAATCTAGATCATGTAAATGGTCAAAGTTATGCAGGTGGCTTCGGTGGAAATGTTTATTCTGGAGCATTGGCTGATTCTGGAAAAGGAATTAGTATCCTAGGAGGCATAAAAGGTTTAGATATTGAAGCATCTGATCTTGTTAACTTGATCAATGCATATGTTCCAATTATTGAATATGCAGGAGTTAAATCTGATAATGGATTTACGGTTACGGCTAATAAAATCAAATCAGATGATACAAATTCTGGTAGTGCAGGTGGCTTTATTGGCTATGGCAGTGGAGTTCAGGTTAGTCATTGCGACGTAACAAATTTAAAACATACAAAAGTAACACCTCCTAAAGATTTAGAGGGTGAAGATAGTTCAAATTATTTTGGTCAGGAAAGTACATATGCAGTAACAGGTGCAAGATATGCTGGTGGATATATTGGATATATGAATATTGGTTCGGCTGCTTCGGTTGGAAAAGGCTTGAGTGTTTTAGGCAAGTCGATAGGAATTACTAATGTATTGGATGCATTGAATGTTGTCGTTTCTACAATAGAACATTCTGATGTTACTGGAAGTGCTGGTGGATTTGCAGTTAAAGCTTCTTCAGATGATGTACTTGGAGATGCTGGCGGTTTTGCAGGTAAGATTTCTGGTGGACATATTCAGAATTCAAACTCATATAATTTCTCATATATCATTGGTCAGATTACAGCTGGTGGTTATGTTGGAGATTTACAGCCAGGTAGTGTGGCAGATGCTTTGGGAGAAACAAGCATACTAGGTGGTCTTGTTGATGGTAAAGAAACACTTGCTTCTTTAGCACAGGATTTTGTTCCTACGATTCGAAATAGTTCTACGACTTGTATTCCTTGTGGTGGTGCAGTTCGTGCAGATGCAAGTTCAACTACAACAACTCAAAGAGGTATGGCTGGTGGTTATGCTGGACATAATGAAGGCGGTCATGTTTGGGGCAATAATACAAACAAATGGAAAGGTCAAGATTACACTGGACCAAAAAGTACTTGTAATGCTGTTCGTATTCGATCTGTTTACGGAAAAGAGATTGCCGGTGGATTTACAGGTTTAATGGAATCTGCAGATACGGCAAGTGCAGGAAGCTTGTCTCTATTATGGGGATTGGTAAAAGCCGATAACATCTTAGGGGCATTAAGTGTTGTTTATCCAACTGAAGAAAACACAGCAGTCTATGGTCCGCTTGCATTAATGGATTTAAGCACATGGAATTCATGGGTCGAATATGTTGGTAAGTATGGTGGTTATGGTAGTGATTTTAGCAATTTAGTTCAAAGTGGAAAGATAAATAATCAACAAGATTTGGATAAGATTCTTGGTCAATATGTCTATGGCTACAATGTTGTAGCTGGAAGAACTGACTATCGGGATGAGACGATTCTTTCAAATGGTGGTGCAGCTGGTGGCTATGTGGGTTCCATGTTAACAGGAACTATCACAAGTGGTCAGGCTCATGATACTAAGTTAGTTAAAGGACTTCGTTGTGCTGGTGGATTTGCCGGAGAAATGATCAATGGTGGTGCTGCAAATCTTGGTGGTACAAGTATTTTAGGATTGAAATTAGAACTAGGACAGATGCTTGAAGTTTTAAATGTATTTGTACCGGTAATCAAACAATCTTCAGTCGAAGGCTATCAAAGTGGACTTAATGTTCAATCAACAGGAGTGAATGATGATAAAGAGTTACTTGGATATGCGGGTGGCTATGTTGGAAAACTGATTGGTGGACAAATCTGGAGTGACGACACATTGCATTGTAAGGTCACAAAGCTTAGACGAGTAGATGGAACAAGCTATGTCGGAGGTTTTGTAGGCAGTTCAAGGCCTGGTAGTGTGGCTACAGTGGATCCTGTTCGTGGTGAAGGATTGTTAAGTAAGTTACTAGGTACTTTATTAAATACACCTACAGATCTTATTAAAGTCTTAAATGCAACAGTCGCGACTATCCGTTATGCAGATGTTGAAGCATGGAATGACTGGGGTGTTATCGTCAATGGAGCTTATGATAGTGGAGGTAATAATACTTCTTATGCAAAAGCTGCTGGTGGTTTTGCGGGAATGCTTGAGGGAACCGTACTTGGTAAAAAAGACGTTGCTCAGGCAGGAGTTACTGTGCAAAATGTTCGTTCTGTAGTATCTGGTGAATATGCTGGTGGATGTTTTGGAATTGCAGATGTTGCAGGTGTTGCTAATATCAGTGCAGGTAGTGAAACGTCTTTATTGGATAAACTTTTAAAACTAGGCCGAGCAGATGTACTGGATGCATTTAGAAGCTATGTATATTACGGAAATGTAAGTGGAAGCAAGGATGCAGGTCTAAGCTTGAGTGCTAATATTGCTAATAAGTATGGTCAGAATAATGAGGTTACATATAGTGGAACTGCTGGTGGTTTTGGTGGTTCACTATTAAATGGTTCAGTAAAAAATAGTACAGTAACAAACTTAAGTAATGTTCGAGGTTTAAACAGTGTAGGTGGTTTTGTTGGATATTCTGGTAAGAGTGGAGTTGTTGGAGCGGATAAGATTGATGTTCTTGGAAACAATACTGGACAACTTCTTGGTGGAGATCTTGGTGTTATGGATATCTTTGGATCTCATATTGATGACTCTACAGTTACAGGAATTAATGGTGGTTATACGGTTCAAAGTACTGGTGGAGTAGAGCAAATTGCTGGTGGATTTGTTGGCTATGCAAACCTTGCAAGAATTTCCAACTGTACAGCTGGAGCAGAAGATTCATCTTTTGGTTTAAAACAAGTTACATCCGATGGTACAGCCGGAGGATTTGCGGGAAGAACAAGTTATGCATATCTTGCAGATGCCAAATTGGATTCAGGACCTGTAAACGTATTGCTTGCGGTAGTTAATAAACTTGTAAAGAAACTGTATTTGGATAAGATTCAGAATTCTAATCTTTTAAAAATCGATCTAGGGCTTATCAAAGTGGATGCTTTATATGAAGGAAATTTAATTCATGTAAATATACTTGGATTAGATATTAAAGTAGGATTATCCAAAAAATCGAAGGATAATGACCAACAGACAGATCTTGCAATCATAACAATAGGAGATTCTTCGATTAAACTTCCATGTGATAAAGATGGAATAAAAAAAGATGATGATACCAAGTCGAATATCAGTTTAAGTTTGATTAAAGCGAATCGTACAAAGATTACGGGCAGTCAAGTTTATGGAATAAGCACTGGTTATGATGTCTATGCAGGTGGTGCCGACAATAACAAGGATGGCACTGCAAAAGATGGACGAAGTGGAGGCTTTGTAGGATTCAATGATGAAGGTCTTTTAAAGAATAATGATATGTATTTATGTGATGTTGTTCGTGGTACTTCAAAATTGGTTGGTCCATTTAGTGGAAAGAGTAAATTAGATTCAGTGTATAAATTTAATACACAGGCAAATGTTGAGGGAAAGAAGAACAACTATCGTATCTATAGAAAATTAGAGAAAAAATTAGATGAGATCATTAAGAATACGAAAAAATTAAATATGCAATATTCAAAAGACGATTCAACAGGATGGGACATCTATACATTAGGACATATGAATACAGTTCAGAGTTATGACAATCTACAAAATGCTCAGATTACGGATTCAAATGGATCGGCTAAGGTCGACTTAAATGCATATGAATCTGAAGCGAAGGCTGTATTGATGTCGGATACAAAAACAGATTTAAACACAGGAGAAAGTGACACACCTGAACCTTCAGAGTCACAAGATCCTTGTGATGAAAATATTAAATTAACAATCAACAAAGTATGGAAGGATTTCAATAATTTTAGTGGAATTCGAACAAACAGTATTACGGTAACAATTTCTCGTACTTGGACAGATGCTAGTGGTACAAAACAAACTGAAAAAGTTCCAAGTTATGAGAGTTACATTATAGAAGGTAATAGTAAATCAACATGGAAGAAAGTAATTGAAGGATTACCAGCTTATATAAAAGATGGTGATAAGATTTGTTATTACACATACTCCGTTACAGAAGCGAAGATAGATGGTTATACAACAACGATGGACACATCAAACGATGGATTTACATTCACGATAACCAACAAACACTTCCTAGGATTGCCTGATACAGGTGGTAACGGAAGATACTTAATTTATTTGATAGGTCTTCTGCTTTTAGCGATTTATCTTGTTACGGGTAAAAAAAGAAACAAGAAAAATCCGCTTGCAGAAAAGCTATAGAAATTCGATTCAGAGAAAAGGAGAATATGGGAAATGAAAAGAATTAAAAAATTTGCGGCAGCCTTGCTGACAGCCATCATGATGATGACTATGACAGTTACAGCATTCGCTGCAGAATCAAATGGAACTCTTACAGTTAATGTAAAAGGAGGTCAGACTTTAGCAAACCAAACCGTAAATGTCTATAAGTTATTTGATATGACAGTTAGTGGTTCAGGGGAAAGCTTAAACTATGGCTATAAGGTAAATGAAACTTACAAATCTATTTTAGATAAGGTGTTAGGAGCGGAAGTCACTGATAAATCAGATCAGGGATATTATGAGGCAGTACAGAAAGCAACTAGTGATGGAAAAAATGGAAATAACACTCAAAAATTTGCAAATGATTTTACAAAAGAATTATTAAATTATAACAAAAGCAATACGTCTGCAAAAATTGAAGCAACAGTTACTAAAACATTTGATAAAGCTTCAACTGAAACAAGTACTACTTTTGACGGCTTGGCTTATGGTTACTATTTAGTTTGTCAGACAGGTACAAAAGCTATCCAGTCTTCTTTAGTTGCATTAACTGAGCCTACAGCAACTGTAAATTTAAAAAGTGAAGCACCAAAAATTGAGAAAAAAGCGGATAAAGCAACTATATTTGTTGGGGAAACTGTTACATATACAGTTACAGGACAAGTTCCTGATACAACAGGTTATGATAACTACATTTACAAGATTCACGATACATTAACAAGTGGACTTGATTTTGTGACAAATACAGAAGGAACTAAGGTTAAAGTTACTGTTAAAATTGGTGATACAACTGTAGATGTAAATGAAGCAGATTTTGTTAATGCAACAGGTGAAGTTGTAACAACCCCAACAAGAACTATGGTTCTTGATTTATCTGGAAAAGTACGAGCAGCTACTACTGGACAAACAATTCTAGTTACTTATCAAGCTAAGGTAAATAAAGATGCTGTTGTTGAAACAAAGAACAGTGCAACATTGGAATACAGTAATAATCCAGGTACTAATGAAACTGGAACAACTAAACCAAGTGAAGTAGTAACACCAACTTATCCTTTAGATATTAATAAAATTAATGCAAAAGGTACAAAAATGTTAGCAGGTGCACACTTTACTTTATATGGATCAACTAGTGAAGAAACAATCGATAGAACTAAAGCTATTAAAGTAACAAAAGATGGTGAAGGTAAATATACTTATGCATCTGATCAAAATGCAACAGAAAATACTACTACTGACATGGTAACAGTTGCGGATAAGATTGATGGAAAAGGAAACTTACATATTAATGGTCTTGCTGCTGGTACTTATTATTTAGAAGAAACGAAAGCACCAGACGGATTCAACAAATTAGCTAATCCAATTAAGGTTACAATCGCTAAAACAAGTGATACTGAATGGACTATTTCTAAGAATGATACTAAAGAAGAAGATAAAATCATCGACATCGAGAACAGCACAGGATCACTATTACCATCAACAGGTGGAGCAGGTGTTATCGTGTTTGCAGGTGTAGCTATTCTATTAGTGTTTGGAGTTGTTGTAAGCTTCATTCGTGATAAAAGAAAAGCTTGTTAATTAATGGGGTGCGGTTGTCGTTTAGATGACCGCGATTCCCATATAACGATAGGGGGAATGCAATAATGAGTAATAAGAAAAGAAAAATGACTATAAAAGATATAATTCGATTGCTTGTGCTTGTCGTTGCATTCGCCGTGTTGTTATATCCTACAGTCAGTAGTTATGTAAATGAAAAGAATGGTTCTAAGGTTGTATCGAATTATGATGCAGAAAGTGTTCGCTTGAGTAATGCAGAAAAAGAAAAGATGCTTGAAGATGCACGTGCATACAATAAGGAAATATTAAGTAATATTGATTTGATTGATCCTTTTTCTCAGGGTGAAAAAAGTTTGGATGCTCGATATGAAAGCCTATTAAATATAGATGGATCTGGCATGATGGGCTATATTCGTATTCCTAAGATCAAAGTCGAGATTCCTATTTATCATGGAACTTCTGAATCTGTATTGCAGGCTGGTGTTGGTCATTTCTGGGGAACTTCTCTTCCTGTTGGTGGCAAAAGTACGCATACGGTATTAACAGGTCATAGGGGTTTGCCTACAAAAACATTATTTACCAATATGGATAAGCTTGTTGAAGGGGATGTGTTCTACATCAAAGTCTTAGATGAGACATTGGCATATAAAGTTGATCAAATACTTACTGTATTACCAGAAGAAACAGAAGCTTTATCAATCGTACCTGGACAAGATTATGCGACATTAGTTACTTGTACTCCATACGCAATCAATACGCATAGACTCTTGGTTAGAGGTCATCGTATTCCGTATAAGGAAGCTGTAAAGATTGAGAAAAACACTAGTACAGGTATAGAACTATCATTTACTACAAAGGTATTGATTGTAACACTTGGAATTATTTTTATAGGGTTGATTATAGCTATGCTATATAGTTTGTATGATAAGAGAAGGAGGAAGAAAAAGTGATTAAACAATTAAAGATACATTCGCTCTTTCTACTCCTTATTAGCTTGTTGTTTGTCTCTCTTATTCAAGTTCATGCGGACAGTAGAACGGGAAGTATTGATATTGACTATAAAGGAAGAACTGATAATCAGGAAGAGATTATCTTGTCTGGAGCTAAGTTTGAGATCATCCCCATTCAATATGTAGAGAATGAAAAATGGGTATGGCAATCTTCATTTGTGGATTGTGGTGTTTCACTTCATGATACAAGTGCTGAAGCTAGAAATAAACAGGCTAAACAGTTATTGGAATATGCTAGAAAAAAAAGTATTTCTGGAAATCAACAGCTTACAGATAGTACTGGGCATACTATATTTAGTAAATTAAATGAAGGTATGTATTTGATTACGCAGATTGGTTCTGTAAAGAATGGAAATGATACGTTTGAATCTGCACCATTTTTAGTAAGTGTTCCATCCGATATAGATGGATATCTCATGTATGATGTAAAGGTAGAACCAAAGGTGACATGGCTTACAAATAATGTGCCTCCATCTGTTCCAGAAAAACCAAGTGAGAAGAATCCTCCAGAAGATACGAATACGGGTGTTCAAGTGAAAAAAACGATTTGGATTGTTCTTGCATTGTGTAGTTTTGGAATGATTGTTATTCTTGGAAGAAGATTAAAAGAAAATAGTAATTGAGAGACCATTGATTGGTCTTTTTAATTTTGAATTGGCGATTAATTGTGTGATGATATATACTTTTTGTAAAAGAAAGTATTAAAAGTTAAGATATAAGCAGTTATTTTATATGAACTGCTTTTATCTTTATGAAAATGCTGTAAGTAAAGGAGTTTTGACTATGAAGAAAGTGCTTTTTATTTGCTACGGGAACATATGTAGAAGTGTAAGTGCTGAGTACATTATGAAAGATTTGGCAAAGAAAAATGGGGTAGAACTATATGTCTCTAGTGCAGCTACAAGTCGTGAAGAAATTGGTAATGATATCTATCCTCCGGCTAAGCGTAAACTAAAAGAAAAGGGGATTCCATTTTCTAGACATTATGCAAGACAAGCTACAATGAGTGACTATTTGTCGTATGACTATTTGATTTGTATGGATGAAAATAATATACGTAATCTAAATCGTATGTTCAATAATGATCCAGATCATAAAATCTATAAATTATTATCAAGAGATATTTCAGATCCTTGGTACACCAACGATTTTGAAATGGCTTATAATGATATTTTTGAAGGCTGCAAAGCTTGGTTGGAGAAGTTATCATGAAACAGAATCTACATACACACTCTATCTTTTGTGATGGCAAAGATACGATTGAAGAAATGACTTTAGAAGCCATCTCAAAAGACTTTGATATTCTAGGCTTTTCTGGCCATGGATATTTGGACGTGGATACAAGTTCCATGCGAGATACTTCAGGATATATTTCAGAGGTTGAGAGAATTAAATCGAAATACGCTTCGTCTATTCAAATCCATTTAGGCATTGAAGAAGATATGTTAGGAAGAATATCTGAAAAAGCTCCATTTGAATATGTGATTGGAAGTAAACATTTTTTAGGTGAGACTGCTGTGGATTATTCAAAGCCTGTATTTGATTCTTTATTTGAATCCTATTCTGGTGACTATAAAAAGATGTGTAAAGACTACTATTCAGATTTATCGAATATGTATGATTGGCAAGAAGTGGATATCATTGGACATTTGGATTTGATTACCAAATATAATGAGGACGAGTCTTATTTTCAATTTAATGATAAAGACTATATGAATATTGTTTGCGATTGTATTGACCGATTGTTGATTAACGATAAGATTTTTGAAGTGAATACCGGAGCCATCGCTAGAGGCTATCGTAAAACACCATATCCATCTAGAGATATATTGGAATACTTGCAGGCTAAAAATGCACGTATTTGTCTAAACAGTGATTGTCATGATAAGAACTATTTGGATTGTGCTTTTGAATCTAGTTTAGACTTGATTCAATCTTGTGGATTTAAAGAACTGCAGATACTCACAAAAGATGGTTTTGTCTCTGAAAAAATTAAATAGAATAAACAGTGAAGGTGTTCTTGTGATAATCAATTAAACCTTCACTTTTCATTTTAGAAAGTTCTTTTGATAAGGCACTTCTTTCTACGTTTAAATAGTCAGCCATCTGTTGACGATCAAACGGAATCTTAAAGGTAGAACTTTGTTTTTCAAGTTTCATAAACGATAAGTAAGACAACACCTTATTACGAATGGTTTTGTTGGAAATGTGAAATATGTGTTGGGACAACATCTTGTTTTTATTTGAAAGTATTTGAATCATTTGATCTTTTAATTCTGGAGATTTTTCTAAGGCTTGAACATCTAAAAATTGAATTGTACAATCCTCAACCGCTCTAACATATACATACATAGGTGTTTTGGTTAGGGCATAGCTTTCCGCAAACATTTGATTGGGATCAATATGTGATAATAGGGAAACATTGCCTAAAAAGTCTACAGTTTCTATGACAACACTTCCTTCTTTGACAATGCCAATGGCTTGTGGAATATCTTCCATATGATAAATAATTTCATTTTTCTTGTATTGTTTGAATGTTGAATCCATAAATATTTTCCTTTCGTTGTTTAAACAACATAAATTGATTGTATTATACACTAAAATAAGGTCATAAGAAATGAGGATGATTCTATGTTAAGAAAAATAATTCAAATTGATGAAGATAAATGTACAGGATGCGGTATCTGTGTGAATGCCTGTCATGAAGGAGCCATTGGCTTAGTGAATGGAAAAGCGAAATTAATGCGAGATGATTATTGTGATGGACTAGGGGATTGTTTACCTACATGTCCTACAGGTGCTATTTCATTCATTGAAAAAGATACTTTAGCCTATGATGAAGAGGCGGTAAAAAAGAATATGGAAAAACGCATGAAAGAATCGGGCACCATGCATTCAGGATGTCCTGGATCTATGATGCATACACTGAATCCAGTTGTATCAAGTCCATCGATTGATGTATCAAGTCAACTAACATCTTGGCCTGTTCAAATTAAACTAGCACCTATCAACGCACCATTCTTTCAACATGCCAAGCTTTTAATAGCTGCGGATTGTACTGCTTATGCCTATGCCAATTTCCATCAGGAATTTATGAAAAATAAAGTGACTCTAATAGGATGTCCAAAACTTGATGGTGTGGATTATTCAGAAAAGCTTTGTGATATTATTCGTATGAATTCGATTGAAAGTGTAACCATTGTTCGTATGGAAGTACCTTGTTGTGGTGGTCTTGAAAATGCGGTTAAGAAAGCTTTGCAGGAAAGTAAAAAGTTTATTCCTTGGCAAGTTGTCACAATTTCAATAGATGGAAAAATCTTAGATTAAATCTTAAAAAAGTGCAGTTAACGTTACAGATACTGCACTTTTGTCATTTTCTGACACGTTAAATGAAAAAAGTATCACCGTAGCGATACTTTAATGATTAGTCTTTAGTGATTTCTTTGTAGCTAGCTAGACCATAAGCACTATCTGCAAGTGTACCCGCATTGACGATTGCTTGTTCCATTGCTTTAACGGCCATGATTCCAACTAGATCTTGTTCTGCAGGCACTTTATTGGATGTCATCGCAAAAATAGTATCTCCATCACTTGAAGTGTGGACTGGACGAATACATCTTGCATATCCATTATGGGCCATGCTCGCGATTTTATTCATTTGGGCTTTATTTAAGTCTGCATTTGTGATGATACAACCAATTGTCGTATTCATACCACAAGAATTGATCATCTTTTCAGCTGCCTTTAAGATTTCATCTTCACTAAACAATCTTGTGTTTGTGTTTCGATCATAAATACCTGCAATTGGTTTGTCTGAATTTGGATAGAAAATATCACCACAAGCATTCACAGCTACAATAGCTCCTACTTTTAATGGACCTATTTGTAGGGCCGAAAATCCAAGTCCAGCCTTCATCGCATATTGAGGGCCAAAGAATTTACCAACACTAGCCCCTGTTCCTGCACCGACATTTCCTTGTTTTGGATCATTTTTTTCCGCTTCCATACAAGCATCATATCCCATTTGTTTATTTGGATATGCCTTAGAATTACCTACACCACAATCAAATAGACAAGCCTCACATACGATGGGAATATAGATGTTTTTCATGTCAAAACCAATTTCGTGCTCGCTCAAATACTGCATAACACCACTGCTTGATTCTAAACCAAAAGCACTACCACCCGATAATGTGACCGCATGAATTTTTTGGACCATGTTTTTTGGATTCAACAAATCTGTTTCACGAGTAGCAGGACCACCACCGCGTACATCTACACCAGCTGTAGCTCCTTCTTTACATAAGATGACTGTACAGCCAGTCGCATTTTCTGTATCTTGTGCACTACCAATTTGAAATCCTTCGATCTCATTGATTTGAATTGTCTTCATTTTTGATCTCCTTTAATTCATATAAATCATTTCTACGCACCTTCCAATAAGGCATTCTTTTCCTTACTTTTTTAATGTCTTTTAAATGGATATCTACAACTTTGCAGGCTTCTTCTTCATTCAACTCCACTACAATATTGCCAAAACCATCCACAAGCATAGAATGGCCTCCTGAAGTATAGTTTTTATATGTATACTTAGCGGGGGCAACCCCACACAAAAAGACTTCATTTTCTAAGGCGCGTGTTTGAGTAAATAGCTTCCAATGCTTTTTTGTAGCCTGCTCATTAAATGCGGCTGGACAAAATAGAATTTGTGCTCCATTTTGAGCTAGAATTCTGGATACTTCTGGAAATCGGATGTCGTAACATAATAAAATGCCACATCTTCCCCATGGCGTATCAAAACATTGTAGGTGATTTCCTGGCATGAACACTTCATTTTCACAATAATCTTGTTTGTTGTGGAATTCAAAAAGATGTGTTTTATCATACGAACAAACAATGTCACCATCGCTATTTAATATGTAACAACGATTGTATTTATCCGCACAAATTGACCCAGCCACGATCCATACCCTATGCGATTTAGCTAGTTTTTTTAAAGCCATCAAACTTTCATCATGACGCAAATAAGCTGTTTTTAATGCATCATTATGATAGGGACAGTTCCACATTTCTGGTAGAACTAAAATATCACAGTCTGGAATGTCTTTTAGTTTAGCTATGTTTTGTTGATTATCCATTGAAACAGACATTTGGTACATACAGATCTTCATATAGATTATGATAGGCGAAAAGTGACTACTTTTCAAGGTGTGCAAAGACTAACATGTGTTTATTTACTACTGATTTGAAATCGTTTACAATCAATTTAGGAGGGTTTGTATCATGTATAAAATCATAGAAGTAAAACAAAGTGTATTTGAAGATAATAATAAAGATGCGAATAAATTAAGAGAAGAATGTAAAGATAAAGGTGTGTTCTTATTAAATGTTATGTCAAGTCCTGGAGCAGGTAAGACAACAACTCTATCTAGAACGTTAGAAAGATTAAAAGATAGAATGAGAATTGGTATTATGGAAGCGGATATTGATAGTGATGTAGATGCCAAAACAATCAGTGAATATGGCGTACGCACGATTCAACTACATACAGGTGGTATGTGTCATTTAGACGCAGATATGACTCGTCAAGGACTGCATGAAATGGGTATGGAAGATTTAGATTTGGCTGTACTTGAAAATGTAGGAAATTTAGTATGTCCTGCTGAATTTGACACGGGATCCACTAAAAATGTGGCTATTTTAAGTGTTCCAGAAGGAGACGACAAACCTTTAAAATATCCATTGATGTTTCAAGTGTGTGATGTGGTTCTAATTAATAAGATGGATGTATTGCCATACTTTGATTTTGATGTAGAGAAATGTAAAGAGAATATTTTGTACCGTAATCCAAATGCGAAAATTTTTGAGGTGTGCGCAAAAACGGGTGAGGGAATTGATGACTGGTGTAAGTGGCTTGAAAATGAAGTAAAAGCCTGGAAGGAATAATATGGCATATCGAGATAATATTGATAAACTGGCAAGGCGTATCACAGATCGTATTCCGGCTAAAGTAAAAAAATTATCCCAAACGGATCCTGAATATGAGTGTCTAAATGAAATCTTAAATGATGAACAATGTGATTTATGTTTGTGTTTTGAAGTACGTAAACCACTTTCTTTTGAAGAAGTAGTGAAAAGAAGTGGATGGCCAGCAGGAAGAGTGAATCGTGTATTAAATGAAGTATGCGACATTGGAATGATTGAATATAATTGGGAAAATGCGGATCACCACAAACAATTTGTGCTTCCTCAGTTTGTTCCTGGAGCAGCTGAATTTATGGTTATGAATAAAGATCTTGTTGAAGAACATCCAATTGTTGCGGATTTCTTTGAAAAGATGACGCGATTACCACTTGAAAAGGTAACGCCAATGGTTCCTCCTGGAGGAGCTGGCATTGGTATGCATGTTATTCCTGTAGAAAAGGCGATTCATGCAAATCAAGAAGCGGTAAGTGTAGAAAAGATTTCGCATTGGTTGAATAAATACGATAAATATGCACTTTCTCCATGTTCATGTAGAAGACAACAACGTGTTAGGGGTGAAGGAACTGGCGATGTTGAAGCCGATGTTTGTATTGCGGTAGGAGATATGGCTGACTATGTTGTACAGACAAACAAGGGTGGACATTATTGTACGTATGAAGAGGTTATTGAGACTTTAGAGCGTTGTGAAAGAAAAGGATATGTACATCAGATTACCAATATTGATGGAGAAGATAAAATTTTTGCGATATGTAACTGCGCACATGGTGTCTGTAACGCATTAAGAACAAGTCAATTGTTCAATACGCCAAATATGTCGGCAAGTGCTTATAGGGCGCATGTGGATAGTGACAAGTGTGTAGCTTGTGGAAAGTGTGTGGAAATTTGTCCAGTGGGTGCGGCAAAATTGGGGCAAAAGCTTTGTACCAAAGATGGCCCTGTATCGTATCCTAAACAAGAACTTCCAGATGATGTAAAGTGGGGGCCTGAAAAGTGGAACTGGAACTTTAGGGATACAGCTAAAGTCAATTGTTATGAAACGGGAACATCGCCTTGTAAAAGTGCATGTCCTGCACATTTACCGGTTCAAGGCTATATTAAAATGGCCAAAGAAGGTCGATATATGGATGCATTAAAGTTAATTAAAGACTTTAATCCATTTCCAGCCGTATGTGGAGCTATTTGTAACAGAAGGTGTGAACAACAATGTACACGTGGATTGATTGATGAGCCTTTGGCTATTGATGAAATCAAGAAGTTTATTGCCGAACAAGAACTTCATGAAGATAAGCGTTATATTCCTTTATGTGAAAATGTCGAAGGCAAATTCTTCACAAACAAAATGGCCATTATTGGCGCAGGTCCTGCTGGTATGAGTGCGGCTTATTATTTAAGAATAATGGGCTATCCTGTAACAATATTCGAAAAGGAAGAAAAACCAGGTGGTATGTTAGTCTATGGTATTCCTTCTTTTAGATTAGAAAAGTCTGTGATTGAGGCTGAAATTGAAGTGTTAAAAGCTATGGGCATTGAGTTTAAGTGTGGCATAGAAGTAGGTAAAGATATTTCTTTGGATGATTTAAGAAATGAGGGATATGAGGCGTTCTATGTGGCTATTGGTGCTCAGGGATCTAGAAAATTAAATATTCCAGGTGAGGAAAATGAAATGGTTGAATCTGGAATTGATTTCTTGCGTAAGGTGAATAAAACAGAAAATCCAAATCTAATTTCTGGTGATGTGGTTGTCGTTGGTGGCGGAAATGTTGCGATAGATGTTGCTCGTGCAGCTTTAAGAAGTGGAGCTGAAAAGGTACATTTATATTCTTTGGAACAAGAAGCTGAAATGCCGGCAAGTTTTGAGGAAGTACAAGAGGCAAAAGAAGAGGGTATAATTCTTCATTGTGGATGGGGTCCAAAAGAAATGGTAGAAGATTCAATTGTATTTAAACAATGTGTAAGTGTAAAGGATGAAACGGCTAGATTTAATCCAAGCTATGATGAAAGTGTTTTAGAAACTATACAATGTAGTCATGTATTACTTTCAATTGGACAAAGTATTATTCCAATTCAAGGATTCGATGTAGAAGTCAACCCAAATGGAACAATCAAAGCGGATGGAACAACACTACAAACATCTGTTGAAGATGTATTTGTGGGTGGTGATGTGTATACAGGACCAAAATTTGCGATTGATGCGATTAGCCATGGTAAAGAGGCAGCAGAATCAATGCATCGTTTTGTTCATAAGGGTCATTCTTTGACAATTGGAAGAGACTTACACTTGTTTAATGAATTTGATAAAAATAATGCATTGATTGATATTGATTTTGATCATGCCAAACGTCAGATACCTGGTATTAAAAAGGGCTTGGGTGAAAAATCATTTAGAGACTTACGTTCTACATTTACAGAAGAACAAGTTAAGATTGAAGCCAATCGATGTCTAGGATGTGGTGCAAGTATAGTCGATACAAATAAGTGTATTGGTTGTGGCTTGTGTACGACAAAATGTGAATTTGATGCGATCCACTTAACGCGTGATATCAAAGATGGTGCAAGAATGGTTAAGGCGGAAGATAAGATGAAGGCTATATTGCCATATGCGGCTAAGCGTCAAATTAAGATCATTCGTAATAAGAAGAAATAGTATGCATGAATTAGGGATTGTTGTACATATTTCAAAAACATTAGAAGAACTTGCACAAGAAAATAATATTACAGATATTCGTAGAGTGACTTTACAGATTGGAAAAGTAAGTGGAATTGTTCCTGAGTATTTAGTGGATTGTTGGAAATATTATAGGAAGAAGGTTCCTTTAATTGAAAACTCTTCACTAGAATATGAGTGGATTGAAGCTATTACGATTTGTAATGAATGTGAAAAAACATATGATACGATTCAATATGGAAGAAAATGTCCATACTGTAAGAGTGAACATACAGTTTTACTTCAAGGTAATGAGTGTCTAATTAAGGAGATTGAAGCCGAATAAGCGTCGAAAGGCGCTTTTTTTGATTTTTATTCGAAAAAGTGTCTTTTTTTACGTATATGAGTATGTAGGAAATGCCTACTAGAAAGAGGTGCTCATGAGAAGTGCAAATTTATTAAATGATTTCGCCTTTAAGTATGTCTTTGGCGAAGATTGTAAAGAGGCCAATGATGCCTTAAAATCATTACTCACAGTGCTTTTAGAAAGGGTTATAAAAAATTCAGAAATGGTAAAAGATTATAGTAAAATGAAAAGTCCTCGTTTGGATCTATTGGTTGAATTTGATGATCGAACCATGGTAGATTTAGAAATGCAGTTAAGACAAATGAAAGATAATTTATTCAATCGATTGAATTATTATTTGGCTAGACTTCATGGTTCACAAGACATGGAAGAAAAAAGTTATAGTCAATTAAAGGAAACTATTGTGATGGTATTCTTTAATTTGATAATTGCTGATGATGATGACATTTGTAGTTTATACACAATGAGAAAATACAGTGGCATTCCTTTAGTGAAAGATGAAAAAGAAGATCGTATGAAGTTAATGACAATAGAAATGCCAAAAGTGGATTTGAATAAACCACTTGAAGACATGAATGAACAGGAGAAAATGATTTATTACTTTTTGAATTGCCATAAAGGATTGGATGATAGTAAAATTAAGGTGATGATAGAAAGTGATGAGGTGATTCAAATGTTGGAGAAGCGTGTAGAAACGATATCGGATGATCGTTGGAAGAAAATAATAGAAGATTTTCAAAAGCTGCATGAAAATGAAGAACGAATTGAACTACAGCTTGAACTTGAAGAAGCTCAAAGACAGATGAAAGAAGCTCGTAAAGAAAAAGAAGAGGCTCGTAAAGAAAAAGAAGAAGCTCATAAAGAGAAAGAAGAAGCAAGAAAGGCTATGCTAGAAGCTGATAAGAAAGTGGAACAAATGGTTCGTAAGATGCATGAATCTGGAATGAGTCTTGAACAAATTTCTGCATATTGTTCACTGAATGTGGATGAAATTGAGTTGTTGATAAAATCATAAAATTTCTTATTGCAATTAAAAAAATGTTTGTTTATAATAAAGCCATCCTTTGTAGAGGCAATGAAAAGAAGAAGTAGTCGTGGATGCTGCTGATAGTGAGTTCCTGATGGTGGAAATGGAACAGTAAGCACAGGGTGAACGTGTCTTAGAGCTAAGCTTTCGAAGATTGAGGAAGCTTCGGATACTCCCGTTATGAGTTAAGGGCCTGTACTTTTGTGCAGGAAATAAGGTGGTACCGCGATTTTATAGTCGTCCTTGTATATTCAAGGACGGCTTTTTTTATTAGAAAGGAATAGGACAACATGAAAAAAGGATTTAAATTAGTTTCGACATTTTTAGTAAGTTTTATGATTATGATGTCTAGTATCATGCCTGCTTTTGCCGATGAAACAGACACATCAACTACAGGTGATTTATTAGACAAAATTCAAGAAAGAGGAGAATTAGTTGTGGGAACATCTCCAGATTTCCCTCCTAATGAATTTATTGATTCGACAAAGACAGGACAAGCTCAATATGTAGGTTCTGATATTGAATTGGCAAAATATATCGCAAAAAAGATGGGTGTTAAACTAACAATCAAAGCATCAAGTTTCGATACTGTTTTGGCAAACCTTCAAACTGAAGAAATCGATTTAGCTATTACTGGATTGGCTTATACACCAGCACGTGCTCAACAAATGGAAATGTCTATTGGATACAATATGACAGAAGACACTGGTGGACAGGCTGTTATTATTTCTAAAAAAGATGAAGAGAAATATAAAAAATTAACAGATTTAACGGGCTTAAAAGTAGCTGCTCAACAAGGATCGATTCAGCAACAATATACCGAAGATCAAATTCCAGACGCAAAATTACAATCGATTTCAAGTATTGATGATGGTGTTGCCCTATTAAAGAATGGGACTGTACAAGCCGTTGCATGTTCGGAAGGTACAGCTGATGAATATATTGAAAAGAACTCTGAACTTGCGAAGTTAGATGAATTATTTAATATTGATCAAGATTATGCAGGTAACCGTGTAGGTGCTCCTTTAGGCGAAAAAAGATTGATGAAGGAAGTCAATAAAATCTTAAAGGAAGTTAATAAAAAAGGTTTGTATGAAAAATGGTATAAAACAGCTAAGAAACAAAGTAGTGAACAATTCACATTGACTGCAACTGGATTCTTTGGAACATGTGTTCAAATTGTACAATATTGTTGGCCACAATTATTAAAAGGTCTAGGAGTTACTTTAGGACTTGCAGCTATAACTGTTATCTTTGGTACAATTATTGGTGGATTATTTGCTCTTGTAAAATTATCAAAGAATAAGATTGTACAAGCAATTGCCGGTGTATATGTAGAATTGATTCGTGGAACACCATTGTTGCTACAATTGTGGTTATTCATCAATATTTTCTCTTATTTGACAAATGGAAAGATGCCAATGATCGTCAGTGTAATCATTGCGTTGATTATTAACTCGAGCGCATATGTCGCTGAAATTATCCGTTCAGGTATTCAGTCGGTAGATAAAGGTCAAAGAGAAGCGGCTAAATCATTGGGTATGTCAAATGTACATATGATGACTAAGATCATTATTCCTCAAGCTATCAAAAATATCTTGCCTGCATTAGGTAATGAATTCGTTATGATGATCAAGGAAACATCTTTGGCAAGTACATTCTATATTGGTGAATTAATGACTGTTAACAGTGTAATTAAATCCGCTACTTATAAATCTATTGAACCATTAGTAATTGTTGGTTTGATCTACTTTATCGTTACATATTCTTTATCAAAATTAATTAAATACATGGAAGGGAAGTTGAGCGTCAGTGACTAAGGAACTAATTGTTGTAAAAGACTTACATAAAAATTTTGGAGATCTTGAAGTATTAAAAGGAATTGATCAAACAATCCATCAAGGAGAAGTTGTTAGTATTATTGGACCTAGTGGTTCAGGAAAATCTACTTTCTTACGTTGTCTAAACTTATTAGAAAAACCAACAAGTGGACAAATCATTTTTGAAGGTGTGGATATCGCAGCTGAAAATGTGGATATTGATACACACCGTAAAAAGATTGGGATGATCTTCCAACACTTTAATGTATTCCCACATTTAACAGTTTTAGAAAATATTACGATTACACCCATCTTAGAACTTAAAACACCAAAGGCAGAAGCTGAAAAAGAAGCGATTGAATTGCTTAAAAAGGTTGGCTTAGAAGATAAGAAAGATGAATATCCAAGAAAATTATCTGGTGGACAAAAACAGCGTCTAGCTATTGTTCGTGCTTTAGCAATGCATCCGGATGTGATTCTATGTGATGAACCAACAAGTGCATTAGATCCAGAAATGGTAAAAGGTGTATTAGAAGTAATCAAAGAATTAGCAAACCAAGGAATGACAATCGTGATTGTAACTCATGAAATGGGCTTTGCCCGTGAAACAAGTGATCGCGTATTATTTATGGATGAAGGTATTATTCAAGAACAAGGTACTCCAGAAGATATTTTTGAACATCCACAAAATCCTAGAACTATTAAATTTTTATCACAAGTATTATAAGCTTGGGCATATGCTCAAGCTTTTCTTATGGTATAATCTAATAAAATGGAGGAAATTGATATGAATTCAGAATGGTCATTAGACGTATTGTACAAAGGATTTGATGATCCTAAATTTAGTGAAGATCTAACATCTTTTGAAAAGAAGGCAAAAGAATTGGATGAAATTTCAAAGACTTTAAGTCATGAAAATGAGAAGGAAGATTTGATTCGAATTGTTAAGGCTTTAGAAGAATTTGAACTTTTGGAAAAACATTTAAGCTGCTTTGGATTTTTAAGCCAATCCACGAATACCGCAAATGCGAAAGCGGCAGCAGCCATTGATAAAGTAGCTACCATCGCAAGTACAGCGAGTAAGGCTATGGCTGTATTCTCTCGCTATATTGCGGATATGAAAGATTTAAACAGTTATTTAGACTGTCCAGAACTTTGCGAATATAAGTATTTTTTAAATGACATTCATGAAAGCGGAAAATACTTATTAAGTGAGGATGTAGAAGAAGCACTTGCCAAAATGAATATTTCTGGTGGTTCAGCTTGGGAAAAGCAACAAAGCCTTTTAACAAGCTCACTTGAAGTGGAATATGATGGTAAGAAGTTGCCATTGGCATCTGTCCGTAACCTTGCATATGATGCAGATAAAGAAGTTCGTAAAGCTGCCTATGAAGCAGAAATCAAAAGTTATGCACCTATTGCGGATGCCGTTAGTTTCTCATTGAATAATATTAAACTACAGGTTATCACTGAAGCAAAAATGCGTGGATATACAAGTCCAATGGATATGACACTACACCAGTCTCATGTATCCCAGAAAACATTAGATGCACTTCTTAGTGCAATGCAGAAATACTTGCCAGTATTCCATAAGTATTTGAAAAGAAAAGCTGAAATACTTGGATATGAAAATGGCCTTCCTTGGTATGAATTATTTGCGCCAGTCGGAAAATCAGCTACTACAAGTTTTACCCCTGAAACTACAAAAGAATATTTAGTAAATCATTTTAGACCATTCTGTGATGAATTGGCCGATATGATGGAAGAAGCTTTTGACAATAACTGGATTGATTTTTATCCACACAAAGGAAAAGTGGGTGGAGCCTTCTGTTGTAATATGCCATTTGTGAAACAATCACGCGTATTAACTAACTTTGATGGTGGACTTGGAGACGTAGTTACTTTGGCTCATGAACTTGGACATGCATATCATGGATTGAATATTGAAAGTCACAAACCGTTGAATTGGGAATATTCTATGCCAGTTGCAGAAACGGCAAGTACATTTAATGAAAATATCATTATGAATGCAGTAATTGATGAAACGGAAGATAAAGAAGTAAAACTAGGCTTGATTGAAAACCAACTTCAAGATCTATGTCAGATTATCTGTGATATTTATTCTCGTTACTTATTTGAAAAATCCGTATTTGATCGTAGAAGCGATGAATTCTTATTTACAGATCAATTGAATGAAATTATGTTGGACGCACAAAAACAAGCTTATGGCGATGGACTGGATCCAACTTGTTTACATCCATATATGTGGGTATGTAAGTCACACTATTATTCTTCAGATTTAAGCTATTATAACTGGCCATATGCCTTTGGTGGATTGTTTGCGCGTGGATTGATTGTAAAATATCAAGAAATGGGAAAAGAAGAATTTGTTCCAAAATATAAAGAGATGTTACACACAACAACCATTGCTTCTGTAGAAGATACAGCTTCAGTATTAGGTATTGATCTAACGGATGAAGCTTTCTGGATTTCTGCATTGGAAACCGCAAAATCAAGAATTGAGGAATTTATCGAATTATCGAAATAATTGCTTGGAAACAAGCATTTATTTCTGCAAAAATTCACAAATGATGATATAATCTATTGCGTTCGAATTTTTTCAAGGAGAGATTTAATGAGTACAGAAATGTTAATGAAAAATAGAGAACGTTTTATCAAAAACGTAAATAGTAATGAGAATGGTGCAGCTGCACTTTCTTTAAGATTATTTTGTTATGCTAGATTTATGGCAGTAAAAAACCCGTATGCAGAAACGCATGACTGGGTATATGAAAACGAATTGACAAATGCCCAAGCCAATCAATATGTATTCCGTTTATTGGATGAAAGTACAGAAAGACCATCTATGGATATGTTGATTCGTAAATTAAAAAGTGTTCGTTTGGTTCGTGATAGTGAAATGAATGGCAGAAAAATTTATGTTATTAAATTCACAGATATCGAAATGGAAGAATTGATGAATAAGAGTATTATTGATAAACCAAGCGATAAGTTATTAAAAGAAAAGAAGTCTTCTGTAAAGAAAGAAAAAGAAGAAGTGGTGAATTCATCTTGGAAAGAGGTATTCTTAAAAAATAGTAAAGGTGAAAATTTACAGATACTTCGATTTTGGTTCTATATACAGTAT
>SKEI01000443.1_pt1 | contig 27004 bp, 19 predicted proteins | sample 4826701 | NCBI WGS metagenome assembly SKEI01 (sample SAMN11008813, study PRJNA524170) | human gut metagenome | biome: Human fecal sample; material: Feces; isolation source: fecal sample from pouch patient p2, p6, p7, p14 | host: Homo sapiens | place: Israel: Tel-Aviv | collected 2016-08-31 | reverse complement strand
CCTTTCTTGGATTGTGGATTTTAGTTTTTAGGCAACTCTATTATACCATATCCAGTGAGGAGTTATTTGTTTTTGAGAAACAAAAAATGCCGTATTTATGCGGCTTAAGGCGTTTCGCAAACGCCTAAAAAATAAGAATATATACGAGGAGAAAAAGCATGAAAAATCTGGAACAGTTTTTCGACATCATAGTAGTAGGCGCAGGCCACGCCGGCTGCGAGGCTGCATTGGCAAGTGCCCGTCTGGGCCTGCAAACCGTCATGTTCACAGTCAGCGTAGACAGCATTGCTTTAATGCCCTGTAACCCCAATGTAGGAGGTAGCTCCAAAGGTCATCTTGTCCGTGAACTGGATGCTCTCGGTGGTGAAATGGGAAAAAATATAGACAAAACATTTATTCAGTCCAAAATGCTCAATCAGTCCAAAGGACCAGCAGTTCATTCTCTCCGTGCCCAGGCAGACAAACAGGCCTACAGCACAGAAATGAGAAAAACTCTGGAAAACACAGAAAACCTGACCATCCGTCAGGGCGAAGTAACGGAACTTCTGGCAGAAGACGGACACATCACGGGTGTAAAAACCTTCTCAGGAGCTACGTATCACGCAAAAGCGGTAGTCCTCTGCACAGGAACCTATCTGAAGGCCCGTTGTATTTACGGAGACGTAAGCAACTATACAGGCCCAAACGGACTTCAGGCAGCCAACTACCTTACAGATTCCCTAAAAAAGCTGGGAATTGAAATGTTCCGTTTCAAAACAGGAACACCGGCCCGAATCGCCGGAAACACCATTGATTATTCCAAGATGGAAGAACAGTTCGGAGACAAAAAGGTAGTTCCGTTCTCTTTCTCAACAGACCCGGAATCCGTACAGATCGAGCAGAAATCCTGCTGGCTGACCTATACAAACGAAAAAACACACGAAATCATCCGTGCAAATCTGGACAGATCCCCGCTGTACTCCGGTATGATTGAAGGAACCGGCCCAAGATACTGTCCGTCCATTGAGGATAAAGTAGTACGTTTTGCAGATAAAAAACGTCATCAGGTATTCATCGAACCGGAAGGTCTTTACACAAATGAAATGTACATTGGTGGAATGTCAAGTTCTCTTCCGGAAGATGTTCAGTACGAAATGTACCATTCCGTACCAGGGCTGGAACATGCCAGGATCGTAAAAAATGCCTATGCTATTGAATATGACTGCATCAATCCACGCCAGCTCTATCCAACACTGGAGTTCAAAAAGATCAAAGGACTTTTCAGCGGCGGACAGTTTAACGGAAGCTCCGGATACGAGGAAGCAGCCGCTCAGGGCCTTATCGCAGGAATTAATGCAGCAATGGAAGTAAAAGGAAAAGAACAGCTCATTCTGGATCGTTCAGAAGCATATATCGGTGTTCTCATCGATGATCTTGTAACAAAGGAAAATCACGAGCCATACAGAATGATGACAAGCCGTGCAGAGTACCGTCTGCTTCTTCGCCAGGATAATGCAGATCTCCGTCTCCGCAAAAAAGGCTGGGAGGTAGGCCTGATCGACGATGAGACCTATCATAAATTACAGGAAAAAGAGCGTATGATCCAGGAAGAGATCGAGAGGGTAGAACATACAACCGTAGGCGGCTCTGCAGAAGTACAGAGTCTTCTGGAATCTCAGGGAAGCACACTTCTGAAATCCGGAACTACGATTGCAGAACTGATCCGCAGACCTGAGCTTAATTATCATGTACTTGCGCCAATTGATAAAGAAAGGCCGGAACTTCCGGAAGATGTATGCGAGCAGGTAGAAATTAACATCAAGTATGACGGGTACATCCGCCGTCAGATGAAGCAGGTAGAACAGTTCAAAAAACTGGAGCAGAAAAAAATTCCGGAAGATATTGATTATGAAGATGTAGGAAGTCTTCGTATCGAAGCCCGTCAGAAACTGGAATCTTACAGACCGATCTCCATTGGACAGGCATCCCGAATCTCAGGCGTATCCCCTGCTGATATCTCCGTACTTCTTGTATACCTGGAAAGCAGATCAGGAAATAAGCATTAAGAACAAAGATATATCGTATATGAACAATAAAAACATAAAGAAATAGAGAGGAAACTACATGTACAATTTAGAAATCCTGGAAAAAGGCTGTGAAGAACTTGGAATTACTCTAAATGACACACAGAAACACCAGTTTATCCGGTTTTACGAATATCTTATAGAAAAAAATAAAGTCATGAATTTAACCGGAATCACAGAATTTGATGAGGTTCTCGTGAAACATTTCCTGGACAGCCTCTGCTGTGTCAAGGCTGTAGACATGAGCCAGGTAAAAACTGTCATGGACATTGGAACAGGAGCAGGATTCCCGGGTGTTCCATTGAAGATCGCTTTTCCGGAGGTGGAAGCCTGCCTTCTGGATTCCCTGAACAAACGGGTAAAATTCCTGGAGGAAACCTTCGAACTTCTCGGACTTAATGGAATTTCCGCCATCCACGGAAGAGCAGAAGAATATGCCAAAAACAAATCCTACAGAGAAAAATATGATCTCTGCGTATCCAGAGCAGTATCCGGCCTGGCAACCCTATCTGAATACTGTCTCCCATATGTAAAAGTCGGAGGAGTTTTTGTGTCTTATAAATCCGGTTCCGTAAAGGAAGAAGCAGAAGCAGCAGAGAAAGCAATAAAGATCCTCGGCGGAAAGATTCGCGACATCCGGTACTTTGACCTTCCGGGCTCCGAGATCAGCCGCTCTCTGGTAATTATCGAAAAAGTAAAGAATACACCGGGCAAATATCCAAGAAAAGCCGGTACACCGCTCAGAGAGCCACTTGCATGATCGCTGAGTTCAGATGAATATATACAAGTCGAATTTGCTATGCAGCTCTGTACCGAATAACTGCATGGAATCATTCGGTTAAATTGAAATCTCCTGTCGAACAACAATGAAATTTGTACGACAGGAGATTTTTTTGTCCAGCAGTTTCACAAAATTATCACAAAGTTATCCTACTTTTATCACAAATTACTTTTACACTATACAATGATAGAGATGCCCCTGGATTCCCCCATTCTCTGTTTCATCCAGGGGCATTTTCTATTGAAAAAGATGCTTAAAGGAGGAGAGTAAAGTGATTGAAGTAAGTAATCTGGTCAAAAAGTATGGCGACCATGCCGCTGTTGACCACCTTTCCTTTCAAATCGAAAAGGGGAAAATTTACGGATTTCTGGGTCCCAACGGAGCAGGAAAATCAACAACAATGAACATGATCACAGGATACATTGCATCCACAGAAGGAAAAGTAATGATCGATGGTCATGATATTCTGGAAGAACCGGAAGCAGCTAAGAAATGTATCGGCTATCTGCCGGAAATGCCGCCACTCTATTTTGATATGACAGTTCTTGAATATATGAAATTTGCGGCTGATCTGAAAAAAATCCCAAGAAACCAGAAAGAAAAACAGATTAAAGAAGTCATGGATATGGTAAAGATCACAGACATGAAAGACCGTCTGATCAAAAATCTTTCCAAAGGTTATCGTCAGCGAGTAGGTCTTGCACAGGCGATCCTGGGCTATCCTGAAGTTATTATCCTGGATGAGCCGACAGTTGGACTTGACCCGAAACAGATCATTGAGATCCGTGACCTGATCAAGAGTCTGAAGAAAAAACATACTGTTATTTTAAGCTCCCACATTCTTTCCGAAGTCAGAGCCGTATGTGATTACGTCCTCATTATTTCCCATGGAAAACTGGTGGCCAGCGATACACCGGACAATCTGGAACGTCTGGCAGCAGGTTCAAATAGCCTTCTTATGAAAGTAAAAGGCGAGAAAGATACGATCCGCAAAAAGCTGGAAACCATTGAAGGTGTTACAGCTGTGGAAATGTCCTATGATAGCGATGAAGAATTGTGGAAAACAAAGATTTCCATTGAAGAAAATGTGGATATCAGAGAAGAAGTATTCTATGCCATGGCGAAAACAAATTGTCCGATTTATGAGATGCAGGTCAAGAGAGTTTCTCTTGAGGATGTATTCCTTGAACTCACTGAAGGCGAAAAGAAATCTTCGGCGGGCAAGAAGAAATCTCAATGGAAGCCGATAGAAGACGAACATAAAGACGAAGAAACAAAATCTGAGGAAACGGAGAAAGCTTCAGACGAGAAAGAGGGGGATCAGTCATGACAGCGATTTTTAAAAGAGAACTGAAAAGCTATCTGACCTCCATGGTTGGATATCTCTTTATATTTTTTGTCCTGGTGCTGACGGGAATTTATTTTTCCGCATATCAGCTTTCAGGCGGCTATTCAAAATTTGAATATACGTTAAGCGCACTGACATTCGTGTTCCTGATCGGTGTGCCGATCCTTTCCATGCGTGTACTTGCAGAAGAACGCAAGCAAAAAACAGATCAGCTTCTTCTGACCGCACCGGTATCTGTGTGGGATATCGTATTGGGAAAATATTTTGCACTGGTTGCAGTATTTGCAATCCCGGTTGTGATCATGTGTTTTTATCCACTGATCATGAGTAAATTCGGAACAGTTTCCTTTGCTTCAGCATACACCGGAATCCTGGGATTTTTCCTCTTGGGATGCGCCAATCTGGCCATCGGTGTATTTATGTCAGCACTTACAGAAAGCCAGGTAATTGCAGCAGTACTTACTTTTGTATTTCTGTTTGCTTTTTATATGATGAACGGAATTTCTTCATTCTTTTCACAGACATCCATGTCAACAGCAGTTGCATTCGGACTTCTGATCGTGGCTGTTGCGATTATCATTTATACCATGATAAAAAATATTCTGATCTCTGCAGTGATCGGAGCAGCAGGAGAAATTGCCCTTGTTATCGTATACGTTGTGAAATCCAGTATTTTCCAGGGAGGAATCCAGAAAGTGCTGAATGTATTCAATCTGAGCGGACATTATGACAACTTTACAAACGGCGTGTTTGACGTGACAGGAATTGTTTATTTTATTTCTGTTGTTGCGATCTGCCTGTTCCTTACTATGCAGTCCATTCAGAAGAGACGCTGGAACTAGGGGGTGAATGGAAATGAAATTCAGTGATAAATTCAAGAAAAATAAAGGTGAGGCAGCAGTAAATGAAGCTGCACAGGAAGGATCTGAAAAGAAAAAACATAAACCAGATCCGAAAAAACTGGTAGGAACCATAAGTAAAAAACATATCAAAAACGGCTCCTACAGCATGGCAATGGCAGCAATCTTTATTGTGATCGTAGTTGTGATCAATATGATCGTAGGTGCGATCCCATCCAAATATTCACAGCTTGATGTAAGCTCATCCAAGCTTTACACTATTGGCGATGAAACAAAAAAAGTGCTGAAGGCACTGGATAAAGATGTTACTATCTACCAGATTGCACAGAGCGGTTCTGAGGATGACACCATTTCAAATCTTCTGAAACGATATAAAGATGAATCTAAACATATCAAAGTTGAAGTAAAAGATCCGGTTGTAAATCCGAAATTTGCTTCGGAATATACAACAGATGATCTTGCAGCAAACAGTCTGATCGTAGTTTGCGGAGACCGGAACAAGGTTATCAGCTATAATGACATGTATTCTACTTCTGTAGATTACAATACCTGGCAGCAGACAACAACAGGTTTTGACGGTGAAGGACAGATTACAAGTGCCATCGGATATGTAACTTCCGAGGATCTTCCGATCATGTATACCTTATCCGGACACGGTGAGAAAGATCTGGATTCCAGCTTCAAGGAAGACATCCAGAAAGCCAACATTGATATCAAAGAGCTGAATCTTCTCACAGAAGGAAAAGTACCGGATGATGCAGACTGCCTGATGATCGTATCCCCGACAAGTGATATTTCCGAAGAGGAAAAAACAGAGATCCTGGATTATCTGGAAGCTGGTGGAAAGGCAATGATCTTCTCTGACTACACACAGGATGATCTGCCGAATTTTGATGCTGTTCTTGCCAGCTATGGCGTTAAACGTGCAGAAGGAATCGTATTTGAGGGTGACAGCCAGCATTACGGAATGCAGATGCCATATTATCTGGTACCGACTGTAAACAGCACAGATGCAAGCTCTGAGACAGCTTCAGCAGGATCTTATGTACTTGCACCGTATGCACAGGGAATCCAGAAAACAGACGATGTAAGAGATACAGTAACTATTGACAGTATCCTGACAACTTCTGACCAGGCTTACTCTAAGACTAACATGCAGAGCAGTCAGATTGAAAAAGAGGACGATGATGTTAATGGACCGTTTGATCTTGGCGTAGCTATCACTGAAAAACTGGATGATGACAAAGAAACACAGATCGTTTATTATTCCACAGCAAACCTGATGGAAAGCCAGGTAAATCAGATGGTATCCGGTGGAAATGAGAAACTTCTTCTGGAGTCTTTAAGCTGGATGACCAGCACAGATGAAAGCAGCTCTGTTTCTATTTCATCCAAGAGTCTGCAGTCTACAAGCCTGACAGTTACTGATTATGATGCGGCATTCTGGAAGATATGCACCATTGGTCTGATTCCTGGCGTATTCCTTGTTGCAGGATTCCTGATCTGGCTCAGAAGGAGAAAAGCATAATGAAAAAATCGACAAAACTTGTTTCGGCAGTTGTTGTTCTTGCAGTTCTTGGAGGTGTTTACGTAGGATTAAACACCTACGTGACAAAAGAAGAGAGCACAGAGAGCAGCGAAGAGGAAAGCAAAACAGAAGTGTATTCTGTGAAAACGGATGATATCAAATCCCTGGAATTTATCATAGACAAGAAGGATACGGTCTTTGAGAAAAAAGATGACTCCTGGGTAAAAAAAGATGAGACTGCTTTCCCTGTAAATCAGACAACGCTTGATTCCGCAGCCTCCGCTCTGGAAAAGGTGGAGGCAGACAGAGTTCTTGAAAACGTGGATGACCTCACGGAATATGGATTGGATTCTCCGTCCAATTCCGTGACTGTTACAACAGATGACGGAACAACGAAATTCAACATCGGAGATGAAAATACTTCTACGAACCAGTATTACATTGCAAAGGATGATGAAGACAGTACCGTTTATGTGGTAAGTTCAAGTACAGTAACGCCGTTTATGAATTCTCTTTATGACTATGCACAGGGAGAAGATTTCCCAACCATTGATTCTTCTACAGTGAAGAAAGTACAGGTCAGCCAGGATGAAGATTCTTATATCCTTGAGGAAAATTCTGATGGAGCTACCTGGGATGTTTCTACAGATGGCAGCGATAAAGAAACAGCAGATACAACTGCAGCCGGAAATGTAACATCCGGACTTGGAAGCCTGGCATATGATCAGTTTACAGACTACAATGCCGAAGATCTTTCCAGGTATGGCCTCGATAAGCCGTATGCGACCATTACAGTGGATTATCAGGAAGAGGCGGAGAACGACAGCAGTGATGAGTCTGAAAGCGATTCTGAGGCGTCTGAGAGCGTTACAGAGGACAATACAGATTCCGCTGAAGATAATTCCGGTGACAGCATTGCCAGTACAGCATCTGATGATAGCAGTTCCGGTGATAGTTCTGAAAGTGAAGATGCTGCGGATAGTTCAGATACTGGAGACTCTACTGAGACAACAACAGTAGATAAACAGCTTGTGATCTACGTAGGTGACAATGCAGATGATGGCAGCAGGTATGTAACAATAGATAACAAACAGGTTTACACAATGTCTACCGACACATTAAGTGCAATAATTGACAAAAAAGCTTCCGACCTCTGGTCACTGATTGTAAATTATCAGTCAGTAAAAACTCTGGATCAGCTCCAGGTTACTTACGCAGGTGATACACACACTGTAAATGTTTCACGTGAAACATCAACAGACGATGATGGAAATGAAACAGAGACAACAACCTATAAGCTTGATGGAAATGAGGTTGACAGCACAACATTTACAACTTTCTACAACAAGCTTGTAAACATGGCGGGTCAGAAACGTTTGACTGAAAGCTATACACCGGCTGCAGACGCAGAAATGAAGGTTGTTTTCACAGATACAGATAACAACCAGACAACCGTTACCTTCTACTCATATGACACAAACTATTATGCAGCTGTCGTTGACAACAAAGTATTCCTTGTAAATAAAATGACAGTAAAAGAAATGTTCACAGCATACGAAACTCTGGTAAACGGTAACGCGAAAGCAACGGAAACACCAACCACAACTGCTGAGGCAGAATAAAAGAAATAATAAAAAAGCATTACCGATGGAAACGATAATACGTACTGTTGGTAGTGCTTTTTTATGGATAAAAAACCTGTACAGTGGCTTTCACCACCATACAGGTTTTGTTATATCTAACAGAAGGTTCGGGGGAGCTTCTGTCAGTTACATGTTATTAAGCAAGACCTCTTTCTTCAAGCCAGTCGAAAAGAACAACTTTGTTTTCTTTCTTTCTCTTGGCCATGTGATTGAACTGGAGGATTGTCAGGATCGTGAAGATCACAAACAGTACAGCCAGAACAACAACGGAAGTGGTAATGCTTCTGCCACCGCTGATCGTTGCACGGAATGCATCAACAGTGTAAGTGAATGGCAGGTATGCGTGGATCTTGGAAACAAATTCCGGAGAAATCTCAACCGGATAAGTTCCGGCAGAACCAGCAAGCTGAACTACCATGAATACCAGCATCAGGAAACTTCCTACCTTGCCAAATGTAATGTTGAAGAAATACATCATAGATGTAAATGTCATTGCTGCCAGGCAGGCGAAGAGAATTGTATTTCCCATCTCGGCCGGCGTAAATCCGTTAAACTGATGTAACAGAAGGATCAGACAAATTGCCTGAAGGATTGCAACCGGATAAAGTACGGAAGCTTTGCTTGCCCACCATGCAAAACCGGATTTCAGCTTACCTTTATACTGAGCCAGAGGATACATCAGGCAGAATGCCAGAGCACCAACCCAAAGACCTACAGACATCATATAAGGAGCCATTGCGTGTCCGTTGTTCGGAACATCAGTAAGTTTTGTTTCATCGCTTACAACCGGAGTTGCAAACATCTTAATTGTGTCAGAGCTTGCAGTATTGTCTTTTACTGTCTGAGCTCCATCACTAAGACTTGTTGATAATGTTTCAGAACCATCCTGAAGTTCTTTCATGCCGTTTCCAAGTTTCTTGGAACCATCATAGAGCTGTGAAGAACCGCTCTGGATCTGAGAAGCACCATCTGCCAGTTTCTTGGCACCATCGTTCAGAGTGGTGTTGTTGCTTACAAGCTTTTCTGTACCACTGAGAAGAGTAGAGGTACCGTTTGCTAATGTCTTAGTTCCGTTTGCAAGAGTAGTAGCACCACTCGCAAGAGTTTTAGCTCCGGAAGAGAGCTGGCTGGTACCACTTGTAAGAGCGGAGCTGTTTGATGCAAGTTTTGCAACACCATCAGTGTATGTTGTGATTCCTGCTGTCAGTGAGCTGGAACCGTTTGCTAATGCCTTAGTACCATTTGCAAGAGTAGTAGCACCACTTGCAAGAGATTTAGCTCCAGAAGAGAGCTGGCTGGTACCGCTTGTAAGAGCGGAGCTGTTTGCAGCAAGTGTTGCAATACCGTCGGTATATGTTTTGATTCCGTCTGTCAGTGTTTCAGTACCTTCTGCCAGCTGGCTTGCACCAGATTTAACCTGCGGAAGTGCACCGGAGATCTGTTTACCGGCTGTTTTCAGGCTCTTAGCACCTGAAGTAAGTTTCTCATCGTTAGCAGTTAATGTATCAAATCCTGCATTCAGTGCCTTGATTCCGGCCGCTGCCTGCGGGAAAGAAGCTGTATTTGTTTCCAGAGTCTGCAGACCGGCAGAAACCTGTTTTGTTCCGTTGTTTACTGCTTTAGCACCTTCATAAAGCTGATTTACACCAGTGGAAAGCTGTGTGAGCAGATCAGAAGGAACATCTGGAATCTGGCTTGCGCCTGCGTTCATTTTTTCAGCACCTGCGTTCATCGCGGTTGCACCATCTGTCATGGACTTAGCACCGGCGGAAAGTGTATCAGCACCTGCATTCAGGTTCTTAGCACCTTCAGTCAGACCAGTAGAAATTTGTCCAAGACCAGCGGAAATTTTGTTCAGTCCATCAGTTGCTGCAGTAATTTCGGAAACTTTGCTGTTAAGTGTGGTCTGTGTATCAGAAAGACTCTGATTTACACCAGCTGCAACCTGTGAAACCTGATCAGAATAACTGCTCATGTATGTACCATCTACAGCAGTCATTCCACCGGCAGCACCGTTCAGTGTGTTGATAACATCATTCAGGCTTTCTGCAGAAATTGTTCCATCTTCAGATGCGCTCTGCTGAATAGCCTGAAGAGCAGCTGCGGCATTGGTCATAGTGCTCTGTGCTGTAGCGATCTTTGTGTTGGCATCTGTAAGTCTTTCACCAGTAGTTTCACCGTATCCGGAAAGAATCGTACTGATCTGCTGGCTTACAGTTGAGAACTGATCGCCGACCTGCTGTACAGCAGCAGGAAGCTCAGTGGAAAGACCATTGCTTACCTGAGTCATGATACCGGCAGCCTGATCAATGTAATTGCTTGCGCCAGGTGTATCTGCAGTGCCGGAGATGGTTGTGGCCGCGTTGTTGATACCTTCAGCTGCACTGTTGATACCGGCAGCGGCATTTGTCATTCCATTAGCTGCACTTGTCATTCCGTCAGAAGCGTCTGTCATACCTTTTTTGGCTGTTGAAAGACCAGCAGCCAGCTTCTTGATAGATTCTTCTGTAGTGCTGTCTTTTAAAGAAGAAACTGTATTGTTCAGTGTTTTCAGTCCATCCTCAAGCTGCTGAGTTCCATCTACAAGAGAAGTGGATTTATCAGAGCCGTTTGTAACTGCCTGATTCAGCTGGGAAATACCGTTGGAAACATCTCCAAGTTTCTCCAGTCCGGAGAGCTGTTTTGCGCCAGCTGCTAACTGCCCAGCACCTTTTACATAAGCTGCTGTTCCATCAGCAAGAGAGTCGGCACCACTTACATACTGGGTCGCTCCGTCGGAAAGATTATTAATACCTTCACTTAATGCCTTAGCACCGGATTCCAGACTGCTTGCACCGGATTTCAGTGTATCAGAGTTCTCATTGAGCTGATCCACACCTGCAGTATACTGCTGGATACCTTTGTCCAGAGTATCAATACCGGATGTTAGCTCCGGAACTTTTGAAGTGAGAGTGGAAACGCCGTTGTTAAGCTGTTTAGCACCGGATTCCAGGCTGCCTGCACCGGATTTCAGTGTATCAGAGTTCTCATTAAGCTGATCCACGCCTGCGGTATATTGCTGAACGCCTTCATCCAGAGAATTGATACCAGATGTCAGCTCCGGAACTTTTGCAGTAAGAGTAGAAACACCACTGTCAAGCTGTTTAGCACCGTCATCAAGAGATTTGGCACCGTCATTTACCTGCGCAACACCATCGGTATATGTCTTAAGACCTTCGGTGAGGCTTTCAGCACCACTTACAAAAGTAAGAGTACTGGAGGAAAGTTTCTTCAGGTTTTTGGTGATTGTTTTGTTTCCGTCAGCGGCTGAATCAAGTCCATCTTTGATCTTTCCGGATCCGTCAGCAGCTTCCTGCATTCCGTCTCCGGCTTCTGTAATAGAATCAAAAACGGTTTCAGTATAGGTTTCAGTAACCTGAGCTGCGATGCTATCGCGAAGTTTCAGGATTGCTGTTTCACTGAGCTTGGAAGCAATATAGTTGGTTCCGGGGTTGGTCTGATAGGCTAATTCCATCTGCTTTGGATTTTTGTCCATTACAGTAGCTGCATTTGCGGAAAAATCCTCAGGAATGGTGATAACCATGTAATAGGTTCCATTTGCCAGTCCATCCTCTGCTGTCTTGCTGTCTACAATGTTGAATGCCATTGAGTCGTTGTCTTTCAGCTCATCCGCCATATCCTTACCTATACTTAGCGTCTTGCCATTGTATTCAACTGGTTTGTCTTCGTTTACCACGGCCACCGGCAGGTTATCCACGCTTCCGTAAGGATCCCACATGGATTTCAGAAACAGGCCTGCATAGATGATCGGGATAACGATAATGGCGATTACTACGACAAGCATAAGCTTATTACGAAGTAAGCTCTTCCATTCGTTCTTGATCATAATACCTATCCCTTTCTTTATTAAATTATATATAAAAGATTAGTTGACTAATCAAACTTTGTTCCAGTAATGGGTGTGGAATCTATTAATCATTTTAGATTTGATTAATAGCTTTTAAATCCATTATCAAACAAAGCGTTGATTTTCTTTACGCGATGTATTATACTAAACACATACCACAGATACAACCATTAAATATTTGCGGTATGTGCATTAATAGACAAGAAATATGAAAAATGTCTATGAAATATAAACTGTATTATAAATAAAAAAGGTTTTGATTTTATTTTTAAGTGCAGTTGATAAGGGAGATAATCAGGCAGAGGAAGTGTTAATCTGCTTGTTTCTGTCTGTCAGAAACTATTTTATGTCATGTGAGAATTCTTTGTAATACTTTTTATATTCTGATGGCATAAATTTTTTTAATGATTGGGGGAAATTGTGATGGCGGAAAAAGTTGATAGAAGAGTACGAAAAACTAAGGCACAGCTTCGTGCAGGCCTGGCCCGGTTAATGCAGAAAAAAAGTATTAAAGAAATTACAGTGAAGGAACTGGTGGAGGAAGTGGATATCAACCGTTCAACTTTTTATCTTCATTATACAGATATTTATCAGATGCTAGAATCCATTGAAGGTGAATTGATGGATGAAATTTCACATCTGATTGATGATTATGCCTTAGATCCTATTAATAATAAGGAAAGCTCTTATCCGTTTATTGAACAGATTTTTACGATTCTTGATAATAATAAAGATATTTGTATCGCACTTCTTGGAAAGAATGGAGATATGGCATTTGTTAATCGTATTGAGGGTTTGATTGCTGAAACAGTGTTTCAGCGTCTGTCCAGCAGAATGCCTAAAGATAACAGAGATATTGAGTACGCATACGCTTTTTGCCTTAATGGCTGCGTGGGAATGATTAAAGCCTGGCTGTCTTCGGACAATAAGGAATCTACACAGCATATGGCTGAACTGACTCACAAGCTTATTGACAGTACAACGCATATGTATTTAGAACAGGCATTAAAATAATTAATAATGATAGTATGAATAATAAATAGAAGGGGAGATGTTTCGCGTGAAACATCTCCCCTTCTATTATATGATTTACAGAAAAATAGATACCTGCTCCAGGAAATGTTCCGGATCTTCAATGTGTGGAAGATGCTTTGTTTCTGGAATAATAGCAGCCTCAATGGATGAGTTCAGCTTTTGATATTCCTCAGCGATAAGTGAACCACTGGATTCTTTTTCGCCAGAGATAATATAAATACAGGCGTCGGAAGAAGCTACTGCATTATTAATGCTGATATTAAGGTACTTGCCAATATAACTGGAGTATAAATATTTGGCATTGGAACCACCTTTGTGCGCTGCTTCATAATAGGTATCAACAAGAGTATCTGTTACGTGGAACGGATTATAGAACAGATTCTCCATGAACATACTGCTGATAGATTCACGGGCGGATACCATATGATAGATCAAAGTTCCGAAGATCGGAAGTTCAATAATGTGTTTGAACAATTTATTATCTTCACAAGGAGCCTGCTTGAGAGAACTGAGACTAGGTGGATTTATCAGCATGATCTTGCGAAAATAATCAGAGTTATTGCGATATGCCATAAGTGCAAAAGACCCGGAAAAACCACTGGCAATTATATCAGTTTCTTCTTTAATTACATTCTTTGCAAAATCACAGAGAAGCTGAGCAAAAACAAAATTGGTATAAGTAATTTCTGGTTTCTCAGAACGACCGCATCCAAGAAGGTCAATAGTATAAACTGTATGCTCAGTTGCTAATTCTTTTGTAACAGCATTCCATTCATAACCGGATGCTCCTGGCATAATATCATGGATAAGAAGAAGAGGGGAACCTTGCCCCTGTTTGGTATAATGAATTTTTCCAAAACGCCAGTCATATGTCTTGCTGTGAGATTGTTCCAACATATCTTTAAACTGAGATGTGGCATCTATGAAACGGTTGGCAATATGAATAACTCCTGCAGCTGTGCCTAATAAAGCTGCCAGGGTGAGTAATCTGTGTCCATTTTTTTTCATTGAAAACCTCCTGAAATCGTAACAAAATTTCTGAATATTCTAGGTTTTATTATACGCTATTAGATTAAAATTTACAATGTTTTTGTAAGCGTGAAATGGTTGTACAGGGACTATTTGTTTACAGGTAATATTTTACAAGTACTTTTGTGATAAAAAGATCAACAGAAAAAATCAGAAAGTAATATTTTGGATGAAAAGTAAATGGTTAATTATCATGTTTCACGTGAAACGTATAACTTGTTGAAAGCAGGGTCAGTTACATAGCTGATTAATTATATAAACATAAAATGAATTAGCACAAGATTTGGCATTATTTTTATCCAGATTAGCTGAAAACTTAATAAACTCTTGTATTTTAGAATTTTGGTATTCAAAGGATTTAAGATCAAACTCTTTGACGATGTTACACCAACATTCTGTACGCGCATCTCCCGAAAAAATTTTTGAAGAACTTTTTCATCGTGAGGTAAACATTGCTCGATATGATAGAGATCCGATCGCTTTGAGAAAGTTTTTGTAATATATCCTCTGTAGGTTCAATAGCATCAAAGGATTTTCCATAAGCATTTCCTAAAAGAACTATTAATGTAGCACTAATACATTTTTTAATTGCTGGTTTTGGAATTTTTGTTTCCATTCTATTTAATTCTTTAACGGTACTTGATTCATTATAAAAAATATTCATAGCATAATGTATGCTTTTAAGATTTTTAGCTGCTTCAATAAAGGTCAAAGAACGTAAGCTTTCTGGTATTAGAGCCCGCTTGAAACAGCCAATGTAAGACCAACAGAATCAAATCAACCAATCTGAGACTGACAGAAAAAGCCAATTACCGTCCAATAGAAATGACCATAACAAGTAGGCTTCAGCAGAACATCTTCTTATTATGCTTGATTACCTTATACAACAGGCTGAAACTGTGTCAATGGGGCATATTTGCCGGCGTAGCCCTTGCCATTGATTCAGATTGAAGGCTGTTGTAAGCAAATGCTATGCTAGTTTCACCAGATATAATTTTATGAATGGTTATTTCCAGTGAGTTCCAATTGGCTATTTCTGCCGGACTCTGAATGGTTAATTTCTCCGGGCTCTAACACTGGAACAAAATCAAAACCACGAGCAGACATTAGAGCTTTTATAAATGCTGAAATAAGTTTGGTGAAAGGCGATTATTGTGTCACTATGTTTCACGTGAAACATGAAAATGTTATACAGGATTTCCAAGGATAATGCTAATCAAAGTTTTATTCAACATGATGGTTCGGTTCCAGGGATTAATGATAACTCCTTCGATAGATGGTTCTTGCAGTGCAGAGAGAAAAATCTTATCAATATCAGCGGTAAAAGTAGACATTATTTTGTCACTGCCTTTAAGTTCTTCATCAAAACTGGTAAATGCTGACCACCACTGTTTGCCGTCACTGGTTTGAATAGCCTGAAGATTAATTTTACCATCACCTTTAGGCGGTTCTACAGCAATAATTAACTGTCCATGAGCTTTCATACTGCGACGAATTACCGTAAGAACGTGAGCGAGCATTTCTTCAGTGGGTTCCTGCTGAAGAAATGCAATTGAGGCTTCTATTTTTTTATTTTCCTGGAGAGATTCATTTGTGAGTTTTTTATTGTTTGAATTCATATCTGGAAATTCCTTTCAAAATTAAGTTAGTCAAGAGGATATTCGCAATCCGCTACGCAGCTCTGCGCCAAATAACTGCTCGGCAGTTTATCGGAAGGAGTTTGCATTCATTCTCATGCAAGCAAGTCCCCACCCAATGCTTATTGCTTTTCACAACCCTGCAGGGGACTTTCTTGATTCTGTTAAATTCAGTTGTAATTAAACGTAAATTGCAAAGCGATTGCATATGAAAGCATGCAGCAATGTGAAATGCAAATACTCACATGGCAACTGAATGCAAATTGCGAAATAATAATATTTTGTACGCTCGTAGGGATATGATCCTTTGCGCGTGTTTATATAGCGAATACGTACATATTATAGCATTTTGAAAAATAAACCATCAAGGACAATTAAGAGTAGAAATAAGAAATGGAGAGGGGAGCAATTGGCTTTGATCAGAGAAGGTGGCGAATGCGGATGAATTTTATACATTCGATATGAACTGTTTATTCGAAGCTAGATGGCAAAAAAGCGTTAAGAAATAGATTAACAATATCTGCTATGTGAGAAATGCAGGGAATCCGTGTGCTAAGAAAGGGGTCAAATATAATAAAGGGAGTTTGATAATAGCTGGAATAATAGTCAGGTGGATATTCGCAATTCCATATGGGATTTTTTGGATTCGGTTAAAAACAGCTATCTTGTAAGTGCGATTTTAAGTACAATACATTGTACTTAACTCCGAGAGGCTTTCTGACTGACTGTAAATATGCGTAAAATAAGAATTACGAATATACGGCTGAACAAGGAAAAAGAGAAAATATACAGGTATAAAATAAATTAAGAAAAGAGAAGAAAAAACATACAAAGTACTGATTATAGTACTTAAAATAAATAAAGTACTATATATGGTACTTTATAGAAAAAAGTGAAGAATGGCTTAAAATCAAGAATGTGCACATGCACGCAAAGGAAAATGTAATAAAAATAAAGAAATAACATACATTTGTACTTTTGGTATGTAAATACGTAATGATGACTGAAACATATGAAAAAAAGGTCTGAAAATATTTATGAAAGGATTCTGCTTTCCCTCTAAATGACCAAAATACGGTACTTGAGAATATAAATATATGCAGGATCCTTGGAATTTATGCTCCTGGAGGCTTTTTTACAGAAAAAAGGATACCTTTGGAGGCTTAGAATCTGTTTATTTGGAGAAAAGATACCTGCTTAACGGTACGAAAACACTTCGTCATATAAAATAAGCCTTAAAAAGAGATTGAAGATACTGGACTCAGCAGCCTTTTAGAGGTTTTTTAAGGGGTTAAATGAAGCAAAACCTGGCATATAAGCTCGTATGTATTTGGATATGTCTGAATCTATAAGGCCAAGCTGTTGGACAGGGGAATAAAACCATTAAAAGACGTGCATTGGATGCAAATGCCTGCTTTTTCAGGGCTTAAATACACATATCTGGGATATCGCAAAATGAAACCTGACCAGGGAAAGGATATTCTGAACAATACATATGATGATGTTCGATATTTTGATAAAAATGACAAAAAGCACTATAAAATAAGGAAAAATCACATGTAATAGTTTCTAAATATTATATATATTTACAAAAAACAGGCCGCCTTTCACTTTTTGATATATATCCATAAATAGTAGTTTCCATTTGCTATATCCAATGGTTTTGCTGCATTTTGACAAAGTCTAGCAAGAATTCTCCTATCTCTTCAGGTAGTGAGATGAATTGCGAATCTGAGCATATCTGCTCAAGATAATATCAAAACAGAAAAACATTTGTTCTGATAGTGAGATTATATTATGATCAGGGAAAGAACAGAATGTTCGAAACAGGAAACTGTAAACTATTTATGACAAATAGGAACTAGGTGAGAAAAATAAACCGGGCAATAAAAATAAGAATCTATCTAAATACAAACCGTTTGAAAATGCCCAAGATGTCAGCTGTCAGGATAAAGCTTCATCGTCCGATACCGGAAAAATGAAAATTAAAATCTGTGACGGTCAGTCATGAGCCATCCGGAAAATATTTTGCCTGTCTTTTATTCTGCTGTGAAAACCAAGCAGTGGAAAAAGCGGCTTATCCGATGTTTTACCGAAGAGCGGAGAAAAAACTGGCGAGAGAACAGAGAAAAGATTTTCAACATAAACTCAGCTCCAGTTTTGAAGAAATATACGATGCAGTGTGCGTGGAAGATCTGACCTGAAGGCGATGGCGGAAGACTCTATTTCAGAAAAGGTGTACATGACAATGGATATGGGTAGTTTCTTGCCATGTTGGAGTATAAGCTGGAAGAATGAGGGAAATATCTGGTCAAAGTAAACCGTTATTTCGCATCCAGTAAGATATGCAGCATGTGTGGAAAGAAAAAAGCAGAATTGTCTTTATCTAAAAGAATTTATTACTGTGAATGTGGAAACAGAATGGATCGTGATGTGAATGTAGCAGTCAATATCATGAACAAAGGAAAAAGGATCCTTACAGATTGTGCATGACAGCATAATAAAAAGTCCGTGAATCCAGACTTATAAAAACCGTGGGACACGCGGGGATAGCCTGTTTTATCTTTGCCCTGAAGGGCAATTGAGCAGGAAGCTTCCACTTCAAAATCTGTAAGATTTAAGTGGTGGAAGCATGTCACGAGATTTGACATATTTTTCTATAAAAATAATCTTCACGTTACTTTTCCTGTTTTTTCCGCCAGAAAGAGAGTAAATTACCGCATTCCTTTTCTGATAAACAATAAATCAGTTATGGGATTATGAATAAGTAGTTCTGGGAGGAGAAGTCCACATCTATTGCGCCGCTTATTTTGGCAGAGCCTGACAGCGTCAAGCGGATATTCGGAATCCACATTTGCTACGCAGCTCTACATCGTAACTGCTTCCCTGATTCGGTTAAAAATACCCAACGTTTAGGCTGTATAAACTTTGGATATACTACACAATAAATAAAAAAATTTAAAAGTCATTTTCTATTGTTTCACGTGAAACATTATGTGGCGGTTTAAAAATAAAAGTGTTATAATGGTGTCCAATGAGTAAAAATCCTTTAAAAACTAATAAAGGAGGGGTAAAATGGGACGAATCATTGCAGTTGCCAATCAGAAAGGCGGGGTTGGAAAATCAACGACAGCAATTAATCTCTCGGCCTGCCTTGCTGAGAAGGGGAAAAAAGTTCTTGCTATTGATATTGATCCGCAGGGAAATACAACAAGCGGACTTGGTGCAGACAAGAATGCAGTAGAAAATACCCTTTATGAGCTGCTGCTTGGAGAAGCAGAGATCAAAGATACTATTATAAAAGATGTAGTAGAAAATGTTGATCTGATACCATCCAATATGAATCTTTCCGGTGCGGAAATCGAGCTGGTAGAACTTGAGGATAAGGAATATATCCTGAAAAAGATTACAGACAAACTGCGCAGGAGATATGATTACATAATTATGGATTGTCCGCCGTCACTGAGCATGCTGACAATTAATGCTCTGACAGCAGCAACATCTGTACTTGTGCCGATTCAGTGTGAATATTATGCATTGGAAGGTCTGTCACAGTTGATACATACAATCGAACTGGTAAGAGACCGACTGAATAAACGTCTGAAAATTGAGGGCGTAGTCTTTACCATGTATGATGCAAGAACAAATCTGTCACTTCAGGTTGTAGAGAATGTTAAAGAGAACCTGGATCAGAATATATACAAGACGATCATACCGAGAAATGTACGGCTCGCAGAGGCCCCCAGCTATGGAAAACCAATCAATCTGTATGACTCAAGATCTACAGGGGCAGAGAGCTATCGACTCCTGGCAGAGGAAGTCATCGGCAGGGAGGGCGAGTAATGGCTGGAAGAAAAACAGGCGGTCTTGGAAAAGGGTTGGATGCACTGATCCCTAATAAAGTCGGTGACCCGGCAAATGAAACATCCAAAAAGACAAGATATGCTGTAAAAAAAGACAAGTCAGTATCAGAAAGAAAACCGGCGGCAGAGCGTCTTGTGAAAATTTCAAGTGTAGAGCCGAATCTGAATCAGCCGAGAAGGCATTTTGATGAGGATGCATTACTGGAACTTTCTGAATCTATCAAACAATATGGCGTGCTTCAGCCATTGCTTGTAACAGATAAAAATGGTTATTTCGAGATCATAGCAGGCGAACGTCGTTGGAGAGCTGCCAAGATGGCTGGTCTTAAGGAAGTTCCGGTTGTTGTAAAAGAATTTACAGACCAGGAGATTGTAGAGATTTCACTGATTGAGAATATTCAGCGGGAAGATCTGAATCCAATAGAGGAGGCTATGGCTTACAAACGGCTGATGGAAGAGTTTCACCTGAAACAGGATGAGATTGCAGACCGTGTAGCTAAGAGCAGAACGGCAGTTACCAACTCCATGAGACTTCTGAAGCTCACCTCTAAGGTACAAGAGATGGTGATTGCAGATATGATTTCAGCTGGACATGCAAGAGCTCTTCTTGGAATCTCCGATGAAACACTTCAGGAAAATACAGCAATGAAAGTTTTTGACGAAAAACTCAGCGTCCGCGATACGGAAAGACTTGTAAAAAATCTGGCTTCTCCTGCGAAAAAAACAAAAACAGAGAGAAATACAGCGGAAGATGCCATTTATGAGAGCCTGGAAGAAAAAATGAAAGGTATTATGGGAACAAAAGTATCCATTCAGCGGAAGAAAAATAATAAAGGTAAAATCGAAATTGAATATTATTCCAGAGACGAACTGGAGAGGATCATTGATCTGTTCGAATCTATTAAATAGGAGGCAGAATGAGCGGGATTTTTGAAAGCATAGGAATTGATTCAGGGATTGTGATCATTATTTTGCTGATCCTCACCATTATTCTTTTGATCAATGTGGTGAGCAGTAATATGCGTCTGAGCCGTTTGGAACGGAAGTACAAGCTGTTTATGAGAGGTGGAGATGCACAGTCACTGGAAAAAGTTTTTGTAAGAAAATTTGCACAGATCGACCGGCTGTACGAAGCAAAGGAAGATCATGATCATGACATCAGCTTTATCAAAAAAAATCTGAATGTAATGTTCAGTAAATACGGTATTGAGAAGTATGATGCTTTTGATGATGTAGGTGGAAAGCTCAGTTTTGCGTTGGCTATTCTTGATAAGAACAACACAGGGCTGATCCTGAATGCGGTTCACAGTCGTGACAACTGTTTCCTTTATTTAAAGGAAATCGTAAAGGGAGAATCTTACGTTGTACTTAGTCAGGAAGAAGTTGAGGCACTGAGAAAGGCAGTAAACTTTGGACTTGGCGAGATCGAGAAAGAATAATTTAAATTATAAAAATAAGAATATTTTTAATACAGGAGGAATATCATGTTAGACATTAAGTTTGTGAGAGAGAATCCGGAGGTTGTAAAACAGAACATCCGCAATAAGTTCCAGGACAGTAAACTGGAGCTGGTTGACAAGGTTCTCGAACTTGATAAAGAGAACAGAGAAATCAAACAGGAGGTTGAGGCTCTCCGTGCAGAGAGAAACAAGATCTCCAAACAGATCGGTGCTCTTATGGGCCAGGGAAAAAGAGAAGAGGCTGAAGAGGTTAAGAAACAGGTTGCTGCATCCGGAACCCGCATCGAGGAGCTTTCCCAGAGAGAAAAAGAGGTTGAGGAAGAGCTTCTGAAGAATATGATGGTTATCCCGAACATCATTGATCCTTCTGTACCGATCGGTAAAGATGACAGTCAGAACGTAGAGATCGAGAAATTCGGTGAGCCGGTTGTTCCGGATTTCGAAGTTCCGTATCACACAGATATCATGGAGAACTTTGACGGAATCGATCTTGACAGCGCAAGACGTGTTGCAGGTAATGGATTCTATTATCTGATGGGAGACATTGCACGTCTTCATTCAGCAGTAATTTCCTACGCAAGAGATTTCATGATCAACCGTGGATTTACTTACTGCGTACCGCCTTTCATGATCAGAAGCAACGTTGTTACAGGCGTTATGAGCTTTGCTGAGATGGACGCTATGATGTACAAGATTGAGGGTGAGGATCTTTACCTGATCGGTACAAGTGAGCATTCCATGATCGGAAAATTTATCGATCAGATCATTCCGGAGGAGGAACTTCCGAAGACACTTACAAGCTATTCTCCATGCTTCCGTAAAGAGAAGGGAGCTCACGGACTTGAGGAGAGAGGTGTTTATCGTATCCATCAGTTCGAGAAACAGGAGATGATCGTTGTCTGCAAGCCGGAGGAGAGCAAAATGTGGTTTGACAAACTGTGGCAGAACACAGTAGACCTGTTCCGTTCTCTTGACATTCCGGTTCGTACACTCGAGTGCTGCTCCGGTGATCTTGCTGATCTTAAAGTAAAATCTCTCGATGTTGAGGCATGGTCTCCACGTCAGAAGAAATACTTTGAGGTAGGAAGCTGCTCTAATCTTGGTGATGCACAGGCTCGTCGTCTTAAGATTCGTGTAAACGGCAAAGATGGTAAGAAATATCTTGCACATACATTAAACAATACAGTAGTAGCACCTCCGAGAATGCTTATTGCTTTCCTGGAGAATAACCTGAATGCAGACGGTTCTGTAAGCATTCCGAAAGCTCTGCAGCCATACATGGGCGGTATGACCAAGATTGAGAAAAAGACACGCGCGTAAGAAAGATGCAGGCTTTTTCAGGGAGGTGTTCTTGTGCACAGTTATTTAAAGGCAGTTGGCTTTTCACAGATTACCAGAAGAAGTGAAATAAAAGAGATCATCCGTGATGTGATCGCGAACTATGACGAGAAAGTTTGTGTGGAGAATCATCCGGAAGGGATATTTATACAGTTTTCAAAGAATTACGGCTGCGACTGTGGAATCAGCGTTTGCGGGCAGTATGACGAGAACGGTGAGTTTCACGTGGAATATTATTTCCCGTTTTTCAGGGGAACAGGGATCACATCCAGGGAAAAAGTTACTGTTGAACGTCATGCTGAGAAGGAATCCTATGCAGGTGCATGCGACGATCTGCGAATTGGTGTGACAATGATCTTTTATCTGCAGAATCCGGCAGAATATATGCAGGAGAAATGCAGGGGGATGGATCCCGGAGACAGACCAGTTACTGTTTCCGGGCTGGCGTCAGAAGGAAAGATCCTTTTTCCGCTTCAGAAGGATAAGGAAGCTGTAAAGGTAGAGCGCGAGCTTGCAAAAAACAGAACCAATCTGATTGCAGCAGCACGTAATGGCGATGAGGAGGCTATGGAGAGCCTTACAATGGAGGATATGGATACTTATTCTATGATCTCCCAGAGAATCGTTACAGACGATGTTCTAACGATTGTAGACTCCTATTTCATGCCATATGGAATCGAATGTGATCAGTACAATGTACTTGGTGAGATTCTTGATATTATGAAATTTAAGAATATCCTGACAGGTGAAGAAATCTGCCAGATGACTATTGAAAGCAATGATATGCAGTTTGATATCTGCATCAACAGCAAAGATCTTCTCGGTGAGCCGGCAGTGGGACGTCGCTTCAAGGGAACGATCTGGCTGCAGGGACAGCTGCATTATTAAAAACGAGACTGTCTGAGATAATGATCCCGGAAAGTACTGGGATTTTTGGGCATCGTAACAGCAGTTCAATGTCTTAGAATTAATTCTTGTAATTTCAAAACAAATATAGTAAAATAATGGTTGTGAAACTTCTTGATATGTTTGAGAATGTTTCACAACCATATATGTTTATATAGCTCAGTTGGATAGAGTATTCGTCTCCTAAGAGAAAGCCGAGGCATTCCCCAAAGGGAAAAAATGAAAAACAACTTTCAGTTCGAATCTATTCTGAAAAATGCTAATGGTGACAACAAAGCATTCCCCAAATGGGGGAACGTTTTAATGTTACCAAATCGAAAAAATCTGTAGATTGACAACTCGAAGAAGAGTTGATAATCTTATATATGGCCGAAGGGAAAAATCCCAGAAACCCAGTAAAATCAAGGGTTTGCGGCATGTGTCGTCATAGCTCAGCTGGATAGAGCACTCGCCTCCTAAGCGAGGGGTCGGAGGTTCAAATCCTCTTGGCGACGGGCTTCAAAGCGTTCGAAAATGTTAGCTGGATTAGCTGACAGCGAACGCTTTTGTTATTTTCTAATCACGTTCGTGACATGATTTTCCATTCAAAATAATCAATTTCCAGCTAACGCAATCCGATTTTTGTTAGCTGACAGCTAATCAAAATTACCGGTTTGCAAACATGGGTTTTAGGAAGTCCAGCTAACATTTGGGTTCCGCTCTGTTGTCACCCCTTATTCGGGGATGTAAATCAGAGAAAAGGCGGGAAAAGAAACAATCTCTCCCAAACCTGCAAACATGAATTAGCTGAAGCAGTATTCAATTCTATTAGCTACAGCTAATAGTCAAACAGCAATGTCTGTTTGGAACTTTACTATCTATAAAAGTTCCAGGCAGGCATTTTTTATTTCCTGAATCCTGGAGGAAAGGAGTCAAGATGACTGAACCAAACAGACAATCAGGAGAAAACGAAGAAAGAATCATAGAAATTGAGATTGAGCGTCTTCGTCCGTTCAAAGAGCACCCGTTTCAGGTAAAAGATGATAAGGAAATGTTTCTTTTGCAGGAAAGCATTGAGAAGTATGGAATTTTAAATCCGTTAATCGTCAGACCAGTACCGGATGGATACTATGAGATCATATCCGGTCACAGAAGAAAACATGCTGCGGAGAAACTGGGATACCGTAAAGTACCGGTAATCATCCGGGTATTAAGTGAAGATGATTCCATCTTGAGCATGGTAGATTCCAATCTTCACAGAGAACGGATCAGCTACAGTGAAAAAGCTTTTGCTTACAAACTGAAGAATGACGTATTGAAAAGAAAAAGTGGTCGAAAAAAGAGCCAAGTTGACCACAAAACACCAAGAAAGCGGGCAATAGAGATCATCAGCGAGGATTGTGGTGATAGTCCAAAACAAGTGCAGCGTTATATCTCACTGACAAAACTGATACCGGAAATGCTGCAGAAACTGGATGATGAGATTATTTCTTTTTGTCCGGCTGTAGAGATAGCAGCATTAAGTGAAAAAGAGCAAAAGGAATTGCTTGTAGCAATGGAGTATGCACAGGCGATCCCATCACTCTCACAGGCACAGAGGATCCGGCAACTGAGTAAAGAAAAACAGTTGTCACTGGAAAAGATGGAAGAAATCATGTGTGAAGTGAAAAAGGGTGAGATCACAAGAGTGGCATTCACAAACGAGCAGTTACACAAGTATTTTCCAAATTCTTATACACCGGCAATGATGAAGCGGGAAATACTGGCATTGTTGAAATTATGGAAAAAAGAATCATGGGAAAGTTAAAGGAGGAAGAAATCATGTGTAAAGTTATATCCGTAGTAAACCAGAAAGGTGGCGTTGGAAAGACCACCACAACCGTAAATGTAGGCATTGGACTGGCAAGAGAAGGTAAGAAAGTGTTGCTGATCGACGCGGATCCACAGGGAAGTTTAACCGCAAGTCTTGGATATGAGGAACCGGATGCTCTTCGCATCACACTGGCAACTATTATGATGGACGTCATCAATGAAGAAGAAATCTCTCTGGAAGATGGAATCTTACATCACCAGGAAAATGTAGATCTTCTTCCGGCAAATATTGAGCTTTCTGCCCTGGAAGTAACGATGGGAAATGTTATGAGCAGGGAAATGATCATGAAGGAATATATCGATGCGATAAGATCCCGATACGATTATATCCTGATCGACTGTATGCCGAGCCTTGGTATGATGACGATCAATGCACTGGTCTCTTCTGATTCTGTTCTGATACCTGTGCAGGCCGCATATTTGCCTGTTAAAGGACTTCAGCAGCTGATCAAAACCATTCTTACAGTAAAGAAAAGACTGAACCGAAAACTGGCGATTGAGGGCATTCTCCTGACTATGGTAGATTTCAGAACCAATTACGCAAGGGACATTGCATCGAGAGTACATACAACCTACGGAAGCCAGATTGAAGTATTTGAAAATGTGATCCCGATGTCTGTAAAAGCTGCTGAGACCAGTGCAGAGGGAAAAAGTATCTATATGCACTGCCCGAAAGGAAAAGTTGCAGAGGCATATAAGAACTTAACACAGGAGGTTTTGAAAAATGAAAAATAGAAGTGGCGAAAAGATTAAACTGGCAAGCATTGATGAACTGCTGGGTGTGGTAAATGAAGAATCTGCAATGGAGATAGAGATTAGTAAGATCCATCCGTTTAAAAATCATCCGTTCAAGGTGCTGGATGATGAAAAGATGCAGGATCTGGTTGAAAGTGTAAGGATCAATGGAGTACTGACACCGGTATTGCTTCGCATGGATGAAAATGAAGAATATGAAATGGTATCCGGTCACAGAAGAATGCATGCAGCACAGCTTGCAGGACTTACAACTATCCCGGCAATCGTAAGAGAATTATCAGATGATGATGCCATTGTGGCTATGGTGGACGCTAACATTCAGCGAGAGGAACTGTTGCCCAGTGAGAAAGCCTTTGCTTATAAGATGAAACTTGATGCAATGAAAAGACAGGGGAGTCGGACAGATTTAACTTTGTGCCAAAGTGGCACGAAGTCGAGAACAGATCAGTTATTAGGAGAACAGGTTGGAGAAAGTGCACGAAGTGTTCAGCGTTATATCCGACTGACAGAATTAATTCCGGAACTTCTTGATCTGGTAGATAACAAAAAGCTTCAGTTCACGGTTGCTGTTAATATCTCCTATATCGATAAGGAAGTACAGGAATGGATTTACGAATATATTAGCGACACTGGATTTATCAAGCCAAAACAGATTGCAGCACTCAGAAATCAACTGAATGATGGGCCAATCAATCAGATTCAGATGTTATCAATTTTCAATAACTGTGTGATGGCAAAGAAAGTATCCCGGTCTCTCACATTCTCGGAAAAGAAACTGACAAAGTACTTTCCGGATGATTACACAGCCAAAGATATGGAACAGGTGATTGAATCATTATTAGAAAAATGGATGCAGGAACAGTCCTGTTAAAGATAGAAAAAGCTAAGAAAACAAAGTCAAAGAAGTTTAAAAAGAGGACTTCTTAGCAGAAAATGAAAGGAGGAAATTATGGAGAAAAAAATGACATTTAATTATTTTTACGGTACCGAAGCTGATCA
>SKEI01000442.1_pt1 | contig 27005 bp, 19 predicted proteins | sample 4826701 | NCBI WGS metagenome assembly SKEI01 (sample SAMN11008813, study PRJNA524170) | human gut metagenome | biome: Human fecal sample; material: Feces; isolation source: fecal sample from pouch patient p2, p6, p7, p14 | host: Homo sapiens | place: Israel: Tel-Aviv | collected 2016-08-31 | reverse complement strand
GGAGGGGATCCGTCGCCTGCTGGTGCTCAGCGGCGATGAGAGCTGGACGCTGCAGCAGGCGCCGGCGCTACGGGAGAGGCTCGGCGGCGCTGGCCTGTGGGTTGGCCCCGAGCCGGTTTCTGCGCCCTGCGTGGCGCCCGGCGCGCTGAAAACGCTGCTGGGGCGGGAAGTGATGCACGCCTTTTTCGATGCCCGGCGCGGGTTTGATGTGGCCGCCATGGCGGCCCTGAGCGGCACGCTGCGGGCGGGAAGCTGGCTGGTGCTGCTGACGCCCCCCTTCGCCGACTGGCCGACCCGGGCGGATGAGGACTCTCTGCGCTGGAGCGATACGCCTGACCCTATCGTTACCCCTAACTTTGTTCACCGCTGCTGTCGGCAGTTTATCGCCGATCCGGAGGTGTTGCTCTGGCGGCAGTCGGACCGGCCACGTTTCCCGCTGGCCGCCCCGTGTCCAGACTGGCATCCCGCCGATGGCCGCCCGCAGGCCGAGCAGGCGGCAATCCTTGAGCAACTGATACGCCTGCCGCCCGGTATCGCGGCGGTGACGGCGGAGCGTGGACGGGGGAAGTCCGCGCTGGCGGGCATGCTCCTGCGCCAGCTTGGGGGCGAGGCCATCGTCACCGCCCCAACGCGTAGCGCTGTCGAGGTGCTGGCCAGCTTTGCCGGGGAGACGTTGCGCTTTATGGCGCCCGATGCGCTGCTGGCGTCGAAAGAAAAGGCGGCGTGGCTGATAGTCGATGAGGCCGCGGCTATCCCGGCTCCGCTTCTCCGGCAGCTGGTGAGCCGTTTTCCCCGCACGCTACTCACCACGACGGTGCAAGGGTACGAGGGCACCGGTCGCGGGTTCCTGCTGAAATTTTGCGCCAGTCTGCCCCATCTGCAATCGTTCACCCTGAGCGCCCCGATCCGCTGGGCGGCGGGCTGTCCGCTGGAGTCAGCCATCAGTCAGTTGCTTATCTTTAACGATGAGGCATTTCGCGACGCGCCGATGGGGGAGATAGCCCTGGAGGCGGTCAATCAGTCCTGCTGGCAAACGCAGCCAGCGCTACCGGAGGCGATGTACCAGCTATTGTCCGGGGCGCATTACCGAACTTCCCCGCTCGATCTGCGGCGCATGATGGATGCTCCGGGCCAGGCTTTCCGCTGCGCTCGCGCCGGCGGCGCGGTGGCGGGCGCCCTGTGGCTGGTGGCCGAGGGGGGACTTTCTCCCGAACTTAGCCGGGCGGTATGGGCGGGTTTTCGCCGGCCGCGCGGGAATCTGGTCGCCCAGTCGCTGGCGGCGCACGGCGGCAGTCCCCTGGCGGCGACGCTGCGCGGGCTGCGGGTCAGTCGGATCGCTGTCCATCCCACCCGCCAGCGGGAAGGCCTCGGGCGGAAGATGATCGCCGATATCGCCGCCGATGCCGCTGGCTATGACTATCTCTCCGTCAGCTTCGGCTATTCCGCTGAGCTGTGGCGCTTCTGGCAACGCTGCGGGTTTACCCTCGTACGGCTGGGTACCCATCGCGAGGCCAGCAGCGGCTGCTATACGGCGATGGCCCTCTATCCGTTGACCGCGGCAGGGCGCCAGCTGGCGCAGCGGGAGGCGCAGCGGCTGCAGCGCGATGAATACTGGCTTCGCCCGTGGCGAGAGGAATCCGCGCCGCTGCCGGCCGTCGCAGACGCTATGCTTAGTGATGAGGACTGGCTGGAAGCGGCGAGCTTTGCCTTCGCCCACCGCCCGCTGGCTGCGGCGCTGGGCTGCCTCAACCGCCTGCTGATGCAGGCCGACATGCCGTTGCCGGCCCTGCGGGGACGACTGCAGGCAAAGAGGAGGCCGCACTCTGCGCCGTGCTGCAGCTGACGGGGCGAAAAGCCTTGCAGGCGAGATGGCGTCGGGAGGCCGCTGACGCCTTGCGCTCCCTTGATGCAGCGCGCGCTGATGCGCTGCGTCAGCAGGTGGCGCATCTGCAATTTTTTTAACTAACTCATTCAGTTAAATGGCATGGTCATATCTGGCGAGCGGCGTACACTGCCCGCAAACACTAAGGAGACAGCCATGAAACACGATCATTTTATTGTTCAAAGTCCTGCGACGCCTGCGCAACAGCTGTTGCTGCTGTTTCATGGCGTAGGGGATAACCCGGTCTCCATGGGGCAAATCGGCAGCTGGTTCGCACCGCAGTTTCCTGATGCGCTGATCGTCAGCATTGGCGGGGTGGAACCTTGCGGCCCCAACGGTCGGCAGTGGTTTTCGCTGCAGGGGGTGACGGAAGAGAATCGTCAGCAGCGCATCGACGCCATTATGCCGACCTTTATTGAAATTGTACGCTACTGGCAGGAAAAGAGCGGCGTCAGTCCACTGGCCACCGCGCTGATCGGTTTCTCTCAGGGGGCGATTATGTCGCTGGAGAGTATCAAAGCGGCGCCGGATCTGGCTTCGCGGGTCATCGCCTTTAATGGCCGCTATGCGACGCTGCCGGAGACGGCAACGACGGCCACTACCATTCACCTGATCCACGGGGGTGAAGATCGGGTTATCGACCTGGCGTGGGCGGTGTCGGCCGAGGAGGCGTTACAGCAGGCGGGCGGCGACGTGACCTTAGATATTGTCGACGATCTCGGGCATGCCATTGACGATCGCAGTATGCAGTTGGCGATCGAGCGTCTGCGTTATACCGTGCCGAAGCACTATTTTGATGAGGCGCTGAGCGGCAGTACGCCAAAAGGGGATGATATCATCGAAATGCTGTAACCCCGGAGAGCGGGGTTACAGGCGGGCGGTACCGCGATAAAGGCAAACTTACGGTTTCTTCGACTGGTCGTGCTTCGGCCAGTCGTCGTCATCGTCCCATTTATCGTTAAAATCACGGTGCGGCGGCAGATCGGGTTTGTTGTTGAGGAATTTTTTGTGGTCAACGCGATTCAGATCTTTAATCACGTTGATAATTACCCCCACCAAAAAGACCAGCACCAGAATCCACCAGTGTTTAATAAGCCATTCCATGCGCGCTTCCTCTTTACGTCAATTCGTCAGGCGACCAGCTGTTCCATGACGCGTTGATACATCCGCGCCAGCAGCTGCAGGTCGGCGGCGTTCACACATTCATTAATTTTGTGAATCGTTGCATTTACGGGGCCCAGCTCAACCACCTGCGCCCCCATGCGCGCGATAAACCGTCCGTCTGAGGTGCCGCCGTTGGTTAACAGCTGCGGTTTGATCTCATTATAGTGCTCAATCGCGTTGACGACCGCATCCACCAGCTTGCCCCGTCCGGTGAGGAACGGCTGGCCGGAGAGCCACCACTCCACGCTGTAACGCAGCTGGTATTTTTCCAGCAGGGCGATCACCCGGGATTTGATCATCTCGTCCGTCAGCTCCGTACTGAAGCGGAAGTTGAACTGGACGAACATATCGCCGGGGATCACGTTATTGCTGCCGGTGCCGGACTGCACGTTGGCGATCTGCATGCTGGTCGGCGGGAAGAACTCATTGCCTTTATCCCACTCGATATTGACCAGTTCCGCCAGCATCGGCGCCGCGCGGTGGACAGGGTTATCGGCAAGGTGCGGATAGGCGACATGCCCCTGCACGCCGTGAATAGTCAGGTTGCAGGTCAGCGAGCCGCGGCGGCCGTTTTTCACCACATCGCCGACCACTTCGGTACTGGAAGGTTCGCCGACCAGACAATAGTCCAGACGCTCGTTACGCGCCATCAGCGTCTCCACCACTTTGACGGTGCCGTTTTTGGCGCTGGCCTCTTCATCAGAGGTGATCAAAAACGCCAGTCGGCCCCTGTGGTTCGGGTACTGCGCGACAAAACGCTCTGCGGCAACCACCATCGCCGCCAGCGAGCCTTTCATATCCGCCGCTCCGCGGCCAAACAGCATCCCGTCGCGGATGGTCGGTTCGAACGGGGGATTGATCCAGCGGTCGGCGTCGCCTGCCGGGACTACGTCGGTGTGGCCGGCGAAGGCCAGCGTCTCGCCGTGGCCGCGCCAGGCCCAGAAATTCTGCGTATCGCCGAAATCCATCGGTTCAACGGTAAAGCCGATCGCACGCAGGCGTTCAATCATTAACGCCTGGCATCCCGCATCATCGGGGCTAAGGGAAGGGCGGCGAATAAGCTGCTGAGCCAGCTCAATGACCGGGCAAGACATAGACTATACCTCGTTAAACTGCTGATAACTTGCTTCACTAAAACCCAGCAGCATAGGACGACCGGGCGCGCAGAGCAATGGGCGTTTGATAATTGCCGGCATTTCCAGCATCAATGCGGCAGCGGCGTCGGCATTATCGATGCTATTGCGCAGCGACTCGTCGAGTTTGCGCCAGGTGGTGCCACGGGTGTTCAGCAGCGCCTGCCAGCCCAGCTCGGCAATAAAGGTATCCAGTTGCGCGCGCTCAAGGCCATCGGCGCGGTAATCATGGAAGCGATACTCAATCTGATGCGCTTCCAGCCAGCGGCGGGCTTTTTTAATGGTATCGCAGTTTTTAATTCCGTACATGGTGAGCATAGATAAACCTTTTACATTCAATTAAGCGGTTAACTCAGATATTTCCGAATATATAAGTCTTACTGAAATAATACGTGATTCAGATGAATAAATATAACTTTTTACCGGGGATCTCATTCGATATATCGGGTGGTTAAATGTTGGCCACCTGTGGGCATGATGTGAGGGCTTTAACATTATTGCAAAAATGTTGTCTGAGGTTGCTCTACGTCACATTATGTTTACATACGAAGCGGCATAGTAGCGACAACCAGAGGTTTTATCTCTGTCAGCGGTCCATAAGACAATCAGAGCAATAGGGGAGCACAACTTCCCATCGGTAATGAAGTTATATAGAATCGACCATAATAATAAGAGAGGCTATTATGATTGAACATGAACTGGGGAACTGGAAAGACTTTATTGAAGGCATGCTTCGTAAATAAATTTCCGCAATGTGAGCAGGGGAATAACGCGAAGTAAATAAGCGCGCTAGGGTTCTGAACACATAAAGAAGGCGACCACCGTGGTCGCCTTTTCTGTTATTACGCCTCGCCGCCGAAGCTCGTCGGTTTATTGCGGACGCTCCTTTAGCGGAAAACGGCGACGCACCAGCACAAAGAACAGCGGCACGAAAAAGATCGCCAGCACGGTGGCGGAGATCATCCCGCCCATCACTCCGGTGCCGACCGCATGCTGGCTGCCGGAACCGGCGCCGGTGCTGGTCGCCATCGGCAGCACGCCGAAGATGAACGCCAGCGAGGTCATCAGGATGGGGCGCAGGCGCTGACGGCAAGCCGACAGCGTGGCGCTGAGCAGATCCTGGCCCTTCTCGTTGAGCTCATTGGCGAACTCGACGATCAGAATGGCGTTTTTCGCCGACAGGCCGATCACCGTCAACAGACCCACCTGGAAGTACACGTCATTCTCCAGCCCGCGCATCCAGGTCGCCAGCAGGGCGCCAATCACCCCCAGCGGCACCACCAGCATCACCGAGAACGGCACTGACCAGCTCTCGTACAGCGCCGCCAGGCACAGGAACACCACCAGCAGAGAAATCGCGTACAGGGCCGGCGCCTGAGCGCCAGAGAGGCGTTCCTGGTAGGACATGGCGGTCCATTCGAGGCCAAAGCCGGTGGGTAACTGCGCGGCCAGCTTCTCCATCATGTCCATCGCGGTACCGGTACTGATACCCGGCGCCGCCTCCCCGACGATCTCCACCGCTGAGTAGCCATTGTAGCGCTCCAGCCGCGGCGAGCCGGTCTCCCAGCGCGAGGTGGCGAAGGCCGAGAATGGCACCATCGTGCCGCTGCTGTTGCGCACGTACCAAAGATTGATATCGTCAGGCAGCATCCGGTATTTCGCCGCCGCCTGGACGTAGACTTTCTTTACCCGGCCGCGATCCATAAAGTCGTTGACGTAGCTCGACCCCCACGCGGTTTGCAGCGTATCGTTGATGTCGTCAATGGAGACGCCCAGCGCCTGCGCTTTACGCTGATCGATATCGACCTGCAGCTGCGGACTGTCATCGAGCCCGTTATGCCGGACGCGGGTCAACAGCGGATTTTTCCCGGCCAGCTCAAGTAGCGTATCGCGCGCCGCCATCAGCGCATCGTGCCCCTTCCCGGCATGATCCTCCAGCTCCATATCGAAGCCTGCCGAACTGCCGAGGCCGCTGATCGCCGGCGGGCTGCTGGCGATAACCCGCGCTTCGTTAATCTGATTAAACGCTTTGGTGGCGCGTTCAATAATGGCAAAGGAGGTGCCGGTTTGCGGGTCGCGCTGGTCCCAGTCTTTGAGACGAACGAACATGCGGGCCACGTTCTGCCCATTGCCGCCGGGGCCGGAGCCAACGGTAGCGAACACCGACTCGACGTTCTGCTTCTCGTTATTGAGGAAGTAATCTTCCGCCTTCTGCACCACCTTCAGCGTCTGCTGCTGGGTGCTGCCGCTCGGCAACTGGACCGAGGTGGTGAACATCCCGCGATCCTCCAGCGGCAGGAACGAGGTCGGCAAATGCAGAAACAGGAACACCATCCCGCCGAGCAGGAGGACGTAGATCAGCATCCAGCGCAGCGAGCGGTGCAGTATTTTGCCGACGAAGGTTTCGTAGCGGCTGGCGCTGCGGTTGAAGGTGCGGTTGAACCAGCCGAAGAAGCCTGTTCTTTCATGGGATTCACCTGGCTTAACAGGCTTAAGCAGCGTGGCGCAAAGGGCAGGGGTGAGGATCATGGCCACCAGCACCGAGAGGACCATCGCCGCGACGATAGTGATTGAGAACTGGCGATAGATGGCGCCGGTGGTGCCGCCGAAGAAGGCCATCGGCACAAATACCGCCGACAGCACCATCGCGATCCCCACCAGCGCGCCCTGAATTTGTCCCATCGATTTACGGGTCGCCTCGCGTGGCGACAGGCCCTCCTCGCTCATGATGCGCTCGACGTTCTCCACCACCACGATGGCGTCATCCACCAGCAGGCCGATCGCCAACACCATCGCGAACATCGTCAGGGTGTTGATGCTGTAGCCACAGGCATACAGCACCGCGAAAGTGCCCATCAGCACCACCGGCACGGCGATGGTCGGGATCAGGGTGGCGCGGAAGTTCTGCAGGAACAGATACATCACGAGGAAGACCAGCAGGATCGCCTCCAGCAGGGTTTTCACCACGTCGGTGATGGAAGCCTTCACGAAGGAGGTGGTCTCGTAGGCGACCTTATATTCCAGACCGTGGGGGAAAAACTGCGCCAGCTCATTGAGGCGATTGATCACGCGCTCCGCGGTGGCCATTTCGTTGGCGCCGGAAGCCAGCTTGATCCCGAGGCCTGAGGCCGGCTGGCGGTTGTAGCGGCTAAGATAGTCGTACTTCTCCGCCCCCATCTCGACGGTGGCGACATCGCCCAGCGTCACCTCTGAACCATCCTGATTGACGCGCAGAGTGATATTGCGGAACTGCTCCGGGGTTTGCAGCAGAGATTGCGAGTTGATGGTGGCGTTCAGCGCTTGCTTATCGACCGAAGGCGTCCCGCCAAGCTGGCCGACGGCAATCTGGGCGTTCTGCGAACTGATGGCGTCGGTAACATCCTTGGTGGTCATCTGGTAGCTGTTGAGCTTCGCCGGGTCGAGCCAGATGCGCATTGAGTATTGCGAACCGTAGGCGTCGATATCCCCCACGCCGTTGACGCGGCTGAGCGGGTCCTGGATGTTACTGGCGACGTAGTCGGCGATATCTTGTTTATCCATACTGCCGTCAGTGGAGACGAAGGCGAGCGTCAGGATATTGGTATCACCGGTCTTGCGTACCGTCACCCCCTGGTTTTGCACCGCCTGCGGCAGCTTACGCATCGCCGACTGTAGCTGGTTCTGAACCTGCTGCACGGCTTCATCCGGGTCGGTACCGGCGGTAAAGCTGAGGGTGATCGTCGCCTGGCCGGTGGCGCTGCTCTGGGAGGACATATACATCAGGTTATCGAGGCCGGTCATATTCTGTTCGATAACCTGAGTGACGGTATTCTCCAGGGTTTGCGCGGAAGCGCCGGGATAGTTGGCGGTGATCCGCACATTCGGCGGGGCGAGGTCGGGATACTGTTCAACCGGCAGCGACAAAATGGCAAGGGTGCCCGTCAGGCATAACAGGATTGCCAGCACCCATGCAAAAATGGGGCGATCGATAAAGAAATTCGCCATCAGAATAAAAACCTCATATGCACATTTTCTTGTTATTGCACAGCCTGTGCCACTTTAGCGCCAGCCTCTCCGGCAATCGTGGAGAAATTAAGGAGATAGTGTAATTTATCATGTTGCTTTTGCCGTATCGTAAAGAAACCTCGAGCTTTCCTGCCAGCAGGTAGCGAGTCTGCTTCGTCACCGCAGACCGGCGCATTATCCCTTGCCGGTGTGAAACCTCATTTCATTTAAGTCAAAAAAATTGATCCAAAACGGATTCTCTCCAGAAAAAGTTTATCCTGGGCAATTGGACATTGTTCCGGCGGCATCTTGTCGGGTAATAAATAGGCATGCGCATTGAGGGGTTATTCACCAAGAAGACAAAAGGAAGCCATGAACCACTTTATTTTGAGCGATAGCCGAAAGTGCATCGGCTGCCAGGCCTGCGAAGTGGCCTGCGTGATGGCGCATAACGAGGAGCAACACGTGCTGACCCCGCAGCGCTTTTTGCCACGTATCACCGTGATCAAAGCGGAGGGCCAGCGTAACGCCATCACCTGCCGCCACTGCGAGGACGCCCCCTGCGTCCGCAGTTGTCCCAACGACGCCATCGCCCAGTCCGGCGACAGCGTTCAGGTCCGTCAGGAGAAATGCATTGGCTGTAAATCCTGCATGGTGGCCTGCCCGTTCGGGGTGATGCAGGTGGTGGTGACGCCGCAGGCCGCAGGCCTGGTGAAAGCCAGCGCGCACAAGTGCGATCTATGCCAGGGCCGCGAGGCGGGGCCGGCCTGTGTGGAAAACTGTCCCGCGCAGGCGCTGCCCCTCGCCGACGATGAGACGTTGATCACCCTGGCGAAGCAGCGGCGACTGCGCTCGGCATGCCAGGAGGTGCAGCCGTGGCAGCGCGCTACGCCGCTCTGCAGCCAGCCCAATGCTGGCGCGAAGGTCAGGCAAATGGCGATGACGCCCCCGCGCGGGGAGCCGGATAAGCTGGCGGCGGAGGTGCGTAAGAGCCACTTTGAGGAGATCTATCAGCCGTTCACCCCGCAGCAGGCGCAGCAGCAGGCCGCCCGCTGTCTCACGTGTGGGGAGCACAGTATTTGCGAATGGACCTGCCCGCTGCATAACCATATCCCGCAGTGGATCGAGCTGGTTAAAGCGGGGAATATCGCCGCCGCGGTCGCGCTTTCCCATCAGACCAACTGCCTGCCGGAGATCACCGGCCGCGTCTGTCCCCAGGACCGGCTGTGTGAAGGCGCCTGCACCCTGCGCGATGAAAGCGGGGCAGTCACCATCGGCAATATTGAGCGCTATATTTCCGACCAGGCGCTGGCCAGCGGCGGGCGTCCGGACCTTTCGCAGGTTAAGCCGAGCGGCAAGCGGGTGGCGATTATCGGCGCCGGGCCTGCCGGGCTGGCCTGCGCCGATATGCTGGTGCGCCACGGCGTCCAGCCGGTGGTCTTCGACCGTCATCCGGAGATTGGCGGTCTGCTGACCTTCGGCATTCCGGCGTTCAAGCTGGATAAATCGCTATTGGCCCGGCGGCGGGCGATCTTCAGCGAGATGGGTATCCGCTTTGAGCTCAATTGCGAGGTGGGGAAAGATATCTCCATGGCGACACTGCTGGCCGATTATGACGCAGTGTTCGTCGGCGCCGGAACCTATCGCTCCATGAAGGCGGGGCTGCCGAACGAAGAGGCCCCCGGGGTCTACGATGCGCTGCCGTTCCTCATCGCCAACACCAAACAGGTGATGGGGCTGGCGGCATCGGCGCAAGAGCCTTATGTCAACACCGCCGGGCTGAACGTGGTGGTGCTGGGCGGCGGCGATACGGCGATGGACTGCGTGCGCACCGCGCTGCGCCACGGTGCCCGCCAGGTGACCTGCGCCTATCGGCGAGATGAAGCCAACATGCCGGGCTCGAAAAAAGAGGTCAAAAACGCCCGCGAAGAGGGGGCGCTCTTTGAGTTTAACGTCCAGCCGGTGACGCTTGAGCTGGACGAGAACGGGCGGGTTAACGGGGTACGCTTTTTGCGCACCGAGCTGGGCGCTCCGGACGCCGGGGGAAGACGCCGTCCGACGCCGATCCCCGGCAGCGAGTTTGTTATGCCGGCAGATGCGGTGATCATGGCCTTTGGCTTCCACCCGCACCGCATGCCCTGGCTGGAAGCGGCGGGGGTGGCGCTGGACAGTCAGGGGCGTATTAAAGCCGGAGTGGAGAGCCGTTACCGTTATCAGACCAGTCAGGAGAAGATCTTTGCCGGCGGCGATGCCGTGCGCGGCGCAGACCTTGTAGTGACGGCGATGGCGGAAGGCCGTCACGCGGCGCAGGGGATCCTGGACTATCTGGCGCGGAAAACGACGCCGCTTCACTGACGACAAACCCGGCTCCGCAGCGTAGTATGAGGGCGTCCTTTTACGCTGTGGGGTCGGTATGTCACTCAATATTCACGTCATTAAAGATAAAATCCTCTCTGAGAACTGGTTCGTACTACGCAACATGACCTATGAGCTGACGCGGGCGGACGGCAGCGTCGTGCGCCACAAGCGCGAGGTCTACGATCGCGGCAATGGCGCCACCGTGCTGCTGTATAACCGCCATAAGCAGACGGTGGTCCTGGTGCGTCAGTTCCGTGTCGCCACCTGGGTCAATGGCAATCATGACGGCATGCTGATTGAAACCTGCGCCGGGCTGCTGGACAACGACGAGCCGGAAGCCTGCATTCGTAAAGAGGCGGTGGAAGAGACCGGCTACGAAGTGGGCGAGGTGAGAAAGCTGTTTGAGCTGTTTATGTCGCCAGGGGGCGTCACCGAGGTAGTGCATTTCTTTATCGCCGAGTACAGCGACGCGCAGCGAACCACCAGCGGCGGCGGGGTGGATGATGAAGCCATCGAGGTGCTGGAGCTGCCTTTTAGCCAGGCGCTGCAGATGGTCGCTGACGGGGAGATCCGCGACGGTAAGGCGGTCATTCTGCTGCAATATCTGCAAACCTCCGGCCTGATGTCGGGGAACTCTGACAAATCCGATTGAGTAACCCGCTGCCGTTGTCCAGGATAGGCGCCGTGGTCGGGTTTATCTGGGGTCGGGCGGTTCATGCTTTTTCGCGTCATCTTTTTCCTTTTTCTGGCGGTGCTGCCTTGCTCGCAGGCATGGTCGGCACCGACGCAGCAGCGCTTCAACGACTGGCTGGTCACCTGTAACAACCAAAATTTCTGCGTCACCCGTAACGTGGGGCTGCATCATGGCCTGGTGATGACCCTCAGCCGCAGCGCTGGGGCAGTCACTGACGCCAGTCTGCGTATCGAGCTGGGCGGCACCGGCAATCCAGTGGCGACGCTCGCGCCGATAGCGCCGCGCCTGCTGCTGGATGGTAAACCGCTGTCCCTGACCGACAAGCGCTGGCACATTGAAGATAAGCTCATTAAAACCGCCGACAGCGTGACGATCGATGCGTTTCTCCAGCAGGTTCAGGAGGGTAAAGCGCTCTCGCTGGCCAATGGCCTGCAGACCATCTCCCTGCAGGGGTTGAAAGCGGCTCTGTTTTTTATCGACGATCGGCAAAAGCGGGTAGGTAGCGAAACGGCCTGGGTCGGCAAAGGGGAAGAGCCGCCGCTCAGCGTACCGCCGGCGCCGGCGCTGCGCGCGGTGGCGAGCGCGGAAACGGCGCAGTCGCCGCTGGGGCGTGAGGAGCTCAACGATCTGATGGACTACGGTAATGAGCGGATGACCAACAGCCACTGCTCCCTCGATCCCTTCCGCCGCGAAATTCGCGTTACAGCGCTGACGGATGACAAAGTGCTGCTGATGACCAGCTGCGAATCCGGCGCCTACAACACCGTCTGGCTGGCCTGGCTGGTCTCCCGCCAGCGCCCCTATGTCGCCCGTCAGGTGCGGCTAACGTTGCCATTCCAGCCGCCGGGCGAGGCGCCGCGTGAGATTGAGCTGATCAACGCCAGCTATGATGACCGCCGCCATGAGCTGGTGACCCTGGATAAAGGTCGCGGGGCTGGCGATTGCGGGATCCAAACCCGCTGGCGTTTTGACGGCCAGCGGTTCAGCCTCTCCCGCTACGCGCAGCAGCCGACGTGCGACAACTGGCAGGGGCCAGACGCCTGGCCCACGCTGTGGATCACCCGTTAAGCACCTGTTCGGCGGTGGCGACGATATGGTCGACCGTAAAGCCAAAGAACGGGAACAACTGCTCTGCCGGGGCGGATTCGCCATAGCCGGTCATGCCGACGATCTTGCCTTTTAAGCCGACATATTTATACCAGTAGTCCGCTATCCCGGCTTCGACCGCCACCCGGGCGCTGACGTCCGACGGCAGTACCGATTCGCGCCAGGCCTCATCCTGGGCGTCAAACACATCAGTGGAAGGGAGCGAGACGACCCGCACATTTACCCCTTTGGCCAACAGTTTTTCCGCGGCCAGGACGGTGATCTCCACTTCCGAGCCGGTGGCGATGAGGATCAGGGCGGGCTTGCCGCCGGCATCCTTAAGCACGTAGCCACCCCGGGCGATATCCTGCACCTGTTCCGGGGTACGCGGCATCTGCGCCAGGTTTTGTCGCGACAGGATCAGCGCCGTCGGCCCGCCCTGTCGCGCGATAGCCGCCTGCCAGGCGACGGCGGTCTCCACCTGGTCGCAGGGGCGCCAGGTGCTGAAGTTGGGCGTCAGCCGCAGACTGGCCAGCTGTTCCACCGCCTGGTGCGTCGGCCCGTCTTCCCCAAGACCGATCGAGTCATGGGTATAGACCATGATCTGCCGGGCCTTCATCAGGGCCGCCATGCGCGCGGCGTTGCGGGCGTACTCCACAAACATCAGGAAGGTCGAGGTATAAGGAATAAAGCCCCCGTGCAGGGCAATGCCGTTGGCCACCGCGGTCATGCCAAACTCGCGCACCCCGTAGTGGATATAATTGCCCGCAGGATCGTCTTTAATCGATGTCGATCCAGACCAGATGGTCAGGTTACTCGGCGCAAGATCCGCAGAACCGCCCAGAAGTTCCGGGAGGTGCGGGCCGTAGGCGTTCAGCACGTTTTGCGAAGCCTTGCGGCTGGCGATTTTCGCCGGCTCGGCCTGCAGTTTCGCCACGTAGTCGCGGGCGATCGCGGCAAAGTCTTCCGGCAGGGCGCCATTCATACGTCGGGTCAGCTCAGCGGCCAGCTCCGGGAACTGCTGCTGGTAGGCGGCGAATTTCTCGTTCCAGGCGTGCTCCGCTTTTTCCCCGCGCGGACGCGCATCCCAGCCCGCGTAGATCTCTTTCGGGATCTCGAACGGAGGATATTTCCAGCCAAGCTGCTGGCGGGCCAGCGCTACCTCTTTTTCGCCCAGCGCCGCCCCGTGAGACTCCTCTGAGCCGGCTTTGTTGGGCGAACCGAAGCCGATGATGGTCCGGCAGATAATCAGTGACGGTTTATCTTTCACCGCCTGCGCTTCCGTTATCGCCTGTTTGATAGCCTGCGGATCGTGGCCGTCGATATCGCCTATGACGTGCCAGTGATAGGCGCGGAAGCGTTCCGCCGTATCATCGGAAAACCAGCCTTCGGTTTTGCCGTCGATGGAGATGCCGTTGTGATCGTAAAAACCGATCAGCTTGCCCAGTCCGAGCGTGCCGGCCAGCGAACAGGCCTCATGGGAGATCCCCTCCATCAGGCAGCCATCGCCCATGAACACCCAGGTGTGATGGTCGATAATCTCATGACCGGGGCGGTTAAACTGTGCCGCCAGTGTGCGTTCGGCGATGGCCATGCCGACGGCGTTCGCCAGCCCCTGGCCCAGCGGGCCGGTGGTGGGCTCCACCCCGGGGGTATAGCCATGCTCCGGGTGGCCCGGCGTTTTTGAGTGCAACTGACGGAACTGCTTGAGTTCTGACAGCGGCAGATCGTAGCCGGTCAGGTGCAACAGGCTGTAGAGCAGCATCGACGCGTGGCCGTTGGACAAGATGAAACGGTCGCGGTCTACCCAGTCAGGGTTCTGCGGATTGTGCTTGAGAAAATCGTTCCACAGCACTTCGGCAATATCAGCCATCCCCATCGGCGCACCGGGATGGCCGGAGTTGGCTTTCTGCACGGCGTCCATACTCAGGGCGCGGATGGCGTTGGCAAGCTCTCTTCGGGACATATTTTTCTCCGTGAGACTAAAGTGACAGTTTGGCGGCAAGCAGATCTTCCAGTTTGCGTTGATCGACGGCGAACAGGCGGATCCCCTCCGCTAGCTTTTCGACCGCCATCGGATCCTGATTATGTTCCCAGCGGAACTCCGCTTCACTGAGCGGCACCGGACGCGGCAGGATCTGGCTGGCAGGGATCAGTTTGCGCACCACCGGGGTATCGCTGGCCTGCAGCTCTTTTAATAAAGGCGGGGCGATGGTCAACCGGTCGCAGCCGACCAGCGCCAGGATCTGCTCGGTGCGGCGGAAGCTGGCGCCCATCACGATGGTGTTGTATTTATGCTGTTTGAAATAGTCATAGATATTGCGCACCGATTTCACCCCCGGATCTTCCTCCACCACGTAAGGCTCCAGCGGTTTGCGCGCCTGATACCAGTCATAAATACGCCCAACGAACGGGGAGATGAGATAAACCCCGGCCTCGGCGCAGGCCCGGGCCTGGGCGAAGGAAAACAGCAGCGTCAGGTTGCAGTGGATCCCCTCTTTCTCCAGCACCTCCGCGGCGCGGATCCCCTCCCAGGTGGATGCCAGCTTGATCAGGATCCGCGACTTATCAATGCCCATCTCCTGATACAGCGCCACCAGGTGGCGAGCCTTCTCGATACTTTTCTCGCGGTTGAAGGAGAGCCGGGCGTCCACCTCGGTGGAGACCCGTCCGGGAATGCTTTTGAGGATCTCCGCGCCAAAATTGACCGCCAGCTTATCGCAGGCGTGAGCCACCTGCGCTTCGCGGCCGCCACCCTGTTTTTTGGCCCAGGCGATAGCGTCGTCGATGAGGCCGCTATAGGACGCCAGGCCGGCGGCCTTCAGCAGCAGAGAGGGGTTGGTGGTGGCGTCTTCCGGATGGTAGTGGCGGATGGATTCGATGTCTCCGCTGTCGGCGACTACCGTGGTGAACTGCTTGATGCTGTCTAACTGATTCATGGATAAGTCCTCCTGGAACAAGGTGTTACATGAGTGCTTGCCGGTATACGGTATAAACATTGATGAGGTACATAACCAAAAAGCATAGCAGACAGGGCTATTATTGGCGGCGAATCCGGGTAACATAACCGCTATAAATTGATAACAACAAAATCATAACGATGGCCAGAGTTTGGCGGTGTTCAAAGTTTATCGCCCCGCCAGGAGGGATACTGTCTGCCACTGAAAGGTGAACGACAGGATGGTCATCACGCTTTTCCCCTACGAACGATACGTGAAAGAAAGGAATAGAAAATGGATGAGCAGTTAAAACAGAGCGCCCTCGACTTCCACGAATTTCCGGTTCCCGGAAAAATCCAGGTCTCGCCGACCAAACCTCTCGCCACCCAGCGCGCTCTGGCGCTGGCCTACTCGCCGGGCGTCGCAGCCCCCTGCCTGGAAATCGAAAAAGATCCGCTGGCCGCCTACAAATACACTGCCCGTGGCAACCTGGTGGCGGTCGTCTCCAACGGCACCGCGGTGCTGGGGCTCGGCAACATCGGCGCGCTGGCCGGTAAGCCGGTAATGGAGGGCAAAGGCGTCCTGTTTAAGAAATTTGCCGGTATCGATGTGTTTGATATCGAAGTCGATGAGCTGGATCCGGACAAATTCATTAACGTCGTCGCCGCCCTCGAACCAACCTTCGGCGGTATCAACCTGGAAGATATTAAAGCGCCGGAGTGTTTCTACATCGAGCAGCAGCTGCGCGAGCGGATGAATATCCCGGTCTTCCATGACGATCAGCACGGCACGGCGATCATCAGCACCGCGGCGATCCTCAACGGTCTGCGCGTCGTCGAGAAGAATCTGTCCGACGTGCGGATGGTGGTCTCCGGCGCGGGCGCGGCGGCGATCGCCTGTATGAATCTGCTGGTGGCGCTGGGGATGCAAAAGCACAACATCGTGGTCTGCGATTCGAAAGGCGTTATCTATAAAGACCGTGAGCCGAACATGGCGGAAACCAAAGCGGCCTATGCAGTGGAAGACGACGGCAAACGCACCCTCGATGACGTGATCGACGGCGCCGACATTTTCCTCGGCTGCTCCGGTCCGAAAGTGCTGACTCAGGAGATGGTGAAGAAGATGGCGCGGGCGCCGCTGATCCTCGCCCTGGCCAACCCGGAGCCGGAAATTCTGCCGCCGCTGGCGAAGCAGGTCCGCGATGACGCCATCATCTGTACCGGCCGCTCCGACTACCCTAACCAGGTCAACAACGTACTTTGCTTCCCGTTCATCTTCCGCGGCGCGCTGGACGTCGGCGCGACGGCGATCAACGAAGAGATGAAGCTGGCGGCGGTGCATGCGATTGCCGAGCTGGCCCATGCCGAGCAGAGCGAAGTGGTGGCCTCCGCCTACGGCGATCAGGATTTAAGCTTTGGTCCGGAGTACATCATTCCGAAACCATTCGACCCGCGGCTGATCGTCAAGATCGCCCCCGCGGTGGCGAAGGCGGCGATGGATTCCGGTGTGGCGACGCGCCCGATCGCTGATTTTGACGCCTATATCGAGAAGCTGAGCGAGTTCGTCTATAAAACCAACCTGTTTATGAAGCCTATCTTCTCTCAGGCGCGCAAAGAGCCGAAGCGCGTGGTGCTGGCGGAAGGGGAGGAGACCCGGGTGCTGCACGCCACCCAGGAGCTGGTGTCTCTGGGACTGGCCAAACCGATTCTGGTGGGGCGCCCGAGCGTGATTGAAATGCGCAGCCAGAAGCTGGGCCTGCAGATCAAGGCCGGTGTTGACTTTGAGATCGTCAATAATGAATCCGACCCGCGGTTTAAAGAGTACTGGAGCGAGTACTACCAGCTGATGAAGCGCCGCGGCATTACCCAGGAGCAGGCGCAGCGGGCGGTGATTAGCAACACCACGGTGATTGGCGCCATCATGGTTCATCGCGGTGAAGCGGATGCGATGATCTGCGGGACTATTGGCGAGTACCACGATCACTACCGCGTGGTGCAGCCGCTGTTTGGCTATCGCGACGGCGTCAGCACCGCCGGGGCGATGAATGCGCTGCTGCTGCCGAGCGGCAACACCTTTATCGCCGATACCTATGTCAATCACGATCCGTCGCCGGAAGAGCTGGCGGAGATCACCCTGATGGCGGCGGAAAGCGTGCGACGCTTTGGTATTGAACCGCGCGTGGCGTTGCTGTCGCACTCCAACTTTGGCTCTGCCGACTGTCCGTCAGCCAGCAAAATGCGTAAAACCCTGGAGCTGGTGAAGGCCCGCGCCCCGGAGCTGATGATCGATGGCGAAATGCATGGCGACGCCGCGCTGGTGGAAAGCATCCGCAACGATCGCATGCCGGACAGCCCGCTGAAGGGGGCGGCCAATATTCTGGTGATGCCGAATATGGAAGCCGCCCGGATCAGCTATAACCTGCTGCGCGTCTCCAGTTCGGAAGGGGTGACCGTCGGGCCGGTGCTGATGGGGGTGGCAAAGCCGGTGCATATTCTGACGCCGATCGCCTCCGTACGTCGGATCGTTAATATGGTGGCGCTGGCGGTTGTTGAAGCGCAAACCGAACCGCTGTAATTTTCTATTTCCCCCGTTAACGCGCGGATCCGTTTCCGCGCGCAATATCAGGCAGGCCGGTGAGTAAAAAACGCTGAGCCTGCCTTTTTAATTCCACCGCAATATTATTTTCTCTCCTGAGTGATCCACTTCACCTTTTAACCCCACTTGCCGAAATTTGTTATTTGCCGCGCTGAAATGTCGTCACCATGAGGACAGATTTCAGGGGGCAATCAGTCATGGATAAAGAACGCATTATTCAGGAATTCGTACCAGGCAAACAGGTCACGCTGGCGCATCTGATTGCCCACCCGGGAGCGGAGCTGGCGAAAAAGATCGGCGTACCCGAATCCGGCGCGATCGGCATTATGACGCTGACGCCGGGAGAAACGGCGATGATCGCCGGCGATCTGGCGATGAAGGCCGCCGACGTGCACATCGGTTTTCTCGACCGGTTTAGCGGCGCGCTGGTGATCTACGGCTCGGTCGGCGCGGTGGAAGAGGCGCTTCTGCAGACCATCGGCGGATTAGGCCGCTTATTAAATTATACCTTGTGCGAATTAACGAAAAGTTAATTGAGAGCGACCATGAAGCGTATTGCGATTGTCGGCGCCGTCGGTGCAGGAAAAACCACGTTATTTAATGCCCTGCAGGGGAATTATTCCCTCGCCAGAAAAACGCAGGCGCTGGAATTTAACGATCGTGGCGACATCGATACACCCGGGGAATATTTCAGCCATCCGCGCTGGTATCACGCCTTAATTACCACCTTGCAGGATGTGGACACCCTGATTTATGTCCATGCGGCCAATGATACCGAAAGTCGCCTGCCACCCGGGTTGCTGGATATTGGCAGCCGAAAGCACCTTATCGTGGCGATCAGCAAAACGGATCTGCCGGATGCCAACGTCGCCGCGGTGCGGCAGCTGCTGGACGGGATGGGGTTTCAGGCGCCGGTTTTCGCCCTCAACGGTTGCGATCCGCAAAGCGTCGCGCCGCTGGAAAATTACTTGAGTGAGCTCAGCCAAAAGGAGGAAGGGCCAGGTGAAGAAACTCATTACCGCTAACGATATTCGTGCCGCCCACGCGCGCGGCGAACAGGCGATGTCAGTAGTTCTGCGCGCCAGCATTATCACCCCGGAAGCGCGCGAAGTCGCCGAGCTGCTGGGATTCACTATCACCGAAGACGATGGCGCCGCGCCGGCGGCGACAGCGGCGGACAGCGACAAAACGGAAAGCCAGCGGATCCGGGAAACCATCCTGGCGCAGCTACCGGAAGGCCAGTTTACCGAAAGCCTGGTGGCGCAGCTGATGGAAAAGGTGATGAAAGAGAAGCAGTCCCTGGAGCAGGAGGCGATGCAGCCGGGATTTGACTCCGTGACCGGCAAAGGCGGCATCAAAGTGATCGACGGCAGCAGCGTGAAGTTTGGCCGCTTCGACGGCGCCCAGCCGCACTGCGTTGGCTTAACGGACCTGGTGACTGACCAGGATGGCAGCAGCATGGCGGCCGGATTTATGCAGTGGGAGAACGCCTTCTTCCCGTGGACGCTGAACTACGACGAAATCGATATGGTGCTGGAGGGCGAGCTGCATGTGCGCCATCAGGGGGAAACGCTGGTCGCCAAAGCGGGGGACGTCATGTTTATCCCGAAAGGCTCCAGCATCGAATTCGGTACCCCGTCGACGGTGCGCTTCCTGTACGTCGCCTGGCCGGCAAACTGGCAATCGCTATGAACGATTTCATTACCGAAGCGTGGCTCAGAGCGAATCATACGCTCAGCGAAGGCGGTGAAATCCATCTTCCTGCCGATGCCCGCCTGACGCCCTCGGCGAGGGAACTGCTGGAAAGTCGGCATCTGCGGGTCAAATTTCTCGACCGCCAGGGGCGCCTGTTTGTCGAGGATGACGAACAGACGCCACAGCCGGTGCATGTCCTGACCAGCAGCGACCATCCGCCCCAGGCCTGCTGCGAGCTTTGTCACCAGCCGGTGGGCAAAAAGCCGGACACCTTAACTCATCTGACGGCCGATACCCTGGTGGCGAAAAACGATCCGCGGCTGGCCTTCCGCGCGGTGCTGGACAGCACCATCGCCCTGACGGTGTGGCTGCAAATTGAACTGGCGGAGCCCTGGCAGCCGTGGCTGACGGATATCCGTTCGCGGCTGGGCAACATCATGCGCGCCGATGCGCTGGAGGAACCGCTGGCGGCGCAGTCGATAGCCGGATTCAGCGAGGCGCAGCTGCATCGTCTGTCCCATCAGCCGCTGCGTTACCTGGGTCACGATCACCTGGTGCCGGAGGCCCGCCATGGGCGCGATGTCGCGCTGCTTAATTTGCTGCGCGGCAAAGTGCGCGAGGCGGAGGTGACCGCGGCGCAGGTGTTTATTACGCCGCAATTTGCGGTCCAGCGTGCCGATATTCTACAGGCGCTCAACCGCCTTTCCAGCGCGGTCTACGTGATGATGATCCTGGGCGTGACGGACGCGCCGCCGGCGCTCAGCCAACTGCAGCAGCTGGGAGGTGAAGATGATCATTGACCAGTGTCGCAAACTGGCGCTGCGCGCCCCCGCCAGGGTGGTGTTCCCGGATGCGCTGGACGTCCGCGTGTTGAAGGCGGCGCATTATCTGCAGCAGCAGGGCCTGGCGCATCCGATCCTCGTCGCCAGCCCCTTCGCGCTGCGGCAGTTCGCCCTTGGCGAACGTCTGCCGCTGACCGGGGTGCAGGTCATCGATCCGCACAGCAACCTGGCGATGCGCGAGGCGTTTGCCGCCGCCTGGCAGGCGCGCGCCGGCGATAAAGCGCCCGCTGACGCGGTCGACAAGCTGGCCGACCCGCTGATGTTCGCCGCGGCGATGGTCAGCGCCGGGCAGGCCGAGGTGTGTATCGCCGGAAATCTCTCGTCAACCGCCAGCGTGCTGCGCGCTGGTCTGCGCCTTATCGGCCTGCAGCCGGGGTGTAAAACGCTCTCTTCGCTGTTTCTGATGCTGCCGCAGTATACCGGACAGCCGCTGGGGTTTGCCGACTGCAGCGTGGTGCCGCAGCCGACCGCGGCGCAGCTGGCGGATATCGCGATTGCCAGCGCCGAGACCTGGCAAGCGATCGCTGGCGAAGCGCCGCGGGTGGCAATGCTGTCCTTCTCGACACACGGCAGCGCCCGGCATCCCTGTGTGGCTAACGTCCAGCAGGCCACGGAGATCGTGCGTCAGCGGGCGCCGCAGCTGATGGTCGATGGCGAGCTGCAGTTTGACGCCGCCTTTGTACCGGACGTCGCTGCGCACAAAGCGCCCGGCAGCCCGCTGCAGGGCCGGGCCAATGTGCTGGTCTTCCCGTCGCTGGAGGCGGGCAACATCGGCTACAAAATCGCCCAGCGGCTGGGCGGATATCGCGCCATCGGGCCGCTGATCCAGGGCCTGGCCGCCCCGCTTCACGACCTCTCGCGAGGCTGTAGCGTAGAGGAAATTATCGAACTGGCGCTGGTGGCGTCGGTACCGCGCCAGACGGACGCAAGCCGGATCCCCGACTCGTCCACGCTGGTTGAATGAATGGTCCCCTTCAGGACCCCTTATGAGAGGAAAACACAATGGAAGCATTAGGAATGATTGAAACCCGGGGCCTGGTTGCACTGATTGAGGCCTCCGACGCCATGGTCAAAGCGGCCCGCGTCACGCTGGTGGGAGTGAAACAGATCGGCGGGGGCCTGGTGACCGCCATGGTGCGCGGCGATGTCGCGGCGTGCAAAGCCGCGACGGATGCCGGGGCGGCGGCGGCTCAGCGTATCGGTGAGCTGGTCTCTGTACATGTCATCCCGCGCCCGCATGGCGATCTGGAAGAGGTCTTCCCGATTAGCTTCAAGGGCGACAGCAACATCTAACGGGGGAGGGGGTGCCGGAAAATTCTGGCCGGATAAGACGCCAGCGCGTCGCTATCCGGCCATGAAAAGGCATGAATGCCGGATGGCGTTACGCTTTTCCGGCCTGCACATCACACGCGGAGACGGACATGAAGCTGGCTGTGGTAACCGGATATGTGGTCTGCACCGTACGCCATGAAGGTCTGGCCCACGACAAACTGCTGATGGTGGAGATGCTCAATGCCCGCGGCGAGCCCGACGGGCAATGTGCGGTCGCCATCGACAGCATCGGCGCGGGATGCGGAGAGTGGGTACTGCTGGTCAGCGGCAGCTCGGCGCGACAGGCGCACGCACACGGCGCCTCTCCGGTCGATCTGTGCGTGATTGGTATCGTGGATGAGGCTGCGGCCGATGGTCAGGTGCTCTTCCATAAGTAGGGTGAAAAATCATGAATCAACAGGACATTGAACAGGTAGTGAAAGCGGTACTGCTGAAAATGAAAGACAGCAGCCAGCCTGCCGGCACCGTTCATGATATGGGCGTTTTTGCCTCACTGGATGACGCTGTCGCGGCGGCAACGGTGGCCCAGCAGGGATTAAAGCGGGTGGCGATGCGTCAGCAGGTGATTCAGGCCATTCGTGAGGCGGGTGAAAAGTATGCCCGTGAACTGGCGGAGCTTGCGGTGACGGAGACCGGCATGGGACGCGTTGAAGATAAGTTTGCCAAAAACGTGGCGCAGGCGCGCGGCACGCCGGGCGTGGAGTGTCTGACTCCGCAGGTGCTCACCGGCGATAATGGCCTGACGCTGATTGAAAATGCGCCCTGGGGCGTGGTGGCCTCGGTGACGCCGTCCACCAATCCGGCGGCGACGGTGATCAACAACGCCATTAGCCTGATAGCCGCCGGCAACAGCGTGGTCTTCGCCCCCCATCCGGCGGCGAAAAAGGTCTCGCAAAGGGCAATTACCCTGCTTAACCAGGCGGTAGTGGCCGCCGGCGGTCCGGCCAACCTGCTGGTGACCGTGGCGAACCCGGATATCGACACCGCCCAGCGGCTGTTTAAGTACCCTGGCATCGGCCTGCTGGTGGTGACCGGCGGCGAAGCGGTGGTCGAGGCGGCGCGCAAACATACCAACAAACGCCTGATCGCCGCCGGGGCTGGCAACCCGCCGGTGGTGGTGGATGAGACTGCCGATCTACCGCGCGCCGCGCAGGCGATCGTCAAAGGCGCCTCGTTTGATAACAACATCATCTGCGCCGACGAGAAGGTGCTGATCGTGGTCGATAGCGTCGCCGACGAACTGATGCGCCTGATGGAAGGCCAGCAGGCGGTGAAACTTACGGCGGCGCAGGCCGAACAGCTCCAGCCGCTGCTGCTGAAAAATATCGACGAGCGCGGCAAAGGCACGGTCAGCCGCGACTGGGTCGGCCGCGATGCGGGCAAAATCGCCGCGGCGATTGGCCTGCAGGTGCCGGCGCAAACCCGTCTGCTGTTCGTGGAAACCCCCGCCAGCCATCCGTTTGCGGTGACTGAACTGATGATGCCGGTGCTGCCGGTGGTGCGGGTGGCGAACGTCGAGGAGGCCATCGCCCTGGCGGTGCAACTGGAAGGCGGCTGCCACCATACGGCGGCGATGCACTCGCGCAATATCGACAACATGAACCAGATGGCGAATGCCATCGACACCAGCATCTTCGTCAAAAACGGGCCGTGCATCGCCGGGCTTGGGCTGGGCGGTGAGGGCTGGACCACCATGACCATCACCACCCCAACCGGGGAAGGGGTAACCAGCGCGCGGACCTTCGTTCGTCTGCGTCGCTGCGTACTGGTGGATGCGTTTCGAATCGTATAAGGGATGAACATGGCGCACGACGAACAACGCTGGCTTTCGCCGAGACTACAAAAAGCCGCTGCCCTGTGTAACCAGGCGCCCGCCGCCAGCGAGGCGCCGCTGTGGCTGGGCATCGATTTGGGCACCTGCGACGTGGTGTCGATGGTGGTTGACCGTGACGGCCAGCCGGTTGCGGTATGCCTTGACTGGGCCGACGTGGTGCGCGACGGCATCGTCTGGGATTTCTTTGGCGCCGTCACCCTCGTGCGCCGACATCTTGCGACTCTCGAGCAGCAGCTGGGCTGCCGCTTCACCCATGCGGCGACCTCGTTTCCGCCCGGTACCGATCCGCGCATTTCGATCAATGTCCTGGAGTCCGCCGGGCTGGAGATCAGTCATGTGCTGGATGAGCCTACCGCGGTGGCCGATCTGCTGCAGCTCGATAACGCCGGGGTGGTGGATATCGGCGGCGGCACCACCGGGATCGCCATCGTTAAACAGGGCAGGGTGACGTATTCGGCGGATGAAGCCACCGGCGGCCACCATATCTCCCTGACTCTGGCCGGGAATCGCGGCATCGGGCTTGAGGAGGCGGAGCAGTACAAGCGCAGCCACGCCGGGGAGATCTGGCCGGTGGTTAAGCCGGTGTACGAGAAGATGGCCGAAATTGTCGCCCGACATATTGCCGGACAAGGGATTGTCGATTTGTGGCTGGCAGGCGGCGCCTGTATGCAGCCGGGCGTGCATGAGCTGTTTCGTCAGCGCTTCCCTGCATTACCGGTGCATTTGCCGCAGCACAGCCTGTTTATGACCCCGCTGGCAATCGCCACCAGCGGGAGGGAAAAAGCGGAGGGGATGTATGCAAGCTGAACTGCAGACGGCGCTGTTCCATGCCTTTGATACGCTGAATCTTCAGCAAATGAAAAGCTTCAACGTTCCGCCGGTGACGCTGCACGGCGTCGGCGCGCTGGCGGCCTGCGGTCCGCAAGCGCAGTCCCGGGGCCTTAGGCATCTGTTTGTCATGGTTGACAGTTTTCTCCATCAGGCGGGAATGACCGCCGGGCTGGAGCGTAGCCTGGCGATGAAAGGGATTGCTATGACTCTCTGGCCCTGTCCCGCCGGCGAACCCTGCGTCACCGATGTCTGCGCCGCCGTCGCCCAGCTGCGGGACGCGCGCTGCGACGGCGTGGTGGCCTTTGGCGGTGGATCGGTACTGGATGCGGCGAAGGCGGTGGCGCTGCTGGTCGCCAATCCTGAGCAGACGCTGGGGGAGATGACGGAGCACAGCGAGTTGCGTCCACGTCTGCCGCTGATCGCGGTGCCGCCCACCGCTGGCACCGGGTCGGAAACCACCAATGTGACGGTGATTATCGATGCGGTGAGTGGACGCAAACAGGTGCTGGCGCATGCCTCGCTGATGCCGGATGTGGCGATCCTCGACGCCGCGCTGACCGAGGGCGTCCCGCCGCATATCACGGCAATGACCGGGATTGATGCGCTGACCCACGCCGTCGAGGCCTACAGCGCCCGCCACGCCACGCCGTTTACCGACAGTCTGGCGATGGGGGCGATAGCCATGATCGGCGAGGCGCTGCCGAAAGCGGTGGGCTGCGGTCAGGATCTGGCGGCGCGGGAGAACATGCTGCTGGCTTCCTGCATGGCGGGGATGGCGTTTTCCAGCGCCGGGCTGGGGCTATGCCATGCCATGGCGCATCAGCCGGGGGCGGCGCTGCATATTCCGCACGGTCTGGCCAACGCCATGCTGCTGCCAACGGTGATGGAGTTTAACCGCATGGTGCGCCGGGCGCGCTTCAGCCAGATCGGCCGGGCGTTAACCGGCAAGAAAACCGATGACCGCGAGGCTATCGCCGCCGTGCGCGAGCTGATCGCCGAGGTCGGTCTGACGATGCGGCTGACGGAGGCTGGCGCGACGTCCGCGCACTACGCCGCCTGGGCGCAAGCGGCGCAGGAGGACATCTGTTTGCGCACCAATCCACGCACCGCCAGCCGGGAGCAGATTATCGAGCTGTACGCGGCGGCGCAATAAATGCCGATTTTCCCGGAGGCGTGTGGCTGTGGCTTTCCCGGCTCGTGCTGCGCGTAGCCGGGCTCCAGGATCACAGCCGCCTGCTATGCCGTAGCCCGGGTAAGGCGTTCACGCCGCGGCCCGGGAAAGTCGCCTGAGTGCGGCTAATGTCCCGGTATTCACAGTATCTACAAATCATAAATGACAGGGAGTAAGGGCTATGGGAATTAACGAAATCATCATGTACATCATGATGTTCTTTATGCTGATTGCCGCCGTGGACAGGATCCTGTCGCAGTTCGGCGGCTCGGCGCGCTTTCTCGGCAAACTGGGGAAAAGCATTGAGGGATCCGGCGGTCAGTTTGAAGAAGGGTTTATGGCGATGGGCGCGCTGGGCCTGGCGATGGTCGGGATGACCGCCCTGGCGCCAGTGCTGGCTCATCTGCTTGGTCCGGTGATTATTCCGCTGTATGAGATGCTCGGCGCCAACCCGTCGATGTTCGCCGGCACGCTGCTGGCGTGCGACATGGGCGGTTTCTTCCTCGCTAAAGAACTCGCGGGCGGCGACGTGGCGGCCTGGATGTACTCAGGCCTGATCCTCGGCTCTATGATGGGTCCGACCATTGTGTTCTCCATTCCGGTGGCGCTCGGCATTATCGAACCACCCGATCGCCGCTGGCTGGCGCTCGGCGTGCTGGCGGGCATTGTCACCATTCCCATCGGCTGTATCGCCGGCGGTCTGGTGGCGATGTATTCCGGGGTGGAGATCAACGGCCAGCCGGTAGAGTTTACCTTCGCGCTGATCCTGATGAATATGATCCCGGTGATCATCGTCGCCGTGCTGGTGGCGCTGGGGCTGAAGTTTATTCCGGAAAAAATGATCAACGGCTTCCAGATCTTCGCCAAATTCCTCGTGGCGCTGATCACCATCGGCCTGGCGGCGGCGGTGATCAAGTTCCTGCGCGGCTGGGAGCGGATCCCGTGGCTCGATCCGAGCTTTATGGCGCCTGGCGACCAGCCCGGCGAAGTGATGCGCGCCATCGAGGTCATTGGCTCTATCTCCTGCGTGCTGCTCGGCGCTTACCCGATGGTGCTCCTGCTGACCCGCTGGTTTGAAAAACCGCTGATGCGCGTTGGTAATCTGCTAAAAATCAACAATATGGCTGCCGGCGGCATGGTCGCTACCCTGGCGAACAATATCCCGATGTTCGGCATGATGAAGCAGATGGATACCCGCGGGAAAGTGATCAACTGCGCCTTCTCGGTGTCAGCGGCGTTCGCCCTCGGCGACCATCTCGGTTTTGCGGCGGCCAATATGAACGCCATGATCTTTCCGATGATTGTCGGCAAGCTGGTCGGCGGCGTTACCGCGATTGGCGTGGCGATGCTGCTGGTGCCAAAAGATGAAAACGTACCGGCGCCTGCCAACAACGAAGCGGAGGCGCACTCGTGAACACGCGCCAGCTGTTGAGCGTCGGTATAGATATCGGCACCACCACCACGC
>SKEI01000434.1_pt1 | contig 27393 bp, 34 predicted proteins | sample 4826701 | NCBI WGS metagenome assembly SKEI01 (sample SAMN11008813, study PRJNA524170) | human gut metagenome | biome: Human fecal sample; material: Feces; isolation source: fecal sample from pouch patient p2, p6, p7, p14 | host: Homo sapiens | place: Israel: Tel-Aviv | collected 2016-08-31 | reverse complement strand
GTTTACGATCGAAAAGGTCTTTCCCCGACACTCAATTCGTGTACAGGGGGGGGACGACAACCCTATATCATAGTGAGGTGCGACAGTGAAAAAAAAAAGAATACCGATAGCGATTAGAGGTAGAAACCCGGAAAATCCTTCGGACAGGACGCCAGGAATCCCGACCATACAGAGAATCGAGCCACAACAGGAAAATATCTGCAATACATTAACGACAGTCAATAAAGACACGATGATTCTTGAAATTGTAGAAGATTCTGTAAATCCGATTAGGGGGGGGAGAATCCAGAAGTTAGGAGCGTTAGGCGGAGAACATCAAGGGAATTTAATATTTGACAGTTGCGGAATCTGCCGTTGCTTGACAGCGACAGAATATAAACACGCAACGAAAATTATCAGAACGGGATTAAAAGAATGTTAGAAGCAGTAATGGTAAAACAGGCGACAAAAGCCGGATTTATAAAATGGCAAGTAGGGGGGGTGGCAGATCTCAGCTTCCCAACATCAAAGACCAGACGCGGACGCGTTCAGGCAGGCGGGACCGTCAGCCCCACAATAATGTCAAGCAATCAGGAGTTGTACAAGTTGGAGCGTAACGAAATGGAATCATACAGAATCAGAAGATTAACACCGTTAGAGTGTTGGCGGCTTATGGGATTTTCGGACGAAGATTTCAGGGCAGCAGAAGCAGACGAAATAAACAGCGATACGCAGCTATACGCACAGGCGGGAAACTCAATCGTTGTAAATGTACTGGAAGCAATATTCGGGGAAATGCTACCGAAGGGTCAGGACATGGAAGAAGAACCGGAACAGGAGAAAATAGAAAGCATGGACGCGATAAAACAGAAAATCTATGAACTAACAGAAATGGAGTTAAAAGCAGCAAACGAAAAGTTCCCGCTTTTTGCAAGTTCTCACGAAGCTTACGCCGTGATCTTTGAAGAATTCGACGAAGCCCGCGAAGAACTGGAAATGGTAGAATATAGCCTTGATAAATTCTGGACGGAAGTAAAAGAAAATGAATCGCAAGAGGTTAAAAACAAACGCCTGACACGAATCTATGAAAATGCCGTAAAACTCGCAGTCGAAGCGATCCAGACCGCAGCAATGGCGCGAAAAGGAATTTTAAGCAACTACCAGAAAGGAGATCCGGCGCATGGAGAAACGACAGAAAATTGAAGAAGCATTGAAAGAAATCGGGATTTATACCGTGAAAGATTTAAACAGAGCAATCAAAGAGGAAAAACCGCTTGATCTGGGAATTATGACCGGACAGGCGGCAACAATAAGAAAGGCGGGTTAAATGGATACAAAGGGAAATCGAATCATAGCCGTTGATTTTGACGGAACACTACATACGGGAACATGGCCGGAAATCGGCGACGTAAACATGACCGTTTTTAATTTTTGCCGAAATGAGCAGCTAAACGGATCACGCCTGATACTCTGGACGAACAGAGACGGGGAACAGTTGGAAGACGCGGTGGCGTGGTGCAAGGAACGCGGGCTTGAATTTGACACGGTAAACGAAAATCTGCCGGAGCTGATCGAATTATACGGGAACGACTGCCGGAAGATCAATGCAGATATTTACATAGACGACAAGGCGGTAAATCCAATGAGAAGACGGCAGATCGCCGGACTTACATCATTAAACCCGTATGACAACCCGGCAGATCGGGAAGCATTCGCACAGATCCAGAAGCAGAAAGAAGCAGAAAGAAAGGAATCTAACCAAAATGAAGAAACTGAAAAGAATTTTGAAAGCGATATCCAGACGGAAAAGACAAGAGAGACTGAAACGTAACTATAAAAAGTATTCTTTACAGATCCCGCGCCTGATGAAATCAGAAACGACAATGGAACTTGATTTCGCGGCCGGATATCTGATCGGACAGTTTGAAGCAGCCTACGAATACGGGGAACTGTCAGAGAAGCAGCACGACGAATTAACACAGATCGTCAACTATATTCACGAAGGGCAGAGAGAAAAAAAGGAAAATGAATAAAAGAAAAAGCGGATTACAGAAGATAAAAAAACTTCCGTGATCCGCCTTTTCGAACGATATCGAAATCTAACCAAAACCATAATACACCCGGAAGGAGCGAAAAGTCAATGAAAAAGACATATGAAAATAGCCGTTTAGAGTGGCTGACGAAGGAAGATATAGAAGCGAATAACGAAAGTGAATCTGTCGTGATTGTGCAGGTAAGTGAAAAAATCGCTTGCCCGGTCATACGGGTAAAAAATAATCTTCAATGTGAAATTTGTTTTTTGTGCGAAGTGGTGGATCGGGAAGAATACGAAAAAACCACGCAGAAAGGGAAAATCAAAGAACTGGAAAAAGAAGATCAATAAATTAAAGGAAGAGAAAGACGATCTTTCGGGAAGGTTAGACGCGGCCGCGGAAATCGCAAACGCAGAGGTACGCAAACGTCAGAAAGCGGAAGAAACGATCGAAGAAATGAAAGCCGGGTTCAGGGAAACAGAACGCGTGTTCGGAGATTTACCGCCGGAGATCGTTTCGTTATACAGAATACCAGATCGGAAAGGGTAAAAACGCGAACGCGTGTTTCTTCTATATATAAGAAAGAAATCTTAACCGTCCTTGTAATGGGTATTAACAAATCAGACACTATTGTTTTTATATATAAAATAAATAAATACATACATGGACGGGAAGGGGGATTCTATGAAGCAGAAACGAAGCTATGATAACTACGACTACAACGAAGCGTATCAGTATGATCTTGACAAAGAGATAGAGAAGGCAGCAAAAGAGAAATTCAGACGTGAGAATCCCTTGTTGATAGATTTCGAAGAACAGTGGAAGGAACAGCAGGCAAAACTTGAAGAATGGGAATACGAACGACTGTTGAAAGAAGGGAAAGTGGAAAGCCTTTACAGAACATCAACGATCAAGTGTAAAAACATAAAATCCGGGAAAGAGATTGCGGAAGTGATGATCTATCCGTCTTTCTATAACCGGGCAGATATGCCACACACGAAGAAAAAGAGAGAAACGAAGCCGTCACAAAGGAATTTGAACGACAAGAACGCCCGTCGATATGTGATCCGCCTTGCGAATATCAATTTCGGTTCAGGGGATATCTGGGCGACGTTCGGGTGGGACGATCGCTACATACCGGAAGACATAGAGAGAGCAAAAAAGGACGTGACGAATTTTATCAAGCGAGTGAACCGCAAGAGAAAGAAACGCGGGTTCGATAACATGAAATATATCTACGTTCTGGCCGTTGACGATTACACACGCCCGCACTTTCACATACTCATGAGCGGAGACGGAGTGGATCGCGACGAATTAGAAGCAATGTGGGGAAAATGCAAGCGACCGAACACGCGCCGGGTAAAACCGGACGAAGATTTCGGAATAACAGGCCTTGCGACCTACATTTCCCAAAATCCGCACGGGACAAAACGGTGGTGCAGTTCAAAGAACCTGAAAAAGCCACCAGAGCCGACAAGATCATACCGGAAATTCAAGAAACGCCGTGTTGAGAAAATGGCAAAGGATCACGAAACACTGAAACAGAGCCTTGAAAAAGAATACGTGGGCTATCGCTTTTTAGACGCCGAAGTGAAGTTCAACACAGTGACAGCCGCGTTTTACATATACGCAAGAATGACAAGAGACTGAAAGGGGAGATCACATGGCGGTCAAATTACAAAACATGAAAAATTCAGAGATCACGGAGCAGATAAAACTTTTTAACTGGGCGCGGTCAGTCCGGGAATTCATACCGGAATTAAAATTATTGCACCATATCCCGAACGAAGGGAAGCGGACGAACGGCGCATTGCTGAAAGCTGCCGGAATGGTATCGGGCGTTCCTGACCTGTCGCTTCCGGTAGCACGCCGGGGATTCAACGGTCTGTACATCGAAATGAAATTCGGGAGCAACAAGCCAACAAAAGATCAGGTCGAATTTATGACAATGCTGAAAGATCAGGGATATAAAACGGCGGTTGTATATTCGGCAGAAGAAGCGCGAAGCCTGATCCGGCATTATCTGGCACGGGCAGACAACTTCGATCTGGTTAATTGCGAAGAAGCCCCGAAAATATTCGGATGTTGTGAAGGCATCGAAGCAGACTGGACGCCGTGCGCGAACTGTGAACTGTACAAGAAAAATAAACAGCCGGAATGGTAGGAAGGAGAAAGAACAATGTTTGTAAGATTAAGAGATTTCAAAAGACTGATAAAAGAAGCCTACACGGGAGCGGGCTTATACGTTGCGCGCCGGGGGGATCAGTTACTTTTCGGCGGCTCATACTGGGCGATCGCCACGATAAAAGAATCACTAGATAAAAAGGCACTGGCAGCAGTGATTGAATTAACGGGAGAAATGCCGGAAGATGGGGGGGCTTTCAAGGCGACGAAGGAAGCCAACCAATACGAGATCAACGAAGTACACTGGAATTTAATAGACGCGACGGAGCAATACGAAGACGAAGAAGAGAAACTGACAGTGACGCGCCTTGTATTAAACAAACACCCATACGGTCAGACCATGCGGATTCTACAGGCAGAAGACGGACGAGTGGATGTACTGGGCGAAGGATTCATTCAGGCAATCGATCCGTTGTCGATGAACACCGATTACGAATACGAGATCGAGGGACCGTTTATCAATCATCATTTCCCGAAACAGGTATACTGGAAAAGCGAAGCAACAACCCTGACCGCCTTTCTGTACGACCGCGACGATATGAAAGAAAAAGATCTTCTGGACTATTTGCAGAATACGAAGATCGAAGGATAAGGAGAAACGGCCATGGCGTATAAACTGGATAAAAACACAAAAACGATCGTCCGGGCAATCATGAAGGATCAGGAGAAGCGAGACAGGAGAAAACACACCGGGCAGTATACGGCGTTCGACCGACGGGCGGATAAGGCAATCGAAGAAGCAAAAGAGAATATCGGACTGCAAGGATTCACAGGAAGCACACGCGATCAGGTTATCGGGAAGATCTGTCAGAGTTTGAAGGATAATACGCCGTGGGAACTACTGGGGGAAACATATTGTTGTCGCCGCTTATTCTACGAATACAGGAAAGAGTTCTGTTATCACGTGGCGGCGTCAATGGATATGATTAGCAGCAGTAGGAAGACAGGTCAGAAATGAACAGCGACAGAAGATAGAATGGAGAGTGACAAGTGGCGAAAGAATATGCAAAAGCCTTTTACAATTCCGAAGCATGGAAGAAGACACGAAAAGCCTATTACAGAAGCAAAGGTGGAATCTGTGAACGATGTCAGAAAGAATTCGAGGAAGGCAAACGCAGCTTGAAAGAAGTCAACATCGGAACGATAGTGCATCACAAGAAATGGATCACGCCGAAGAATATCAACGATCCGAACATCACGTTGTCGTGGGATAATCTGGAAGTCGTGTGCGACGAACACCACAACACAGAGCATCACGGCAAGCCGAAGCGATACAGGTTTGACAAGGACGGCAATATCATTCCGACAAAATCATTTTCCTGAAAATCAAAAACAGATCAGCCAAAAACAAAAACGAAATCGCGAAAAGCGCGCCAACCACTCCCCCCCGGTGGTACAAAAATTTTTTACCAGAAAGAACCGAGGGAGCTAGGCAAAAAAAACTCTCCGCAGGCGCGCGCACGTGAGAGGGGGTGTAAATGCATGGATTTAGAGAAAGATAGAGAGATAAAACCCGAAGAAGATCAGGCTTTACCGGAGTTATTGGAACTCCTGGGAATATTCAGAGATTTACCGGAAGCACGGAAAAAGAACCTGAAAACGAGACTGAAAAAAGAAGCAGCGGGCGAGATTTTAACCGAAACAGAGGTCGAAAAGGAACGAAAAAAGATCATGGAATTGTTCAAGGACATTGAGGACGACCGGAAAAAGAAAATGATCGAACGCAAGGTAAAAGAAATGGCTTTTCAGGCCGTGGCGATCCGGGAAGCGAAATACTCAATCATGACGGAAGGGTTAAAGACCGAAGTTGTCAACGGCTCACAAAGATACATGAAAGAGAATCCGGCAGTTGCAACCTTCGACAAATATTCACGGGCGTATAACTCAAATATCGACAAACTGATCGAGTATTTACCACAACAGCAGACGGAGAAAATAAGCAAGTTGGCAGCGTTCCGAAATGCATAACGTATATGTGAATTACATTGTCGAATATCACGACAAGATCGAACGCGGGCAGATCATAGCGGGAAAATGGATAAAGAAAATTTATAAAATCCTAGTTGACGGCATAAAATCCGGCGACTGGGATTTTGACGCAAAAAAAGCAAATAAGGCGATCCAGTTTATCGAAAATTTCTGCCACCACTCAAAGGGGCGGAATGACCTTTTCAAGTTGGAACTATGGCAGAAAGCTATTGTTTCGGCAATCTTCGGAATACTGGATAAAAAGACACACCGACGGCAGTTTCGGGAAATCTTTCTTCTAGTCGGACGTAAGAACGGGAAAAGCCTTTTTGCGGCGGCAATAATGGCATATGTAGCGTATATCGACGGGGAATACGGCAGCGAATTATATTGTCTTGCGCCGAAACTGGATCAGGCCGATATCGTGTATGACAGCTTTTACAAGATCACACAAGCGGAAGAAGAACTGGCAGAAGTGACAAAGAAGCGGCGATCCGATATCTACATAGCGGAACTAAACACCACAATAAAAAAGATTGCGTTCAACGCAAAGAAGGCGGACGGCTTCAACCCAACAATGACAACCAATGACGAAATGGAAGCATGGCCGGGCGATCAGGGTTTGAAGCAGTACGAAGTTATGGTATCAGGTACGGGAGCGCGAACAGAGCCGATCACGCTTTCTACATCAACCGCCGGATATGTCAACGACGGAATCTTCGACGAACTGATGAAACGATCAACAGCTTTCTTGAAAGGATCAAGCAAAGAAAGACGATTGCTTCCGTTCCTGTACATGATCGACGATCTGGAAAAGTGGAACACAAAAGAAGAACTGGCAAAAGCTAACCCAAATTTAGGCGTATCGGTTCAGTGGGAATTCTTTGAAGAACAGATCGCGATCGCGCTACAGTCGTTATCAAAAAAAGCGGAATTCATGACGAAGTATTGCAATATCAAGCAAAATTCTTCGATTGCATGGCTTGACTATGAGACGGTAGCGAAGGCAGCAGGACAACCGCACACACTGGACGACTTCCGGGGTTGCTATTGCGTGGCCGGTATCGACCTTTCACGAACAACCGACCTGACGGCCGTTTCACTGGTTATCGAAAAGGGCGGAAAGAATCACATTATTACACAATTTTTCATGCCACAGGAACGCTACAACGTGGCAATCGACGAAGAAGGCGTCCCATACAACATTTTCAAAGAACAGGGCTATCTCACGATATCGGGAGAACATCAGGTAAATTACAAAGACGTGTTCGCGTGGTTCGTGCGCCTGATAAAAGAATATAAGATCAGGCCACTAAAAGTCGGTTATGACAGATATTGCGCGGGTTATCTGGTGGAAGAAATGAAAGAATCAGGCTTCCACATGGACGACGTATATCAGGGAACGAACCTGACGCCTATATTAAACACATTCGAAGGGGATCTGAAAGACGGAATGTATTTGATCGGAGAAAACAACCTGTTAAAATCCCACCTGTTAAACGTAGCCGTTCAGATCCAGACAGACGACAGCAGAATGAAACCTGTCAAGATTGAAAAGCGGGCGCATATAGACGGCGCGGTATCGATCTTCGATGCACTGGCCGTAAAAATGAAATACCACAAGGAAATCGGCAGACAATTACAAAATGCAGCATAAGAGAGGGCGCGCCCCTCTCTTTTTTTTGCGTCTGAAAACAGGTCAGAAATGAACGCACTTAAAAGATAAACTGAACTGTGAATAAAGCCGAAAGGGGGTAGAACGAAACGGGAATATTAAAAGATTTTGCGACATTCCGCAAAATGAAGTTCAGTCCGATTTTCACAATCCGGGGCGAATACAACGCGTCGGCGGATATGGACGCAAGCGATATCATCGGATCAATAACAAATTGTATCGCAACGAACGTCGGAAAACTGACACCGCAGTTGATTCGCACAGATTCGCGCGGAATGATGATTCGCGACGATTATCTGGCGAAACTTCTTTCCTTGCGTTGGTCGCCGGAATTGTCCGTATACGACGCACTGTACAAAATGGCGGCGCAACTTGTCAGAAAATCCAATGCATTCGCAGTGATTTTTTACAATGACGATTTTTCCAAAGTCAAAAGCATTGTGCCGATCACGACACGTGGGTTCAGAGTGTGGGAAGACGAAGAAACCGGAGCAATGTTATTCCGGTTCACGTGGGACTATGACGGGAAGATCTACACGGTCCCGTATCAATCCGTGATCCACCTGAAAGCAAGATTCGACAGAAAGCGTTTTTTAGGATCTGAACCAGATCCGGCATTGAAAAACACACTGGAATTACTGGACGCAACCGGACAGGCCTTGCGGAATCTGGTTAAAAATTCCGCCAACCTGAAAGGTTATTTGAAATATAACAACTTTGCGGACGACGAAGAACTGAAAAAGAAAGTAAAAGAATTTCAGGAAGCATACATGGACGCGAGCAACGAAGGCGGACTGGGTGGACTGGATAACACAATGGAATTTCACGAAATCAACCAGAAAGCCCCAACTATTCCGACGCTGCAATCGCAGTTTTTACGCGATAACGTATACCGCTACTACAACGTGAATGAAAATATTTTGATGTCAAAATTTACAGAATCAGAGTGGAACGCATTTTACGAAAGTGTGATCGAACCGATCGCCCTTCAATTATCGCTTGAATTCACATTCAAACTACTGACGGAGAGGGAAAGAGGATTCGGAAACAAGATCATATTTTCTTCAAATCGTTTACAGTATGCGACATTGCAGACGCGATCCACAATCGGATCGGTTCTGTATGACCGAGGAATTATCACAATCAACGAATTCCGCGAACTACTTTACTATGAGCCGATCGAAGACGGCGACGTGAGAATGGTATCACTGAACTACGTGAAAGCGGACGATCAATCACTGTACCAGACAGGGCAGCGGGACGGAAGCGGCGGCAATGGACCGCCGGAAGGCGACGGACAGCAGCAGGCGGCGAAAGTACCGCTTGAAATGCTCATGAACGCTATTTATGTACAAGCAAAACTGAAAGGGGGCAGACAATGGCGGACGTATTAAAAGGGCTTGAAATCAAAAACATGACCGACGCTTCCGCGGATCTCTACTTTTACGGCGATATCGTGTCGGACTGGTGGGGAGCATGGCAGAACGAAGATCAGTACCCGGACGCAATCAAGAATTTTCTTTCACAGGCAGAAGGAAAAGACTTGAATGTATATGTTAATTCAGGCGGCGGATCAGTGTTCGCAGGAATGGCGATCTACAACATGATTAAACGCCACGGAGAAAAAAACAAAGTGAAAGTATACGTGGACGGCTTGGCCGGTTCGATTGCATCCGTAATCGCATTTGCGGGAACAGAGCCGCCGGAAATTCCGTCGAATGCATTCTTGATGATTCACAAGCCATGGGGCGCAATTTCCGGCAATGCGGACGAAATGCGAAAAATGGCGGACGATCTGGATAAAATACAGACCGGAATCATGAACGTATACGAAGAACATCTGGCGGAAGGCGTCACAATCGATCAGGTGGAAGCGTTGATAAACGCCGAAACATGGTTAGACGGAAAAGAAGCGGCGAAATATTTTGATATCGCGCAAACTGACGCGGCCGATTATGTGGCAGCAGTCGGCGATTATTTGAACCGCGCCGGAAAGTTGCCGGAAAAATTCAAATCACACCAGAAACAGCCGGAGCAGACACCAAAGGGGCCTACACCGGAAGAACAGGCGAAAGCAGCAGCAGACGCCGAAAAAAGAAACCAGATCAAAAGATTATGTATCGAGGGAATGACGAAAGGAGAATAAAGCGACAATGAAGCATGAAGAACTTGTGAACATGAACATGAAAGACCTGAAAGCAAGACTGAAAGAGATCGGCACACAGGCACAGACAGCAGAAGGCGAAGCACTGGACGCACTGACAACCGAAGCCGAAGACATTAACGGCATTTTACAGGACATTCAGAACCGTGCAAATATCGCAGGACTGGCAGCGCAGGCGGGCGACGATGTCAGGGAAGGAACACCGGGAGAGAAAGGCGACGACGTGAAGGACAAAAAGCGCGAAGAAAGAGGACAGGGACTGAAAGACGGAAAGACAGTAAAATTTAACGCAAAAACAGCGTTTAAATCTGTAAAAAATGCGCTTTCCGTAACCCAGACAGTTACACCGAAGCACACCGCAAGCGACATTAAAGAGACGTTCAACGACGTTTCTTCACTGGTGGATCGCGTAAGGACAATTCCGTTGAGTGGCGGCGAAACATATCAGAGAGCATATGTAAAAAGCTACGGCGACGGAGCAGGAGAAACAGCCGAAGGCGGCGACTACAACACAACCGAACCGGTTTTCGGTTATGTAAGCATTGAAAAACAGAAGATCACAGCATACACCGAAGAACCGGAAGAAATGATTAAACTTCCGAATGCAGACTACGACGGAGTGGTAGAAGGATCTGTCACACGTGCGATCAGAAAGTACATGAACCGTCAGATCATGATCGGCGCAGGCACAAGCGGAAAATTCAAGGGAATTTTCTTCAATCCGTCGGAAAAAGCGGAACAGGTTATTGATCCGACGACCGATCTTTCCATGAAAACGATCGACGACGGAACACTGGACGAAATTATCTACAGTTACGGCGGCGACGAGGAAGTAGAAGACGTTGCAGTTCTGATCCTGAATAAAAAGGATCTGAAAGCATTTGCAAAACTGAAAGACAAACAGGGACGCAAATTCTACACAATCGTAAATCACGGAAACACAGGAACAATCGACGGTGTACCGTATGTTATCAATTCCGCTTGTAAAGCTGTGACAGACGAACAGAAGGCAACCGCCGAATATTGCATGGCATACGGACCATTAAGCAACTACGAAATGGCGATCTTTTCCGATATCGACGCGAGAAAATCCACTGAATACAAATTCAAACAGGGACAGATCGCATATAGAGCGGACATTTTCGCGGGCGGTGCGGTTGCCGCACATAACGGATTTATCCGCGTGAAACGACCGGAAACAGGAAAATAAGAAACAGGAAGGACGGCTAAACAATGACGTATAACGAACTTGTGGACGCGGCAAAATTGCGCGCACGAAAACTTTCAAATGACGTGTTAGACGAAGATGTGAAAACCCACGTTGATTTTGTTCTGGCAGACTTGAAAAGAATCGGGGTAAACGAAGAAAAGTACCTGAAAGCCCCGGAAGATCCAATCATTGTCGGGGCCGTCCTTGCTTATGTAAAAGCATATTACTGCATGGATCAGTACCATGACAAGTGGGCAGCTGCCTACGATATGCATTTAACCAGAATCAAAGGGGGCGACTACAAATAGACGCATATATCACACTGGTTGAACCGGGCGAAACCAAAGAGGAAGACGTCAAAAACGGCGTGATCGCAACCGTTGAACCGATCGGGCGTGATGAATTTGTGGCAGCAGGACAAAAGGGCATGAAAGCCCGCCACAAGTTCGACGTATGGGCAAACGAATACAACGACGAACAGGAAGTTGAATTCAACGGCCGTCGCCTGACGGTATACCGAAGCTATGGTCCGAAAGCGGACGGAAAGATCGAACTGTACGCAGGAGAAAGGGCGGGCAATGTATGAAAGTAAAAATCGACATTGACGGACTTTCCGACGCGGTACAAGAAGAACTGAAAAACTGGCAGGAAAACACGTGCAACCCGGTTCTGAATGAAGCATACAAAGCCGGAGCGGAAGAAGGAAAGAAAGTTCTTTTACAGGGCGGGACATACCGGGAACGTACCGGGAAGTATACGAAGGACTGGGACGTAACGCAAAGAGACAGCAGAGCCGGAAGGATAACTGGGACAGAAAGTTATTCGGTACACAACAAAAAACATTATCGATTAACACACCTTTTACAGAACGGACACGCAAGCAGAAACGGCGGGCGTGTCAAAGCCTATCCGCACATCGACAGCGCGGAAGAAAAGGCAGAAAAGGCAGCAACAGACTATATAGAGGATAAGTTAGGGGGATAACATGCCGACGATTGAAGAAATCATCAAAAGAGCAACGGCGATCGGGCTTCCGATCACGAAGAACGCATGGAAGAAGACGGCGAAAAAGCCGGTCCCTGATCCGCCGTATATAATCTATCTAGTTAGTGAGGACCAGAGGGGCGACGATAACAAGAACAGAATCCGGGAGATCGACGGATCACTGGAACTGTACACGGACAGAACGCCGGACGGATCACTGGAAGAACGGATCGAAGAAGAAGTTCTTTTCGATCTGCCGTTTAGTAAATATCAGGCAGAGATCACTTCCGAAAACATGGTTCAGACGGCGTATGAATTCAATATCACGCAGAAGAAAGGCAGGAAATAGAAATGGCAGAAACAGAAAGAATTATTCTTGGATCTGGAAACGTCCATATGAAATTATTTGACGGGAATCTGCCGTCGGTTGATGAAATTTGTACAGACGAAAATCAGATCTCATACATTCAGGGCGGAGCGACCATTGAGTACAAGCCGAGTTATTACACGGCAAAGGACGACACAAGAAAGATCCAGAAAACCGTTATCACAGACGAAGAAGCCACAATGAAAAGCGGCTTAATGACATTTTGCGGAAATACGCTTGAAAAGATCTGTGATACCGCCCGCGTAAGCTATGCGGAAAAGACTTCGACAAAAAAGAAAAGAAGAATCGTAAAGGTCGGCGGCGGAAACAATCAGGGCAGAAAGAAATATGTAATTTGTTTCCACCATGAAGATCCGGTGGACGGCGATATCTGGGTAATGATTGTCGGAAACAATCAGGCCGGTTTTTCCCTTGCGTTCGCAAACGACAAAGAAACTGTCGTAGACGCAGAATTCACGGCATTACCGCAGGACAAAGAAGGAACACTGATTCACTACGAAGAAGAAGTTCTGGAAGATACACAGAGTTTGAGCGATACAACCGAACAGAAACCGGTCGCAGATAAATAAAACAGATAAAACGATCACAAGGCGGCGTATAGACAAAAACGCCGCCTTTTTTTCAGAAGGAGAAAAGACAATGGCGAACATGAATTTTGATTTCAATAAAATTAACAGATCCTTTTTCACGGTAACACTTACGGACGGAAAGAAATTACTGGTTAAGATGCCGAAGAAAGGAACATTCGGAAAACTGGCAGCAGTTCAGGACATGGATACCGACAATATGACAATGGACGACGCAATGGATACGCTAGGCGCGATCGTTGCAGAAGCCCTGTCGAACAATTTACAGGGCGAAAAGATCACAACAGAATACATCACGGATCAGTACGACGTGGAAGAAATGTCAGAATTTGTGGATAACTATATGGCGTTCGTAAACGGAGCAAAGAAAAACCCAAACTAATTATTCCGTACTATGACGATCCAGAATACGAAGAACCAAAGTTTCCACTGAAAACGAAGTCCGAAAAGTTAGTGATTAACTATACCGGGCTAAATATGTGGGAAGTGGAAGAACTGGATCTTGACGTCTATCTGTTTTTAGTACGGGAAGCATTTATCTATTACACAAGCCAAACAGAGAAGGGGCGGGAGTACCTAGAAAATTGTTGGCGCATGAAGCAGACAAAACCGGATCGGCAGCGTCTACGCGAAAAATTCAGCAAGAAAGGGGGAGAATAAATGGCGTCAAAAGGCAAAATAGCCGGAATTACTATCGAAATCGGCGGCGATACCACGAAATTAGATAAAGCCTTACAGGGAGTAAATAAACAAACCAGAGACACACAAAAGGAACTGAAAGAAGTAAACAAATTACTGAAATTAGATCCAAAAAATACGGAACTTCTGGCGCAGAAACAAAAATTACTTGCAGAATCGATCGACGGGACAAAAGAAAAACTGAATATCCTGAAAGACGCCGAAAAACAGGTTCAACAGCAGTTCGAAAACGGCGAAGCATCAGAAGAACAGTACAGAGCGTTGCAACGCGAAATCATTCAGACAGAACAACAGTTGAAAAACCTGAAAAAACAGGCAGAAGACAGCAACGGCGCACTGGATAAGATCGGAGAAGCTGCCGGGAAGATTGGCGAAAAGTCCGAAGCACTGGGAAAGAAGTTAATTCCGGTAACGGCGGGAATAACAGCAGTCGGAACGGCGGCCGTGGCATCATTCAATGAACTTGACGAAGGTTACGACACAATCATAACGAAAACAGGAGCTTCAGGAGAAGCACTGGACGGATTAACAGAATCTATGAACAATGTGTTCGGAGATCTTCCGACAGATGCGGAAACGGCCGGAATTGCGATTGGGGAAGTCAACACAAGATTCGGCGCGACGGGAGAAATACTGGAAGGCCTGTCAAAACAGTTTATCGAATTCGCAGAGATCAATGGAACTGATCTAAACGGTTCGATTGATTCAGTCGACGCGGTCATGACAAAGTTTAACGTCGATGCATCGGAAACGCCGTCAGTCCTTGGACTTCTGACGAAAGCCGGACAAGATACCGGAATTTCAATGGAAACACTACTGGGAACATTGCAGACGAACGGCGCAACACTAAAAGAAATGGGCCTGGATCTCACGGGTTCAGTAAATCTTTTGGCACAGTTCGAAAGCAGCGGCGTTGATGCATCAACCGCCATGGCAGGACTAAAAAAAGCACAGCAAAACGCAACAGCAGAAGGGAAGACGTTAAAAGACGCATTATCAGAAACGATTGACAAAATCAAAAACGCAGGCAGCGAAACAGACGCACTGCAGGCGGCAACAGAACTATTCGGCAAGAAGGGCGCGGCAGAAATGACGCAGGCAATCAGAGAAGGAAGATTCAGCGTCGAAGATCTGACCGGATCACTGGACGATTATAAAACGACAGTAGAAGACACATTCAATGCAACATTAGATCCGCCGGACAAGGCGAAAGTTGCGTTGAATAATTTAAAAATCGCGGGCGCGGATCTTGGCGAAACACTGTTAAATACAGTAACACCAATTCTTGAAAAAGTTGTCGATAAAGTAAAAGAATTCACAGCGTGGTTTTCAAGCCTATCAGACAGTCAGAAAGAAATGATCGTAAAGATCGCGGCGGTTGTGGCAGCAGTCGGACCGGCGTTGATTATCTTCGGAAAAGTGGCGTCGGGAATTAGTCAGATATGCGGCCTAGCGTCGAAACTGGGCGGCTTGCTAAAAGGTGCGCCCGCGCTCATGGGAATTTTATCGAATCCGGTAACGATTGTTATTGCATTGATCGCGGCAGCAGTCGCGGCGATCGTCCTATTGTGGAATAATTGCGAAGGTTTCCGAAATGCCGTGAAGAAAATTCTTTCAGCAATAACGGAATTCTTTCAGAACGCATGGGACAAGATTCAGGAAGCATGGGCGAACGCCCAACCATATTTCGAAATGATAAAAGAAGGAATCAAAACCGCCTTTTCAGTAGTTGCGGAAATCCTGACAGCACCGTTTCGGATCGCTTGGTTTCTGATAACTTCGATCTGGGACATTGCAACTACATATTTTCAAAATGTGTGGATCGGAATTCAGACCGTTTTTTCGGTCGTCGGGCAGATAATCGGCGGATTTTTCGAATCCGCATGGATCATTATAAAAGGCGTCTGGGACGTAGTTGTTCTGTATTTTCAAACAATCTGGTCGAATATACAGGCCATATTTTCGGTAGTTGCTACAGTTTTAGGCGGATTTTTTCAAGTTGCATGGACCACAATAACAACCATCTGGGACGTGGCGACGGGATATTTTCAAATGATCTGGTCTGTGATACAGGGAATTTTTTCGGTTGTACAGTCTGTACTTTCCGGCGACTTTTCAGGCGCATGGGAAGCGATAAAAGGTATCTGGTCGGCCGTGACAGGTTGGTTCGGTCAGGTATGGTCAGGGATTCAGAATATTTTCGGAAGTGTGGGAAGTTGGTTCGGATCAATCTTTCAGTCAGCATGGAACGCGGTTCAGAATGTCTTTTCAAACTGGGGATCGTTCTTTTCGGGCTTGTGGGGCATCATCCGAAACACATTTTCAAATCTGGGAACGTCTATCGCGAACGCGATCGGCGGCGCGGTTAAGTCTGGGATCAATGGCGTAATATCCATGATTCAAAATACGGTCAATTCCGCGATCAGAATTATCAATGGAGCAATTAACTTAATTAACCGTCTTCCGGGCGTATCGGTTGGGAATGTCGGATATTTAAGCCTTCCACGACTGGCGAAGGGCGGTATCTTAACCAACGGCCGCGCGATTGTGGCGGAAGCGGGACCGGAGATCGTCGAAATGGTAAACGGTAAAACGATCGTTACGCCACTTTCAGGAACAGCAAAGAACACGGCACTTGAAAGAAACTTCGGCGGACAGAAAGGATCGCTAAAACAGGAAATCAGCTTGAATATAGAAAACTTCTATAACAACAGAAAACAGGACGTGCGCGAACTGACAGAAGAAGTTATGGAAATGGCGCAGGAATTAAAGGAAAGGGACGATAAAGTATATGCTTAATGAATTTTACGACGATATCAACAGTTTTACATACAACGGGCGGAATTCGCTTGATATGGGACTGGCAGTATACGAAAAAGAAAACATATACGGCCGTCCCAAACCTGTTATTGAAAAAGTAAACATTCCGGGACGTGGCGACGTGATTCTGAACAACAAAACAGATCCGATCGATAACGAAGAATACGAAGATTTCCAGAAGGTGTATAAATGCTATGTTATGCCGGAAGAATATCAGGATCTTGAAATGGTCGCCAGGAATGTGTATGCGTGGTTATACCAGACTGTGCAATATTCACGGCTTGACGACAGTTACGAACGCAATTATTACAGAACGGCCCATGTATCGGAAGAAATGTCGGTGGAAGAAATCGCCGCCGCACTTCTGGGGACCTTAGAAATAAAGTTCACTTGCCACCCGTACAAATATTCATACGACGGCGAAAGAACACTAACACTCACAAAAGCGACAAGCGTTTTCAATACAGAAGGCTTTACGGCCTATCCGTACATGAAGATCTATGCGACGGGTGCGGTTACGCTGTATATCAACGACCGCGCCCATACATTCAAGGAAATAGAAGACTATATCGAAGTAGACAGCGCGTTATTAAATGCGTACAAAGGGGACACGCTACAAAATAACAAAATGACTACGACATTATTTCCGAAACTGGTAGCGGGCGAAAATAAAATCCGTTGGGCGGGCAATGTGAAGAAAATTGACATTGTGCCGCGGTGGTGCTGCCTGTGATACCGATTCTATATGATCCCCTTGAAACACAATTTGATTCAAACGGAATCGGACTTCTGACGGACGCGATATCTTGCATTGTAGAGGAAGAAAGAAACGGATCTTTTGAACTGACTTTACAATATCCACAGGAAGGGCGACTGGCGAAATACATCACAGAAGATGCAGTAATCAAAGCAAAACCAAACGACAAAGACGGCGATCAGCTATTCAGGATCTATAAATCAGGAAAGCCGATCGGCGGCGTGAATACCTATTACGCAGAACATATCAGTTATGAACTGAACATGAATCCGGTATGCCGTCCGAAGATATCCGGCAAAAACGCACAGGAAGCAATCGCGCAGCTATTAGAAGAAGCTGTGATCGAAAATAACTATACGGCGTGGTCGGATATCACAACCAGAAACAGCACACAGATAGACGACGTGTTAAGCGTCCGAAATATTCTGGGTGGGACAGAAGGATCAATCCTTGACGTCTGGGGCGGGGAATATCAATTCGATAACTTTACCGTGAAGCTGTATAAGTCCCGCGGATCAGATACCGGGGCGACGATCCGGTACGGAAAGAACCTGATTTCAGCAGAACAGGAAAGAAACATCGGCGACGTGATAACGGCGATATTCCCGTATTGTTATTACACACCGGAAAAGGAAGAAGGAGCAACGGAAGAACCAGATCCGGTTTTCGTCTCCCTTCCTGAAAAGTTTATCAACACACCAAACGCGGGCAAATACGCCCGCCTAAAGTGTGCGCCGATGGATTTTTCAGACGAATTCGAAGACGGCGTGATCGTATCGGAAGAAATGCTTCGCAAGGTTGCAAAAGCCTATACAGAAAGCGGAATTGACGAACCGAAAATATCGATCAAAGCAACATTCCAAAATCTGAAAAAGACAAAGGACTATGAAAATATACAGGCACTTGAAACGATCGGAATTTGTGACACTGTAACGGTCATGATCGAAAAACTGGGAATCGAAGTCAAAGCAAAGATCATAAAATACTCATACGACAGCATCAAAGAGCGATTCGACAGTGTAGAGATCGGAGAGCCAAAAACAAACCTGACAAAAGCGATCACGGCAGCACAAAAGGAACAAAAAGAACAGATCGTAAAATCCGCCACCCGTGCGGAAATTATACAGAAGCGTATCGAACAGACTATAAAGGACGTGACAGCGGCGATTACCGGAAATTCCGGCGGCCATGTACTTTTATACCCGGCAGAAAATCCGCAGGAAATCTATATCATGGATACAGATTCAACAGCAACGGCGAAAAACGTCTGGCGGTGGAATCTGGCCGGACTGGGACATTCAAGCAACGGAATCGGCGGACCGTTTGAAACGGCGATCACGGCAGCAGGTCAGATCGTGGCCGATTTCGTGGCGGTCGGAAAGTTAAACGGCGCACTGATTGAAGCCGGGACCATTAACGCGGAATCCCTGTCGGTAGAGTATAAACAGAGCGTAAAGAAGTACACAGACGACGGCGACGCGAAACTGTTATCGGAAATGAAGTCACGATTCGAAGTAACAGGCGAATCAATCACGGCGGAAGTGGAAAGAGCGCAGGCAGCAGAAAAGACCATATCGGACGATCTGGAACTAACGAAGCAGGACGCGGAAGATTTCAAAGAAAATGTCGAAGGAGCATTCCGGGACGGCATAATCACGGAAACGGAAGCGCAGACAATCGAAAGATATATCAAAGAACTGGAAAAAGACAACACTTCGATTCAGAAGCAATACAACGCGGTTATAGATTCTGTATCAAGACAGACAATAGCTTCAGGAAGTAACCTTTCGATTAAATTCAATGCAGATTGCAAGACGGAAATATCATCAAGCGGCACGAAATACGATTATCTGTATTTATTTTACCAGAAGGACGGGAAAATCTACAAGGCACTAGACAAAGTAAGCGGCGCGGATATTGCCGGGAAAACGTATATCGTGCCGTCAACAGATATTTATATTCAATGGTATTCGGATAGTTCGGGTAATAAATACTACGGATTTTCAGTCGACGAGATCAAACAGGTATCAACGGCTGCAGATACAACCGGAACGGAAAGCACACTTCCGACTTACGAAGTGATCGAAGCTGCCACCGTGTCAATGATCCAGACGTCGCACCCATACGAAAATAATATGCGTAAGTTGTGGCATTACAAAAAGCGGACGGCCACACGGTCAACACTTATAAGCAAGAAAAACGCCTACACGAACGCATACAACGCGTTGATAACCGCAATCAACAACGCAATTTCAGACAAAAAGATCACGGCGACAGAGAAAGCAAACGTCAATACGAAATTCGATGCATATAACGCAGCACTGGCGGATTTGAAAGAGACAATCGAAGCAGCGGGCGTGGACGTGGCAGCAGTCGCGGCGGCAGCAGTCGCAGAGTACGCAAGGGCGGCGATCAAAGTAGAAGCAGACAAGATCGAACTCCGGGTAACATCGGCGCAGGCGGAATCCCTGATCGAGCAAAAGGCGGATTCTATCAGATTGAAAGCGTCGAAGATTGCATGGTCGGCGACCTATTCTTCTATGAGTGAATCCGGCATTTTGAAATGCACGTCCGCAGAATTAAAAGGATCTATGAAATGTGGGTATGATTCCGGGTACTGGGTAGAACTTGCAGGAAGCGGAAGACTGGCTGGTGGCTATGGATCGACGCAATACGGATATATTGACTATTCAGCAAGTGCCACGGACATAGACACCGGGGCAAGATACAACGGCCTACAAGTACAAGGCGGATGCATGAGAATTTCAGTCAATCAGTTAGCGACAAGAAAAACAAGCAACACCGGCACACTTGCATATATCGGAGCAACAGGCACATTCAAATATATAAGCAAAATTCAGGACAACGGCGATGGGACGATCACATGGTGGAATTCAACTGTTAGTTTTGAGAATGGACTTATGGTTTCGTCACTGTAAAGGAGAAAAAATGGAACTGGGAGAAACATTACAGATTTTAGAAGGAATTATCTACGAAAAGGCAAAAAGAGAATTGGAAGCGGCGGAAACGCCACTATCACTTCAAACGGTCGTCATGGACGCGGTAGCGGCAAAATTCAAAGAAGAAGCATATGAAAATTTGAGAATCCGCACGATGCAGAAAGAAACACAGACAGAAGCGCGCACCGGAACACCGGAAGAACTTCTGAAAGAATTAAATGAGGGAGAGGGGGCGAAGGAATAGTGAAAGGCTACGCAGCGGAAATAAACGGCGACGCAATCTTCCTGACGAAAGACGCACAACTTGACACGGCGTTAAAAAACGGTTGTAACATTGTCAGGATTGAAGATGACGACGGGCAAACAATAATCGCCACACCGGCAAACGGTTTTCTGGAAGACCGTCCGACATTGGAAGAAACAGGAACAATGACCAACCCATACGCGGAAGCGTTGGCAATGCTAGAGAAAGGGGAAAACTAATGGCAGATATCACAATCACACAAAAGATCACGATCGAACTTGACGGGAAAAGCCCTTTTGAATATGTCGTGATGAAACAGGGCGACAAGGGTTCACGAATTCTGGCCGTCTCATTATTACAAAACAAACAACCGTATGAAATCCCGACGGGTTGCACCGCGCGGATTAAATACTATAAGCCGGACGGAAACCCGGTATTGAATGATTGTACCATGTCAGGGAATGAAATTCTTGTAACATATACGGAACAGATGTTAGCGGCTGCAGGCGTCGGGAAAGGCGAAATTGTTCTGTTAGAAGGCGGAAAGGAATTGAAGTCAGCAACCTACTACACGAAGATTGTAGAAACCGTATACAAGACAGACGGGTTCGTGAGTGACAAAGAATTTCTTTCTATGGGAACAATTTTTAACGATATGGATCAGGCAGCGCAGGCAGCGGCGGCAAACGCAAAGATCGCAGAAACTGCAGCCGCAGCGGCAAATCAGGCGGCCAACAGCGCAAACGGCGCAGCAAGCACAGCAAACAGCGCGGCCGAAAAAGCCACATCAGCAGCAACAAAAGCAACAGAAGCAGCCGGAGCAGCAACAACGGCGGCGGGGAACGCGAATAGCGCAGTTACAAAAGCAAATGAAGCGACAACGGCAGCAAATACCGCAGCACAGAAAGCAACAGAGCAGACAACGGCAGCAAAAGCGGCGACAGAAGCGGCGCAGACGGTAGCGGACAACGTAAGCGGAATTATTGACGAAAAGATTCTGGAAGCCTTTTTCGGCTCTATGAGGAATGGAAAGATATATCAGACAGAATTATATTTGTCAGTAACAAATCCGACGTCGGACGGAACGAAAACGCTTGCAAATGCCGGGAAAGTATGCGAACCGTCAACCGATACGGTAGAAGGGCAGGACGACTACGAAGGTATCGGGATCTTTACATGGTTTAACTGCAACTACGTAACGAACGAATACGGCCGGAAGGTCCCGACGGCGGTTGAAGGTTGGGGAAATGACTTCAAGAATGACGGTTCGGTAGATGTCGGCGTAATTGCTATGACGCCATACTGGAACGTGGAAGAAAAAGACGGGAAGCAGATCTGGACATTGTCAGATACGCCGAACGATGAATACGGGCTTGTAGGTTGGGAAACCGCAAAGAAAGAAGACGGAAACTTCGCCCCGTATGTCGTACATAGTAAATATGTAAGCGGAATCGGAACAGACGGACTTTTGCGATCCTTTAAAAATTCCAAACCGGAAAGAAATCAGTGCTACAACAACATGATTACGAACTACCAGAAGAAAGGGAAAGGCTACTGGGGCGGCGGAAAAGAAAGAAACCTGTATAGAATCATGTATCAGGTTATCAAGTACGCAACAAAGAACGAACAGACTATTTTTCAGGGAACGACAAACTATAACTTCCAGTATGTGGCAGCAGTACAGAGAGACACGAAAGAAACCTATTTTCCGGTAACAAATGCACAGGCGGCAAATATTATCGTCGGCGCGTATGTATCGGTCGGCTATGGTTCGGTAAACGGATCAAACGTAAATAACGATCGCGGCGTCGGTACGATTCACAAATACGCGGACGATGTAAAGGTATTGAGAATCGAAGATTTGGACGAAAACAACAAAGCGGTATATCTGGACGTAAAAGAAGGGTTCACGACAACACCGGTCGCGATCAGCGACACAGTAAACGCACCGATCACAATGTCTTCTATGCACTGGTGGAGCGGATCAACAGATCAGGTTATCGGAAAACACGACGGATCGTTGACGTCGAACACAGACGGCAAACACCCGTATAGAGTTATGGGTATCGAAGATGCGGTCGGCGGATATATCGTATATGCAGATTCCGTGATGGTATTCAAAGAAGATTATAGCAAAGACGTATATATCGCCCGCCGGGGGACAAAACACGTCACAGACGAAGAAACAATCAAAAGCACATATAAACTGATTGGCAACATTCCGGAAAACGACGGCGCGGATTTCTGGATCGGAGATATCGGAGTAGATACGGAAACTTGCGCATGGTTTGTGAAGGCAGTCGGCAGCAGTGATCGGCAAGGTTGGGGCGATCGTTGCTATGCAGGCGGAAAGAGTACACCAGGAACAAGAGAAGACCTTGGACGCGGTTGTCTCTGGTCTGGCGCGCCTGGCGGTCCCGTTTGCGTGTATTGCTGGTACTGGCTCGGCGGGACGGACTGGAACTGCCTTGGTTGCGATTGATACAGTAGGTCGTCGGGGGTGAATTCCCTTTAGGGAAGAGGGGATCGCCCCTAATACGACCGGACGGCATAGAAGGACTTACGACGCACGCGGTAATCTCAGGAATGGCGCGAATGGCGGTCCCGTTTACGTGAATTGCAGGAACAGGCTCGGCAGGACGAACTGGAACTACCTTGGTTGAAATTGTTTATTTCATTTTACAAAATACTTTGCGTCGTATTTCGCACCCGTAAAGGGTGTAGCCTAAACAGGCTCTTGGGCGGTTGCCCGAAATACTTTTTATAGACCTACCAAAACTTTAGAGATGAAGGAGTAAGGACGGCCGGGGTTCGCCCGGTCGTCGGGGTTAGTAGTAAAAACCGAAAGCCCTTATAAAGACAATCGAATGAAACGATATTGCAAGAATGTAGATATAACAGATAGAAAATTGATTCAAAAGGCGGTGCATAAATGTTTAAGAAATAAATATAAAAGAAATGACGTTCTGGAAATGTTTTCGGAATATTCCGGGCTTTCAAAAGACTTTATCAAGAGAGCGTTTGAAGAATTCGGAATCAAAGCACTACGACCGTTCGCTGAAACAGCAGTGGACGGCATACGCGAAGAACTGATCCAGAACAAAATAAAATTCAAACCGATATGGTACAAAGAAAAGATCGACGCTTCCAGTCAGAAGGTGCGCCGGATCGGGATTCAGAATATCAAACAGCAAATCTATGATTATATTGCCGTGGAAGCGATGAAAGATTTTCTGAAAAGAATCGGCGAATATCAATGCGCGGCACTGAAACACAAAGGGCAGTCATACGGGATCAAAGCGATCAAGAAATGGTTACGAAATAAGAATATCAGATACGCCGGGCAATGTGATATAAAGAAATGCTATCCATCGATCGATCGGGAAAAGGTCATGGAGTTTTTAAGAAAATATATTAAAAACGAACCGTTATTAAACCTGATCGCGCTTCTGATCGGAACATTCGAAACAGGATTAAGCATTGGATCATATTTAAGTCAGTACCTTTGCAACGTCTTTTTATCGCAGATATACCACGAAATAGCCGAAAGAATGTACAGGATCAGGAAGAAAAGAAACGGAATCATGGAACGAATAAAACTGGTATTGCATCAACTTTTCTATATGGATGATATCTTGATTCTTGGCACAAATGCGAAAGACATTCACAAAGCTATGAAGCTAATCACGCAAAAGGCGGAAGAACTGGGACTGAAAATAAAAGACAACTGGATCGTATTTACAACCGTAATGAAACGAAAGGACGACGGACATTTCATCGACATCATGGGCGTAAGAATATACAGACACCATATCACGATTAGACAGCGCGTATTCTTGCGCGTGCGCCGGGCATACAAGAAAGCGCAGGCACTCATAAAGCAAAAGAAAAAGATCCCGCTATGGCTTGCTAGAAAGTGCGCGTCGTATAAAGGAATTTTAGATCACACAAACAGTCAGAAGATCAAAAAGAAGTATCAGACAGCACAAACAATAAAAGTATGTAAAGGAGTAGTTTCACATGAAAGCAAGATTCGACAAAAGGCAAAACAAAGTTACCGTGAAGCAGCTTAACGGAAAAGATTATATTTTCTTATGCCTGAACGGTAAGACAGTAAAGGAAACACCGGAAGGACAGGACGGGCCACAGACATTCTATGAATACGACTATACGGAGATCACAGCAGAAACAGGCGCGGTGGATCTGGACGACGTAAAGAAAAACCCGGATAAGTACGCCACATACGAACCGGAAAGAGAAAAGAAGCCGGAAGAAAAAATCGCAGAACTGGAAGAAAAAGTGGAATCGCAAGCGTTATTGCTGCAATATTTGGCAGAAATGACAGACGTATATATTCCAGAATAAGAAGGGGGCGGGACATATGTATAACATTCTCTTGAAAATGAAAAAGAAATTTGAATATGAACAGTGGTTAAAAATGGTCGATCAGGCAAAGGCGCGCGGGAAACTGACCGACGAAGAATATAAAAAATTGACCGGAACAGAGGAAAAATAAAACAGGTCAGAAATGACCGAATAAAAGAAATAGAATCATAACAGAAAGGCGGGTGGAAGGAGTGAAAAAATGAATGAATGGAGCGTTATAGTTATGCTAATCACGTTAGGCGGCGGAATTATCGCGCTTGTACGCCCAATCGTAACACTGACAAAAGCGATCACAGAATTAACCGTCACTTGCAAGAATTTAGACGGACAATTCGCGGCCATGCAGAACAAAAACACAGAGAGCCATAGAAGGATCTGGGAGCATAACGACGAACAGGACAAAAGACTAAACGACCATGAAACAAGATTGCAAAATATAGAACATGGAGAAAGGAGAAATACACATGAAAGTGAGTAAAGGCACTATCGCAAGAACCGCGATTCTGGTTTTAACCATAATTAACAGCGGACTTGCAATTTTCGGAAAAAGCCCGTTACCAATCAGCGACGAAACCGTGACACAGGTTGTATCGTTTGGATTTTCCACCGCGGCCGCACTGGTTGCATGGTGGAAGAACAACAGCTTCACAGTTCCCGCGCTGAAAGCGGACGCAATGATGAAGGAAACGCGCGTATATGAGCGGAAAGGACGAAAATAATATGAGTATGAATGGAATTGACGTCAGCGGGTGGCAGAAAGGCATTGACCTTTCAAAAGTTCCCGCCGATTTCGTAATCATCAAAGCAACACAGGGTACAAGCTATGTAAATTCTGATTGCGACCGGGCATATCAGCAGGCGAAAGCCGCCGGCCGGTTACTGGGCGTATATCATTATTTTTCAGGCGGCGATCCGGCCAAAGAAGCAGAACATTTCGTAAACAACATTAAAGGGTATATCGGCGACGCTATTCTGGTTCTTGACTGGGAAGGGGAGCAGAACGCGAAGTTTTCTCAGGGGCCGGCAGTCGCAAAACCGTTTCTTGACAAAGTAAGAGATCTTACAGGCGTAAAGCCGTTGATCTATATGTCAAAAAGCGTATGTCGTCAGCACGACTGGGCGGCGGTAGCTGCCGAATATGGTTTATGGGTTGCACAGTATGCGAACAACAACGCGACAGGTTATCAGACGAACCCATGGACGGACGCAAAGGACTTCGGAGCATGGGGAACGCCCGCGATCTTCCAGTATTCTTCCACCGGCCGTTTATCCGGCTACAACGGAAATCTGGATATCAATATCGCATACATGGACGCGGCAGCATGGAAAGCCTACGCAAAAGGTACACAGGCAATCCAGACACCAAAAGCGGACGCACCGAACGGATCAGTCCTTGATCTGGTTTACGGTGTAATGACTGGGAAGTATGGAAACGGCGAAGCAAGAAAAGCGGCGTTGGGTTCGCGTTACAATGAAGTACAAAGCGAGATCAACCACATTCAGGAAACGTCAGCGGCAACACTGGCAGCAGAAACGAAGGCGGGTAGATACGGAAATGGCGACGTGAGAAAAACCGTATTAGGCGGCAAATACGACGCCGTACAGAAGATCATTAACGGGCAAAGCACGGGAAACGGATCTGGCGCAATGTACTACACAGTAAAGAGTGGCGACACCTTATCAGGAATCGCGGCGAAGTATGGCACTACATACCAGAAGATCGCACAACTTAGCGGAATCAGCAACCCGAACAAAATCTACGTCGGGCAGAAAATCCGCGTAAAATAATGTAACTTAACAACAAAAATGTCTCATACCTCCTCAAAATAAAATATGTCACTGAGAAAAGTCATGCGAAAGCGTGGCTTTTTCTCATTGAAAAAAAGAACTGTATCAGATATAATATAAAATCGTATAAACATGAACAGAAAGAGGAAATCTAACCATGAATAAAAATAAATTATTTGAAGAAGAATTGATAAACGCGGTTGATCTGGAAGCAGCACCGCCAACAGAAGAACCGGAACGACAGTATTATTATATTGCGAAAGCCCGTAAATATGCAAAAGAATTATCCGAAAAACTAGGGCGTCCACTTTTCGCGCATGTCACAACCTTTGGTTGCCAGATGAACGCAAGGGATTCGGAGAAGCTGACCGGAATTCTGGAGCAGATTGGATATGTGGAAGAGGAAGAAGAGAATCAGGCAGATTTCGTAATCTACAATACCTGTACGGTGCGTGAAAATGCCAATCAGAAGGTATATGGACATTTGGGACAGCTCAACCGTGTGAAAAAGAAAAATCCGCATATGCTGATCGGACTCTGCGGATGTATGATGCAGGAGCCGGAAGT
>SKEI01000419.1_pt1 | contig 27907 bp, 19 predicted proteins | sample 4826701 | NCBI WGS metagenome assembly SKEI01 (sample SAMN11008813, study PRJNA524170) | human gut metagenome | biome: Human fecal sample; material: Feces; isolation source: fecal sample from pouch patient p2, p6, p7, p14 | host: Homo sapiens | place: Israel: Tel-Aviv | collected 2016-08-31 | reverse complement strand
TTTCCAGATTTTAAGGAGAACATCAAGATGTCACGCAAGAGGCCGCAGCCGCCGGTCAAGCCGTTTAAGAAGAAGCCGAATCCACTGAAGGCCGCCAAGGTCACCGAGATCGATTACAAGGACGTCGCCCTGCTGCGTAAGTTCATCTCCGATCGCGGCAAGATTCGTTCCCGTCGTATCACCGGTGTCACCGTGCAGGAGCAGCGCGAGATCTCCAAGGCTATCAAGAACGCCCGCGAGATGGCCCTGCTGCCGTACGCCACGTCCGGCCGCTGATCTTAGAGAGGTTTGAACAATGGCTGAAACTAAGGTTATTCTCACCAAGTCCGTCAACCACCTGGGTCACCCGGGTGACGTCGTGGCCGTCAAGTCCGGCTACGCCCGCAACTACCTGTTCCCGCAGGGCCTGGCTTTCGCTTGGTCCAAGGGTGCCGCCGCCCAGATCGAGGCCATGAAGCGCGCTCGTCTGGCCAAGGCCGTCGCCACCCGCGAAGAGGCTGTTGCCGCCAAGGAAATCATCGAGGGTTCCACCGTCGAAATCGCTGCCAAGGTCTCCGAGTCCGGCAAGCTGTTCGGCGGCATCTCCGCAGAGAAGATCGCCATCGCGCTCTCCTCCAAGGTTGAGGTCAACCCGAAGAACATCACCGTTGAGCCGATCAAGACCACCGGTGACTTCCCGGCAACCGTCGCCCTGCACCCGGAAATCACCGCCAACTTCTTCGTGAAGGTCGTCGCTGAGTGATTTCGCCCCATTCACCGCTCGACGTCCTTACGGACCGGCGGTGAATGACTTCAGGCTGAAACACGTCTGAGCTTAAGCATCGAAAATCCCCCGTACCGATTGGTGCGGGGGATTTTCCTATATCCGCTCTTTAGCCGGCATCAGTCCTCATCGTCAATCGTGACGCTGAGCTTGCCATCCCTGATGCTGAAGCTGCCGTTGACGGTGAAGTGGGTGCTGTCGTCCTGAGACTCCCACGAATCGTCGAAATTCTTCTCTTCATACGTGCACTTCGCCTTGCCCTGCCGGGTGGAGAACGTGCCGTAATCGAGATCGATGTCGGACAGCTTCGGATAGACGCTGATGGACCATGCGAAGTTGCGGTAGTAGTCCTCGTCGTACAGGTCGAAGCCGAACGGGCAGCCTTCCGGCGCGTAGTCGGTGGACTTCGCGCATTCGTCCAGCTTGGCGTTCACGGCCTTGCTCAAGTCCTCCTTAAGCTTGGCCGTAGGCATGATCTTGAGATCGGCGGCATCGGAGTCCGCGTTCGTGCGCACCATGGTGATGCCGCTGGTGACATACCCCGACTTGCCGATCGACACCTTGTACGAACCCGGGTAGACGCGCAGCGTCCACGTGCCGCTGTCCGACTTCTCCGCATTCTTCGCGGTCACGTCAACACCGTTGACGGACAACGATTCCACGGCATTGGGCACCGACACGGTGAGGGTCTTGAGCAGTGGGCTCGAGATCTTCCAATTCGGGAACAGCAGGAACTTCGACCCGTCCTTGTTGATGGTGAGCGAATCGTTGACGTTCTTGCCGTTCAGCGAATACGTCACGTTGACCTTGGCCACGCCTTCGACGGTTTTGACACTATCGATATGCGGGTTGGCGATCGTGGCGTTGTCGGCCTTCGCTACGGTGTCGGACAGCAGCTTGAGCTGGTCCTTGTCCACCTGCGGATCGGCGATGCCATTGGCCTTGTCATACTTGCCGTCGGCAATCGCCGTCAGATAGCTTTGCGCCACGGATTTCGCGCTGAAGACGGTCGAGTTGAGCACACCGTAGACAATGCCCAACACAATCAGGGCACCGATTACGATGCCGCTGATAAGGATCGTCTTCTTAGTTTTTGGGTCGAGCGGTTGACCTGCCCCCGGAGCTGCGACCGGCATAGAAGCCGCGCCTGCTGGCGATTGCGGCAGCGGCACCGCACCCGTTGCCGTGTTGCCCGTTGTCGTATTGGGCATGGACGTCGGGGCGACCGGTTGTGGAACGGCCTGTGAAACAGGCGTTGCGGTAGGAGCGGTGGGCGCGGGCATTGGCACAGCCGGCGTCGCGGGCTGGGGGACCGATGCGGCCGGAGCTGCCGGAGTAGTTGGATTGGCCGGCTGTGCGGCAGCCGAAGCCGTCGGCATGGTCGCTGTTGCGGTCGTGCCGCTCGCCGTGGCAGAGGTCTTCTTCATGCCGTAGGACGGATCGCAGGACTTGACGTAATCGACCACGTTCTGCGGGGTCTGCTGCACGGTGCCACCGACGATAATCCGCCACATGCCCGGCAGGGACGCCACCAGCGTCGGACCGAACGTCATCGCGGCCACCTCGATCAGGAACGCCCAGATGCCGGCGACGAGGAAATACCACATCGGGGTCGTCATCGACATGCTGGACGAGGCGTATCCCGCCGCGAAATAAGTGAACAGGAACTCCGCGGCCAGCCAGAACACCATCGCGGCCACCGGAGCCTTCCACGTATGCTGCCAGCCCGCGTAATACGGGTCGTACATATTGCGCGCGATCTCACGCAGCGCGATATAGAACGTGGCAAGCAGGAACAGCACGAAGCAGATCCACAGAATCCAGCCATACTGGCTGAGGGAGGACACGTTGAACAACGTGATCGTATGGACGCTGTAGCTGGACGTCGAGAAGGCGATGCCGCCGAACGAGGACAGCGAAATCAGCATAAGCGGCAGAGCCGGGAACAGCAGCGGAACCAGCAGCAGACCGCCTGCGCCGAGATGGTTCGCGGCGGACATGGCGATTGTTGCCACCAGGCCAAGCACCAGGAACAGCACTCCGTAGATCGCAAACGATTCGACCAGCGTGCGCACGAAGCCACGAGCGCGGTGCGCCCAACGCCAAGCGGCGGAGAAGACGTTACCCGAATCGCCCGCATACTGTGCCAACGCGTAGCCGGCCAGCGCACCGGCCGCCGACAGCAGGAACGCCATGCAGAACGTGCGGAAGGACACGCCGGAAAGCGACGCGGAAGCGGAATAGTCGCTGTAGGAACCACCCACCGTCACCGGGAAGATGGCGGCGAAGACCAGCAGCACCAGGCCGGACAGCACGCCGACGATCAGCGAGCTGATGACGCCCGTCCGCTTGAAACGAAGCGCGAACCTGCGTGCCAGCATGTATGCGCCGAACGCGGCGCCGATCGCCAATGCCACACCGGGCAGTCCGACCGGCAGCGTCACGCTGACGTGCGAGGCGTCAATGCCGAGATTGCTCAGCGAGAAGCCCTGGGAGCTGGTTTTGAGATTCAGCGAACCGCCAACGCCGAGCGTCATCACGGTGAAGAGAATCTGGAAGAAATTCGGGCCGGAGCCGGACACACCGTTGTTGCCCAGGAAGGAGGCGGTGTCGGAAAAGCCCGGAATGCCGGCAAGCCCGTTGCTGGCCGCGGCATTGCCCATGAAGAAGACGATTGATGCGAGCAGTGCGAACACCACGCTCGCGCCGAGACCGATGCCGAGGCTGGCGCCCATGGTCTTCATGGACTGCGGTGTGGTCAGCGCGGTGATGGTGGGATCGGCCGCCGGACGGGCGATTTGCTGGGTCGGCTGGCTTGGCTGCGGCGCTGCTGCCGGCTGCGGGGCCGGGGATGGCGCGTACTGGAACTGCTGCGTCGGCGCGGCCTGTGGTGCCACCGGTTGCGTTGCCTGCGCCTGAGCGGTCGGCTGTGCTTGCGCCGCCGGTTGCGGTGTGGTGGGCTGCGGGACGGTGGTTTGCGGAGCTGCCGGTGCGGCGCTATTGGGCAGCGGGACGGCAGCGGTCGGCATCTGCGGGGCCGGTGCCATGTGCGGCGCGGAAGACAGCATGGTGCCGTCATCGGATTCCGGCGCGGCCGGCGCTTGCGGTGCCGCCGCGGTCGTTTGGGTGAGCGGTGAGCCGCACGAGGCGCAGAATTTAGCGCCTTCGATGGTCGGCTGACCGCAATTTGGGCATGCCATAGGTAAGCCTTTCTCCTTCTTGATGCGCGTTATATACTCCTGTGACGCGCCATGGTCCTTATTATAAAGGGCCTCTGGCGCGCCGACGGGCTCGACGATGATGCGTGCTATTCGGCTCGCCGCGGTGGAAATGTGTGATGGAAAAGTTCGTGCCGTTGACTGTCGGAGTGGTTGCATTGCGGCAGAATGTGAAGAAAATGTGATTACTTGGATTTTATGGCGCCATCGCGCCGCATTTTTCGTCGTATGACGCGATGCGCACCATAGATGGCGATTTGCTGAAAACGTTGGAAAATAGCGGTTTTATGATTGCGACACGCCGAGGGTTGCGTTCTTTCCGATTCTGAGTATATTTACTCCATGTGCTCAGTGAGAACAAAAACCTCGCCAAGACCAACGCCCCTTTAGCTCAGTTGGTTAGAGCAGCTGACTCTTAATCAGCGTGTCCAGGGTTCGAATCCCTGAGGGGGCACAGACAAGACCCAAGCCAATGACTTGGGTCTTTTTCGTATTTCGGACATGTGTCCACCCAAAGCCGCATTACTTCCTCCGTACGGAGTAAGGTAGTGCGCTGTTGTCCGCCCAGAGCGGAATCGCAATTCATCTCGAATCGCACGAATCGTAAGAATCGTTAGAGAAGAAGCAATAGAGGAAACTGCAGTGGAATACACACTCTTCACCAAGCTTGCCGCGGAATTCGTCGGCACCGCCGTGCTGATGGTCTTCGGCAACGGCGCTGTCGCCAACGCGGAACTGAAAAACACCAAGGGCTACCATGCCGGCTGGCTGAACATCGCCATGGGCTACGGCTTCGGCGTCATGTTCCCGGTCCTGATGTTCGGCGGCGTCTCCGGCGCCCACATCAACCCGGCCATGACCCTCGCGCAGGCCGTCAACGGCATGTTCCCGTGGAACGAAGTCCTGCCGTACATCATCGCCCAGCTGCTCGGCGCAGTGGCGGGCCAGCTCATCGTGTACGTCACCTACCTGCCGCACTACAAGGACACCGACGATGCCGAAGCCATCCTCGGCACCTTCTGCACCACCGACGCGCACAACGACCGCGTGAACTACTTCCTCAACGAGTTCTTCGGCACCTTCATGCTGGTGCTCGGCGCCCTGTGCTGCCTGTCCCTGCCGTGGGGCAAGGCGAACCCGGCCGCCGCATCCATCGTCGTCGGCTTCATCGTGTGGGGCCTCGTGACCTCCATGGGCGGCCCGACCGGCCCTGGCCTGAACCCTGCCCGCGACCTCATGCCGCGCCTCCTGCACGCCATCCTGCCGATTCCGAACAAGGGCGATTCCCGCTGGGGCGAGGCCTGGATTCCGGTCGTGGCCCCGCTCGCAGGCGCTATCGTCGGCGCGTTCCTGTTCAAGGTGCTGTTCGCCTGAGCATTACTTTGACGATTGCCGGCATTCGTCTGGCATGCTGGTAAGGCCCGTGATTCCCTCCGGAACCACGGGCCTTACGCATAGGTGGTATGCATGGCGGTCGGCGGCTTCGGCATGTTGACTGAGACTGGTACTGTTGCCGAAGAGAGAAACATCACCATATCGGGAGGCTGGATTGAAGCGGATTCGTCGTATCATACGTGCGCTCGATCCGAAAGCCGACGCCACAATGGGCCAACGGGAACGGCTTGAGGCGTTTCGCATCCGCAGGGCCGCCGTGCTGGTGCTCGTGCTGTTCCTGCTGATCGCATCGATGACGTCCTGCAGCGTGCACGCACTGCTGGTCCGCATGACGCCGAACACGCAGACGACGGCACAAGCCACGCATTCGACGTCGGCCAAGAAGCCAGCCAAAACCAATCAGCATAAGACGGCCAAAAAAACCAAACCGGAAACCAAACAATCGCAGGAAGAGCAGGCCGTCGCCAAAGCGGTGAGCGCGCAATCGGCGGCACTGAGCGACGACGAGAAAACCGCGATTCTGAACAAAGCGCAGGAAACCGCGCAAAACAGCGGCAAACCGGTAACGCAATACCATTACTGCATCGCAACCAAAGGAAACGTCGGTTCGGCCGACGAATTCGGCAACGCGGCGTTCCGCATCCTCAACGACGAACACGGATGGCCACGCGCCGGAGCCATATTCGACCAATCCACGGACGGCAACTGCGATTTCAATCTCGTACTGTCCCAAGCGTCGGAAATGACGTCGTTCTCGCCATCATGCTCGGTGGAATACAGCTGCAGGGTCGACAACAACGTGATCGTCAACGACGACCGTTGGAACGGCGGCACGCAACAATGGCTCGCCGCCGGCGGCAACCTGGCGCGATACCGCACGATGGTGATCAACCATGAGGTCGGACACCGGCTGGGGCACATCGACAACGAAACGACCTGCGCCGGCGAAGGCCAGTTGGCGCCGCTGATGCAGGAGCAATCCATGCATTTGGACGGCTGCAAGGTCAACGAATATCCGCTTGACTCGGAGCTGTGGATCGGCTGAACGTCGACTGCTTCCCGTTATTTTCTGCTGCTTTCTGCTGTTTTCCGGACTGACCGGGTCGTCTCGGCAATTCGGCGAGACCCGGCCAGCCGTTGTCACAAGCCGAAATACGCGTCGAAATCGTCTTGGCTGATACTGCGGTCGGCCGTATCGGCCCGTACCTTACCCCAATCGAACTCCTGCAACGCCTCGACGGCGCTCATCGGCTGCGGACTGGTATGCGCGGAATCGCCCTGCAAACCAAGCAGCCACGCGCAATAGCCGACAACCTGCTCCGCGGTGACGCCATGCGCGCGCAGCGCCCCCATATCCAAAGAGCGCTCGCGTTTGGCGAGCCTGCGGCCGGCCGCGTTGTCGATAAGCGGCAGATGCGCGTACCGTGGGTTTTCGGGGTTATATGGGGTGTATTGCGATTGTGGTGCGTGCTGCGATGGTGCAGAGGCCTGCGTTTTCGCCTTGCGGAATCCCGCCTTGATAAGCGCTTGGCGAATGGCGATTTGCAAGGCGTTCGACCGGAGCAGGTCGCGGCCGCGCACGATGTCGTCGACGCCCATGTCAAGATCGTCCACGACCACCACCAGCTGGTAGGAGAACAGGCCGTCGGCGCGGCGCACGATGGTGTCGCCGACGTCGTGCGCCAGATTGAATTCCTGATGGCCGAACACTGCGTCATCGAATTGGACGGTTGCGTGCGGGTTTGTGTCGGCGGGCATGGCGATGCGTAGCGAATGGCGGTCGCCGTTGGCCAGCCGCCGCCGGACGGTATCCGGATTGCTGGCGATAAGCCGGCGGCACGTGCCGGGATACACCATGAAACGGTCGCCTTCCTGCGGTGCGGAGGCTGCGCGGATGTCGGCGCGCGAGCAGAAGCAAGGGTAAATCAGCGGGGTTGTGCCAGCGATTGTGTTGTTGGCTGCGCTGCCGACTGCGGGGGTGTGGTCGTTGCGCGCGTCAAACGGCGAATCGTATGCGTCGTCAATCGTCAGGTTTTCCAAGCAATGCAGCGCCTCACGGTACAGGTCGTGCCGGGCGGATTGGAACACCGGATCGCCGTCCCAATCCAATCCAAGCCAATGCAGATCGTCCATCATCAGTTCGGCCGCGCCGGGCACCACGCGCGGTTCGTCGATGTCTTCGATGCGCAGCAGCATGCCGTCGCCGCGGCTGCGCGCGGACAGCCATGCTCCGAGCATCGCATAGATGTTGCCGATGTGCATGCGGCCTGATGGGGTGGGTGCGAAACGACCTGGCACGGGGTTCCTTCCTGTCGTTGGCGGGCGGTTCGGTGTTGCCGATGCGGAGACCGGTTGCGCCGATGCTTGCAACTGTACCTGCATCGGCGGCCGGAACGGCGGGTTTCGTGGGACGCGATTGTGGAATGCGTTGCTGGACGTGCCGTGACGTGCCATGCCGAGGTTGCAGCGTGCTCCGAAAACGTGCCGTCGCTGTGAGATATCTCACAGTGTGAGAAGGATATTTAGCGCATGGTGATACGGGCCGCGCGTTTCGTTTGGGGTGTGCGTAAGGTGGTGTGCGTCATCCGGTATTCTGGGTGGTGATTTCGGCAATTCGGTCTATGCGTTATCGGTATGGCCGGTCAAAAGGGGATTTACAAGGGGCGAATATGACGAAGCGACAGTTCAGTAGAGCGGAAATCGAATACCTGCGTACATTGCCGTCGATCGACGCGGTGACGGACAGCAGAATCACGTATGCGAGGGAATTCCAAATCGACTGCATGAGGCGGTATCTGCAGGGGGAGAAGCCGACTGCGATCTTCATTTCCGCGGGATTGAGCCCATCGGTCATCGGGCACAAGCGCATCGAACGCAATATCGCACGCTGGAAGCGTGACGAGGACATCATGCGCAAGGCGGCCGAAGAGCCGGAACCGCATGATACGGCTGTGGACAGCCACAATGCGATGTCGGAAGTGCCGTTGGGCAAGATTCAATCGCTGGTATGCCAGGTGATGGTGTTGAGCGATCGCGTCGATAAATTGGAGCGTTTGGTGGAGGGGCTGCGCAAGGGGGATAAAATCTGAAAAAAAGTTTTCAGATTTATTGGTTTTTTCCGGCGGTTCGCGCGCATTTATCTGATACATTAAATGCGTAGACGGAGTCTTTGAAGTCCCCCTTCTACTGCCGTCTGGTTTTATAGCCCGCGCGAATTTATGACCGCTTTATCGCTTCACTTCAGGTCATCGCGCGGGCTTCTTTATACGTTGTCGGCGGTTTTCTGGTAACACTGGTATCGAAATATCAGCCGACATGCCGGAAACGGTGGGGCCGGCCGCGGACCGGCGGTCGAATGAACTTGCGAGAGGTGGACGATGACTGCATACATGGATCACAAGAACCTCGCCAACGAGGTGATCGACGATGCGCGCGCACGTGAGATCACGGACGGCGTGCATCGTGTGCTCGACCGCATCGCGGCAGCTGAGGAACAAGCCGGACGCGAAGCCGGCTCCGTGCGCCTGCTGGCCGCCACGAAGACGCGCGACATCGGCGAAATCATGGTTGCGATTGATGCCGGCGTGCGCATGATCGGCGAGAACCGTCCGCAGGAAGTGACGGCGAAGGCCGAAGGGCTGGCACGGCGATGCGCGGAACGCGGGTTTTCGCTGGGCGTCGCAGGCGCCGCGCCGGATGCTGCGGCGGAGCATATTCCATTCCACCTGATCGGCCAGCTGCAAAGCAATAAAATCGGCAAAGTGCTGCCGGTGGTCGACACTATCGAATCGGTCGATTCAATCGATTTGGCAGAAAAAATTTCACGTAGAGCCGTGGCTCGCGGTATTACTGTCGGCGTGCTGCTGGAAGTCAACGAATCCGGCGAGGAATCGAAATCCGGTTGCGATCCGGCGCACGCCATCCGCATCGCGCAGAAAATCGGCACGTTGGACGGCATCGAATTGCGGGGACTGATGACGATCGGCGCGCATGTGCACGACGAAACGGTGATTCGCCGCGGTTTCTCGCACCTGCGCAAGACCCGCGACCTCATCCTCGCATCCGGCGAACCGGGCACGGACCGTTGCCGGGAACTGTCGATGGGCATGACCGGCGACATGGAACTGGCCATCGCCGAAGGTTCCACCATCGTGCGCGTCGGCACTGCGATTTTCGGTGAGCGTGCGTTCATCTGAGTTGCTTTCTTTGACGCTTTTTCTGTTTTTTTAAGGATTTGCGGGGCTCGTCCGCCTGGATTGCATTCGTCTGACTTGCATTCCTCTGAAAAACGGCTTGTCTGAGCTGCGTTCCGCCGGTAGGTGGGGTGCTGCGCGGTTTGGTGCCATAATTGCCGGTTTCGTGCCTGAAACCGTTGTCTTTCTAGGGGTAAGCCCTCCTATAGGGGGCAAGGGCTTTCGTATGGCGGGTGTGAACATGGGTGTGTTCGAAGGAGAAACCCATGTTTTGGTCTGCCTCTCGATTGATGAGTAAACCCGTCCGTCTGCTCGCCCGCAGGACGGATTCCTACGTGCATGCGCATGCGGTGCTGCGTTCGCCCATGCGGCTGTTCGGTGCCGTGGCGGGCGCCTCGGCTGATTCCTATGATGCCGGTGACGATAACGATGGCATCGGCAATGGCGCCGGAGTCGGATCTGATGCCGGTGCAGCTGCCGACAGTGGTCATGCCGGAACTGTTGCGTTCGCTGGAACGTCTGCTGGAACGTTCGCTGGAACGCCGTCGTTTTACGAGGCGATTGACATTGCCGATGTGGTTCGCGCGCGCAGGCTGCGGCGGATTCGTTTCATATTGGTGCGGTGCGTGTCCGTGCTGCTGATCGTGGGCGCGGTGGTGGTCGCGTCGTTGCCGTTCGCCATGCAGGCGCATTCCGCGCGGCGCTTGGCCGAGACATCCGATTCGGCGGCTCGCACGGTTGCCGGATGGCCGTATCCGATGGCGATGGAGGAGTTGGAACGGGCGCGCGCATACAATCGGCGGCTTGCCGTGGAAGGACAGCCGGTATTGGGCGAGGCGGCCGATCCGTTCACTACCAGACCGGCTGGCACTGCCGGAGATGCTGATGTCGCCGACGATTCGGCGCCTTCCGGCGGTGCCGGGCTTTCCGCGGCGGACACGGACGCGAACTATCAGGGCCTGCTGGATTCCGGCGCAGGCATCATGGGCACGGTATTGGTGCCCAAAATCGGCGTGGAACTGCCGATTCGGCATGGTACGTCCGAACCGGTGCTCGCCGGCGGCGCAGGGCATCTGTACGGCACCAGCCTGCCGGTCGGCGGCACTGGCTCGCATACGGTGGTCACCGGGCATCGCGGCCTGGTCAAATCGTTGATGTTCACACGGCTCGACGAACTGCACGACGGCGATTTCATGTACATCAAAGTGATGGACGAGACGCTGGGATACGAAGTGGACCGAATCAGCGTGATCGAACCGGACGACGTCTCACGGTTGAAAATCGTGCCCGGCGAAGACCGGCTGACGTTGATGACCTGCACGCCATACGGCATCAACACGCATCGGCTGCTAGTCTCCGGGCATCGCGTCGCAATACCGCTGCCCGCGCCAGATCCGGCCGACGTGCGCGACGAACGTGCGACCGAACTGGGCGCGCTCGCCATGACCATCGTTTGCACGATGGGCGGCATGCTGTTGTGCTGCATGGTCGTGCGGTCGATGCGGCCCCGACACCGAATCATGCGGCACGCTTCCGCCTGGCCGCGTAAAGGATAAGGGGGAAGGCCGCGATTTTCGCGGGTCCGCACGTTCCCCGAACCCATCAATGGAGGGGACGGGTTTCAAAACGTTCATCCATAAGGTTCAAGGCATGGAGGCGCATAGGCAATTCGCCGCAGCGCCATGAGAGATGGACATGTCATGAAGTGGATGAAGGACCCGCTTGCCGGCTTCATAAGCCGGTGTGGCGCGCGGATGGGAAAATTCACCGCATTGCTTGTCACGATTGCGATGCTGGCCGGCACCACGGGAGCCGCCGCGACCGCGTTCGCCGACGAAACGGTGACGGATGGCGGCAACGTGGCCGCCGAATCCGCAGCGAGCCAGCCGGAATCGACACAACAATCCGATGCTGAAAACGCAGTCGGATCGGACGTTGCCGACATTGCCGGGCAAGATGTTGCCGGACAGTCCGCAACGGACGATGACGACGCACAATGCCTTACGGACGACGGCGAATCGCAGCAGCCATCGAACGAACAAGCGCAATCGCAACTGCAGTCGCAATCGCAACCGGAACAACCGTCGGAGACGATGCCGGAACAGCGGCAGCCGTGCGATAAGACGGAACAGCCGAATGAGCAGAAGGAGCAGGAACGGCAGGCGGTTAGGCAGCCGACGGCTGAGAACGCTGACGTACCTGCAAATGGTGCTGCACCGGCTCAAGACGGCGATCGAAACGACCATGCCGGCGAAAATCGCACGGATGCTGTGGCGAATGGCGATGCGGGCGCGACAGCCGATGACGGCAAAACCGGCGATGCGGACGATGCTGACAACGATGGCAACACTGCTGAAGATGCCGACGATGCCGACAAGAACGGTAAGAATGACGCCGACAAGGATGCCGCGTCGGCTCAAAACGGCAACGATAACGACAAGAATGATGCTGCCAAAGACGATGCCGACGCCGACGAACACATCATGCGCGATCGCTTCGCCTTCAATCGCAAAACCGTGATGCGCGCCGCTGCGAACGAAGCGGTGCAGGCGCCGGACCACGCGAAAAGCATCACATACAACGGCGGCGGCAAATACACGCTGAACCTCAACGTGGTGGGCAAGGATACCCGCGAAAGCCATGAGACCACGGAGAAAATCGAAGTGGTGCTCGTACTGGACACGTCCGGATCGATGAACTACTGCATGGACGGAAGCCAAAGAGGATGCAACAAATCGAATCCGAAGCGGTTGACGGCGCTGAAAGAAGCGGCGACCAGCTTCATCGACGCCACCGAGACCACCAACGACACCATCCAGGACGAAAACAGCAAAGTGCGAATCGCCATCGCTCAATTCGGGCAGACATCCGGCGTGGTGAGTTCCCTGACCAGCGATACCGCCGCTCTGAAATCATCGGTGAGCAGGCTGTCCGCCAATGGCGCGACCCCTGCGGACAAAGGCATGGCCGCCGCGCAGACGGCATTGCTGCGGGCAAGGCCAGGCGCGAAGAAAGTCGTCATTTTCTTCGCGGACGGTGTGCCGACCACGCAAAACACTTTTAGCACGAGAGTCGCCAATGACGCCGTGACAACCGCGCTCGCCATGAAATCGGCCGGCACGCTCATCTACAGCATCGGCATCTTCGAAGGCGCCAATCCGGAGCAGCAATCGTTCGGTAACAGGGAGAACGACCAAGCCAACCAGTTCATGCACGCCGTGTCCAGCAACTATCCGAACGCCACCGCGTACAACAAAACCAATTGGGGTACGGGCAGCAACCTCGGCTACTACACGGCCACCAACAGCGCTGACGACCTGACGAAGATCTTCGACGACATCCAGAAGGAGATCACCACGGGAAGCGCCTACAGCGGCGTCTCGATCGTCGACGAGCTGTCCGAATACGCGCAGGTCGATGGCGTTGTCTGGAACATGGCCAGCATGCGGAACTTCGGCGGAGCGACCTACTACCGGGTGACCGGCGGCGTGACGCTCAACGTGACGAATCTGTCTTCGGGGGCTACGCCTCCAGTGCTGGAACGTGATTACACATTGTGGTACAGCGACGCCGGCAACGGCAAGATCCGCGTCGAATTCGCCGGCGATTACCAGCTGCTGCACAACGCGACCTACACGCTCTCGTACGGCATCGTGCCAACCGACAGCGCCTACGCGCGGGTCAATATGGTCGACGGCGGCATCAACTACGACGCGACCGGCGACGCGGGCACCGGCACGACCTCCGCAGGAAAGCCGGGCTTCCGATCGAACGCGTCGGCGCAGGTCTGCTACACCTTCGACAAGCAGTCCGCCTGCGCGGCCTACCAGCATCCCGTATTGCAGGTGCCGTCCGCCAACGTGGGCGTGACGAAACATTGGGAAGGCGGAATGCCGGCGAGCGGAGCCACATTGCGCATCGATTTCATGCAGGGCGGCGCATCGAAGCTGGGCAAAGACCTTTCCGAAGATGACGAGCTGCCTACCGGCGAATGGCAGTACACATTCCGTGGCGTGATGGCGGGCGACTACACCGTCACGGAAGGCAACATCGCCGGCTATCACGCGAAAGGCAACGTCACCTCAGTGCCGATCAGCATCACCAGAGCCGACATGTGGAGCGCGTTCGACAAGGGACAGACCGCCACCTACGAAGCCTCGTTCACCAACGTGAAAGAGACGGTGGCCGTGCTGCCGCTGTCCGGCGCATCGGAAGGACGGACCTGGCTGGCCGTGGCCGGCGTCACGGCACTGGTGCTGCTGCTTGCGGCCATCGTCGGACTGGCTTTGATCGGGCGCGGACGGCCGTGACGGAACTGCCGGACGGCAATCGCAATTCTCTGATCGCAATCCGGCAATCGCAATTTTTCAATCACAACTAAAGAGCAACACAACTTACGAAACTTCCCATAAAACCAACCAATCGGCTGCGGTAACAAGGCCGACCAAACCAAGGAAGAGAGGTCTCTCATCATGAAGACGAGAAGGCTTTGTGCAGTAATCGCCGCGGCGGCAACGTTGCTGGGCGGTATGGCGTTCGGCACGGCCGGAGCGTACGCGGCCGGCAGCGCATCGATCGAAGTGCGGCATTCGCAGAAGGGGCACACCTACTCCGCGTACAAGTTCGCCTCGCTGACGGTGGACGGTGACGCCGTGCAGGTCGACACCGACGCCGATTGGGTGACTGCGGTGACCGACGCGGTGGCCACCGCCAACAACAACATGGACCCCGTTGTCAGCATGCCCTCCGAATATGACAGCAATCCGGCCGCGTTCGCCGCAACCAAGACCGGCGATAACGACGCCGCATGGTTCCGCACATTCGCGGCCTCGTTGGCGGTTGGCGATGGCGTCGTTGCCGACAAAACCGTTGCAGGCAACGGCGGTACGGCTGCCATCGGTTCGCTTGAAGAAGGCTGGTATCTCATCACCGATGTGGATGGAGAGGGTGGCCGAGGCACCAACGCCATCGTCGCCACCACGCTGAACGGCGTGGCCGCCACATTCAAAGTGAAGGGCGATCCGGCAACCGGCCAGGGCAAGATCAACGCTGTCGGCATGGTTGTGGCCAAGAACGAGAACGAGCCCGACCAGCCGGGCAAGACGGCCGATACGATTACCACCACTGAAGGCGTGAGCATTGGGCAGACCGTCGCCTACACCATCACGCTGGATATTCCGAACGCGGCCGAAGGCTACGACAAGTATCCGTACTTCGTGAAGGACGTGGCATCCAAGGGCCTGACGGTCAACAGGGACTTCAAGGCCGTTGTTCGAGCCGCGGATGGCACGGAAACGAATATGCCGTTCGCCTACGTGACCGTTCCGACCGTTGGGGCCGACGGCAAGACCACCACCGTGCTGGAATTCGACTTGGCCAACAAGAGCGGCCAGCTGGTCATCACCTACACCGCCGTGGTCAACAAGGACATCATCGACATGGGCAACAAGGTTACCAACAAGGCGGTCGTGTCCCGTGACACCGAGGTGTGGAATACGCCGGTCGAATTCGACTCCTATACCGGGGGCTTCTCCTTCCACAAGTACGGTGTCGGAAGCGATGCCAATGGTCTCGCAGGAGCGAAGTTCCACGTGTTCGAGGGAACCGAGGTTTCGCAGACCCCGCTCAAGTTCATCAAGATTGTGGATGGCGAATACCGCCTTGCCGAGGCGAACGAGAAGAATACTACCGAGAACGTGGTCTCCACCACCGGCAATGTGAGGATCATGGGCTTGAAGTCCGGCAAGTACACGCTGAAGGAAACCGGATTCGCGGACGGCTACGCGAAGAACTTCGTGCCGACCTTCACCGTCGAACTGACCGTGAATCAGGAGAACGGCGAATCGACCTTCAAGCTGGTCGGCGCCAACAACTTTGGTCTGGCAAGCGAGGTCGACAAGGCAATCCAGGTCAAGAACGTGAAGAACGTCACGCAGCTGCCGCTCACCGGCGCAATGGGCACCGCGTTGTTCACCATCGCGGCCCTGGTAATGGCCGGAGCCGGACTGGCGCTCGTGCTGCGCTTCCGCGAATCCGATACGCCGATGGCGGTCTGAGCGGGCCAGCAGACAGGCAACGGGACTTGTTCGGGCGGGTGAGTCGTTGAGCGATCAACGGTTCACCCGCTTTTGTTGTGACGAATACGGGTGATTTAGGGTTTAGTACCGCCTGAAATGGTTGGAAAAACGCCATTCGTACCGGTATGATGGAACACGAAGCGAACAACGAATCGGATTGCGGCCTTGCATCGCAAACACGTATCGCAAGCGCGCATCGCAAACCGAATCGCAAGCCGAACAGGGGAATGGCATGACGGAGGCCATTCGACTGCCGTGCGGGGGAAGGGAGCCGCCGCACGCCAAGCCGAAAGGGAACATCATGTGCAACGGTGGGGGAGCGTTCAGTCCGGAAGAAGTCGAATATCTGCGCTCGCTGCCGGTGGTGGCCGAAGCGACGTCGCGACGCATCACCTACACGGAATCGTTCAAACACAACTGCATGCGCCGGTACCATGCGGGCGAAGCGCCGGTCGAACTGTGCCGCGAAGCCGGACTCGACCCATCGCTGATCGGCTATAAGCGCATCGAACGTTGTTTCGCGCGCTGGCGCAAGATTGCCTGCCGTATGGGCACGGACCGGCTGGTATCGGTTGATGGGAATGGTGGAGTGATGCCATCGGCGTCGGCGGGTGTGGTTCCGTCGGCGGACTCGGCGGAAGCTGCTCGATCTGCGGTATCGCAGCCGGTGCAGCCAACGCAAACGACGGAAACGCAAAGCAATGCGACGCTGCCCGCGCCGCGCAACGCAGCCGAAGCCCCGATTCTGTCGGGAGGTGACGTGCGCGACCTGCTCATCGCCCAGCAGGTGCGCCGCATCGACGAGCTGGAACGCGAGGTGGCGGCGTTGCGGGCGGAACTGCATTGCGAATAATCGCAAAAATCGTAAAAAATGCGAGCAATCGGCATCGTCCGCAAAGCGACGCATGTCGAGAACGGCGGGCGTGGCGAGCGGGTAGACTTGCGGGTATGAGAATCGCACGTTTTACGCATAATGATGTACCGCAGTACGCCTTCGTTCAGACCGACAAGAACGACGGCAAGGACTATCTCGTGGCCTTGAACGGCTATCCGCTGTCCGGCCAGGCCGTCGAGCCGACCGGCGAGCGCTATCCGGTGGATGGTGACGGCATTCGTCTGCTGGCTCCGGTGATTCCGTCGAAGGTGTACGGTTTGGCGAAGAATTATGAGGCGCATGCGCAGTTCATGCATGAGGCCGGTCATTCCGATATCAAGCATGCGCCGGAGGATATGGTGATTTTCACCAAGCCGAGCACGTCGGTGATTGGTCCGGATGATCCGATTGTGATTCCGCTGTGTTCGAATGATATGAATTTCGAGCCGGAGTTGGCTGTGGTGATGGGTCGTATCGCCAAGAATGTGCCGGTGGAGCAGGCCATGGATTATGTGCTGGGTTTCACGTGCGTGAATGATGTGACGTTGCGTGATCTGCAGGGTCTTGATCCGACGTGGACGCGTGCGAAGGGTTTTGATACGGCGTGCCCGTTGGGTCCGTGGATTGTGACGCGTGACGATGTGGATTGGAAGGATGCGAAGATTTCCTTCACGCTCAACGGTGAGGATGTGCCGATGGCGTCGGGTACCACGGCGAATCTGATTCACGGCATTCCTGAGCAGATCGCGGCGATTACGAGTTTCACCACGCTGCTGCCGGGCGATGTGATTATGACGGGTACGCCGAACGCGTCGGGTCATCTGGATCCGGGTGACGAGGCGATCGTGCACGTCGAGGGCATCGGCGATCTGCGCAACGTGGTGGTGCGCGGCTGATTTTCGGCTTGCTGGCGGACTTTGGATTAGGCGGGTTTGCAACGTTTCGTGATTTCGTTACGTTGCTGCCCGCCTTTTTCGTATGTATTGCGATTGCCGGTGAGCGCTGGTGATTGTCGGTGACTGCCGTCCTGCGTCGAAAGACGGTTTTGAGAAACGCAAAAAGTTGAGTCTGTGGGACTCAAGTTTTGGGAATATAATGGCGATGAAGTCGGTTGAGCATATCAGACAACGACATATGCGTCCGAACGCCGGCCCGGTAGCGAAGGCCGGGCGGCCGGGCGCGAACCATGGAGGATGATATGGAACAGAAGTTCACGCAGATGGCGCAGGAAGCGCTTTCGGACGCCGTTCAGAACGCGGCGGCGCTGGGCAATCCGCAGGTAGACACCCTGCACCTGCTGGACGCGATGCTGCGTCAGGAAAACAGCATGGCCCGCGCGCTCATCGAAGCGGCAGGCGGCAACGCGCAAAACGTGAGCGCCGAAGTGCATCAGGCGATGCAATCGCTGCCGAGCGCCAGCGGATCGACCACAACGCAGCCGGACGTCAGCAGGCAGCTGTCGGCGGTGCTATCGCAAGCCGAAAAAGAAATGCAACGGAGGGGAGACGAGTACGTCACCGTTGACCTCATGCTGGTCGCAATCGCGGCCGCGAAACCTAATCAAAGCGCGGACATCTTGGAAAAGAACGGTCTTACCGCGGATAAGCTGCGTAACGCCCTGACCGCCGCGCGCGGCAGCGACCGCAAGGTGACCAGCGCCGACGCGGAAGGCTCGTATAAAGCTTTGGAGAAGTACTCCACCGATTTGACGGCCGCCGCGAAGGAAGGCAAGCTCGACCCGGTGATCGGCCGCGACCAGGAAATCCGCCGCGTCATCCAGATCCTGTCCCGCCGTACCAAGAACAATCCTGTGCTGATCGGCGAGCCTGGCGTCGGCAAAACCGCCGTCGTCGAAGGCCTGGCGCAGCGCATCGTCGCCGGCGACGTGCCGACCACCCTGCAGAACAAGAAGCTTATCTCGCTTGACCTGGGCTCCATGGTGGCTGGTTCCAAGTACCGTGGCGAATTCGAGGAACGTCTGAAGAGCGTGCTTGAGGAGATCAAGAAGGCCGACGGGCAGATCATCACCTTCATCGACGAGATCCACACCATCGTCGGCGCGGGCGCGGCCGAAGGCTCCATGGACGCGGGCAATATGCTCAAGCCCATGCTGGCCCGTGGCGAACTGCGCCTGATCGGCGCCACCACACTGGACGAATACCGTGAGAACATCGAAAAGGATCCGGCGCTCGAACGTCGTTTCCAGCAGGTGTTCGTCGGCGAGCCGAGCGTGGAGGACACCGTCGCCATCCTGCGCGGCATCGCGCCGAAGTATGAGGCCCACCACAAGGTGACCATCGGCGACGACGCGCTGGTCGCGGCCGCAACCCTGTCAAACCGCTACATTTCCGGACGCCAGCTGCCGGACAAGGCCATCGATCTGGTGGACGAGGCCGCAGCGCACCTGCGCATGGAACTCGACTCCTCGCCTGAGGAAATCGACGAACTGCGCCGCCAGGTGGACCGTCTCAAGATGGAGAAGTCGTACCTGCTGGGCAATCCGAAGAACGACAAGGCCGCGGAAAAGGCCGAAGCGGAACTGGACGACAGCGCCAAGGACCGTCTCGCCGATTTGAACCAGGAAATCGCCGACAAAAGCGAAAAGCTCAACGGGCTGAAAGCGCGTTGGGACGCCGAAAAGAACGGCCACAACCGTATCGGCGACCTGCGCAAGAAGCTCGACGAGCTGCGTACGCAAGCCGAAAAGTACGAGCGCGAAGGCGACCTGGCGAAATCGTCAGCCATCAACTACGGCGAAATCCCGGCCATCCAGAAGGAAATCGCCCAAGCCGAGAAGAACGAGGCGGAATCGGGCGGAGCCGACAATGCCAACGCCGACGTGCCGATGGGCCCCGACCGCGTCGACGCCGACTCCATCGCCGAAATCGTCTCCGACTGGACCGGCATCCCCGTGGGCCGTCTTATGCAGGGCGAAAACGAGAAGCTCCTGCACATGGAGGAGTACCTCGGCAAGCGCGTGATCGGCCAGAAGGAAGCCATCCAAGCGGTTTCCGACGCCGTGCGTCGCTCGCGTGCCGGCATCTCCGACCCGAACCGTCCGACCGGATCGTTCCTGTTCCTCGGCCCCACCGGCGTGGGTAAGACCGAACTGGCCAAGGCGCTCGCCGACTTCCTATTCGATGACGAGAAGGCCATGGTGCGCATCGACATGAGCGAATACATGGAGAAGGCCTCCGTGTCCCGCCTGATCGGCGCCGCGCCGGGCTACATCGGCTACGAAGAGGGTGGCCAGCTTACCGAAGCCGTGCGTCGCCGTCCGTATTCGGTGGTGCTGTTCGACGAGGTGGAGAAGGCCAATCCGGAAGTCTTTGACGTGCTGCTGCAGGTGCTTGACGACGGTCGCCTGACCGACGGCCAGGGCAGGACCGTGGACTTCAAGAACACGATTCTGATCATGACCTCCAACCTGGGCTCGCAGTTCCTCGTCAATCCCGACATGGACGCGGACGCCAAGAAGAAGGCCGTGATGGACGCCGTGCACATGCAGTTCAAGCCGGAATTCATCAACCGTCTGGACGAACTGGTCATGTTCCACCCGCTGACCCGCGAGGAGCTCGGCGGCATCGTGGACATTCAGGTCGCGCAGGTGTCCGCACGTCTGACCGACCGCCGCATCACGCTCGACGTGACCGATTCGGCGCGCGAATGGCTTGCCAACACCGGTTACGATCCGGCGTACGGCGCACGTCCGCTGCGTCGCCTGGTGCAGACCGAAGTCGGCGACCAGCTTGCCCGCATGCTGCTGGCCGGCGAAGTGCACGACGGCGACACCGTGCTGGTGGACCAGACCGGCGGCGACCACCTGGAGCTGTCCGCGTGGGCCGCGGACCAGCTGGAGGATATGGGCGAGGAGAAGACGGACGATTCCGCCGACGTCCCGAACCCGGCTGAGTGACGATTATCGATTGGTTACCTGTCGGTCGTAAGCCTGCAATACCAGGCCTGCGACCGACAGCACGGTCGAACCGAGCAGTATGGCGATCGCCAGCTTCGGTTGCATGCCGAACGCCAGCCACAACGCGCACGTCCACACCGCGACCACCATCGTCACCGACGTGGTGATCTGCAGCACGCGTGCGCGGATCGCATGACCTACCACAGCGCGGAAGAGCAATTCTTCCGCGCTTTTTTCTTGCGTTGGCTCAGGGGATTTCGCTTGAGATCGCGCCGATTCTGTTGATTCTGTTGACTGTGCCGATTGCGCCTTTTCTGTTTCTGCCGTCTGCTGCGCGGTCGTCGCGTGTTGCCGGGCAAGCGTGCCAGCCAGCGAAAGCGTCGCGACCACGCCGACGAACGCGAAATACGGATCGCGCGAGCCGGCCGGGAAAATCCACGACACCACGCACAGCAGCAGGCTGTACGCGTAAACAATCGCCATGCCAAGCGAAACCAGCGAATCGCCGTTCGGATGTCGCCGCTGCAATGCGGGCAGGCCGCGGTGGTGAATCGGCGCCGCGCAATAGAACATGACCGGCGTGATGACGATGGCGTGCGGCCACGGATTCGTCAGCCAGCCCGGCATGGCGATTTTGGCCAGCGCCAGTAATGTGATGACGAACGTTGGAATGGTCAGGATAAGCGCGATGACGAGGCGCTTGCCGAGGTGGTCGGTGGGTTGTCCGTCGATGTCGGATGCCGATTCGCCGTCTGCCGTCACTTTGCCGTCTATCGTCACTCCACCATCGGTTGTGTGGGATGGGTCGGCAAATCCGCCGTCCGTCCGCAGCGGAATCGCCTGGCGTGCGTCCGAGCTTGGAAACAGCCGCAACAACGCCCAGGTGGCGATGGATGCGGCCACAATCGACATGGCCGCCAAAAACAGATCGAATCCCATAATGTCCCTTCGTGTTGGGCTGATGCATTTCGCGTTCGGCTGATTTCAGCATAGTGCACGGTTGTGTGGCATGCGGTCGGTCTTGCGAATGAATGTGGATGCGTGGATTGATGTGTTCCTGATGACGTGATACCATCGAACGTATGTTCGATAATCCTGTGTTTGTAGTGATATTGCTGGTGATCGTGGCCGCGCTCGGAGCGGCTGCGGGCTTCTTCGCGGGCCGTGCCAAAGGGCAGGATATGGCCCGTGGCGCGAAGGAATCCGACCTGAACGAGGCGAAGGCGCAGATCGAGGCGGACAAACAGGACATCAGCAATCTCAACGCGGCTGTTGTGCAATACCGTACGCAGGCGGAAGGATTCAGCCAGCAGCTGACGTATCTCAAATCGCAATTGGCACAGGCCCAGCGTGCCGAGGAAATGCGCGTGGAACGTGAACGGCAGCGTGCCGCCGAAGCAGCGAACCGTCGTCAAGCCGAAAGCGAACGGAAACTGCAGGAGCAAAGCAAGGTGCTCTCCGCACTGGCTCCGGTGCAGAAGAACCTCGACGCCCTGCAGACGAAGGTCGCGCAAATCGAAGAGGGCCGCAAGCATGAGATGGGCGCGCTCGGCGAACAGCTCAAAGGTCTTGGCGAACAGCAGGCGCGATTGGATCGCGAGACGAGCGCCCTATCATCGGCATTGCGCAACAACAAGGTGCGTGGCGCGTGGGGCGAGGCGCAGCTGCGCAACATCGTGGAATCGGCGGGTCTGTTGGAACATGTCGATTTCGACACCCAAGTTGTGGTCACCGACGCCGATGGACATACGCAACGGCCGGATATGATCATCCACATGCCGGGCGGCAAAACCATTCCGATCGACGCGAAAGCGCCATACGCCGACTACCAGCGCGCATGCGAGATTCCAGACACCGCCTCACCGGAGGAACTGGCCCGCAAGAACGAGCTGCTGCATTCCCATGCCAAAGCGGTACGAGACCATGTGAAGACCCTGGGAGACAAAGCCTACTGGAACGCGTTCAGCGATGCTCCGGATTTCGTGATCGCGTTCATCCCCAACGAATCGTTGCTGCAGGCCGCATTGGAAACCGACCCGACACTGATGGACGACGCATTCGCGCAGAAAGTCGCGCTGACCTCGCCGATCACCCTATGGGCGGTGCTCAAATCCGTGGCATACGCATGGCAGCAGCAAAGCCTGACCGATGACGCGAAAATGCTGTTCGACCTGTCCCGAGAGCTGTACGAACGGTTTGCAGTATTGGGGGAGCGGGCCACCAAACTGGGTTCCGCCATCACCAAAACGGTCGGCGCATACAACTCGTTCGCCGCGTCGCTCGAATCGCGCGTGCTGGTCACCGCGCGCAAACTGCAACGCGTCGACCAGAGCAAGGTCATCGGCACCGTCGACATGATCGCGCCCGAAAAAGGGGATATCCGCGAGTTGTCCGCTCCCGAGACCAACGCCGAATAACCATGTTTATCGCGCATAAATCACCCATACCGCACGGTGAATGACGAGCCGAAAGGATAGGCTGGAACCATGACCGAAGAGAACACTTTCCGCAAGACGACACCGGTTCCGACGCATGATTCCGCTGCGGGCCAGTCTGTTTCCGCTTCGACGGAATCCACCGTCGATTTCGCCATGCTCGAACCGCGCGACCAGCTCAAGGCGCTGCTGCAGGCCGAAATGAAGGACAAGCCGTTCTCGGAACTCTCCTCTGTGCTGTTCGATCACCGTGGAGCCTCCATCGTCGGCCATATCCTGCTCGACACGTTGGAGGAAGCCGGCTATTCCGTCGACGATTTCGACGCGGTCGGCGCATTGACCGCCGCGGCCGTGCCGCTGGTCTCCGCCATGATCCAGGCCGCCGCCTCCCGTGGCGAGGATTTGGACGGTTTCGTTATGGACTTCGTCTATCCGTCCATCAAGGGTCCGTCGATTGCCGGCAAACGCGTGGTGCTGATCGACTCCTGGCTGTCTGAAAAATCGTATGTGCAGACCTCAGCGCTGGTCACCCTGCGCAACGGCAACGAGCTGAGCCTCGACTTCTCCGTGGTGGAGAACGAAGGCGCCAAAGTGCTGGCCGTTGCCTCGCTGATTGGCGGTGTCGACATGGTCGACCCGACCATCAAGGTCATCAACCCGGTCACTTCGGAGGAATCCGAACTGCCGTTCGTCGAAGTGTTCAAGGAATCCGAACTCCACTGAACACCGAGTTTCCCGCCGACCGACCGCAAACATATCTGCCGTTGACGTCGTCGAATGTGCGATGACAAGCATGATGATGCATACGGATGCGCGGGCCTTTGACATATTTGTATTGCTGTTCCTATGAAGGGGAGAACGTGCACGATCCCAATCCCATCGATGTTGCCGCACAGGCATCCGGCGAACCGACGTTCCGCGAGGTCGGCGTAGGACCGTGGTCGCAAACCCATCCAGGCGAACCACGCCCGGACGATGCGTCATCCCCCAATTACGACATCCGCTTCGACTCCACCCTGCTCGACGAAGGCGACCGCCGCAACGTGCTCGACCGCTACCGCTACTGGACGGTCGCGGCCATCAAAGCCGACCTGGACTCCCGTGGGCGCCACGATTTCGAAGTCGCCGTGGAGAACTGGACCCACGATTTCAACATCGGCTCCATGGTGCGCACCGCCAACGCGTTCCAAGCGCGCCGCGTGCACATTGTCGGCCCGCACAAATGGAATCGCAAGGGCGCGCTCATGACGGAGCTGTACCAGCACGTCGAAAACCATCCATCCATAACGGAACTCGTCGAATGTTGGAAACTGCGCATCGCCGGCGAAATCGCCGCCGCCCAATCGCAAGCCGCCGCCATCGCCTTCCATATGCGTGGCTCCGCAGCCGCGACGGACGGCGCTTCCGGCACTGCCCCGAACACAAGCGAAACCATGGCCCAACTGGAAGCCTTGGACGCGAAAATAGCAGAACTGCAAGCCGCCCGCGTCATCGCGCTCGACATCATTCCCGGCGCGGTGCCCATGGAAACCTACCATTTCCCCGAACGCTGCCTCCTGCTTTTCGGCGCGGAAGGCCCGGGCCTGTCCGAAAAAGCGCTCGAACTGGCCGATGACGTGGTCTACATCTCCCAATTCGGCTCGGTCCGTTCCATCAACGCCGGCGCCGCCGCCGCGGTCTCCATGCACGCCTGGATCGCCCAGCACGCCGCGCCGCAAGCCTGATCGCGCCCTCGGCACGCGGCAAGAAAAGCCGTCGAACGTTGCTGTACCGGAAAGATGACCAGGTGGCCAACGATTGGGTTGCGAAATGGAAGGCAACGTCCGCGGCCGGGTTGCGAACGGGGCACGAAATAGGGCACACGCTCGTCACACAGACGCGTTACTGTTAGGGTCATGCCTACTTTCACCAAAGAAGAAATCGTGCATTTGGGCGATCTGGCCCGAATCGCACTCACGGACGAGGAAATCACCCGTCTGCAGGGCGATCTGAACGTCATCGCCGAATCCATCAACAAGGTCCAGGAAGTCGCCACCGACGACGTGGAACCGACCGCGAACCCGGTCCCGCTGGAAGCCTACCTGCGTCCGGACGTACCCGAGACCCCGCTGACCCAGGCCGAAGCCACCGCAGGCGCCCCGGTCTCCGAGGCCGGCATGTTCGTCGCACCGCGCATTCTGGGACAGGAGTGATATGAGCACCACCGAACTCGTCAAGCTTTCCGCCGCCGAGATGGCGGCCAAGATCAAGGCCAAGGAAGTTTCCAGCCGTGAGCTGGTCGAAGCCCACCTTGCGGTCATCGAATCCGCCGAACCGAGCGTCAAGGCCTTCCTGAAGGTCTCCGCCGACCAGGCCCTCGAGCAGGCCGACGCCTTCGACGCCAAGTCCGATGAGGACAAGGCGCAGATGCCGGAACTCGCCGGCGTGCCAATCGCCATCAAGGATATGATTGTCACCAAGGGCATCGAAACCACCGCCGCATCCAAGATCCTCGAAGGCTGGGTGCCGCCGTACGACGCCACCGTCATCGAGAAGCTCAAGGCCGCGGGCATGCCGCTGTTGGGCAAGACCAACCTCGATGAATTCGCGCAAGGCTCCTCCACCGAGCACTCCGCCTACCAGACCACCCACAATCCGTGGGATACCGAGCGCGTGCCGGGCGGTTCCGGCGGCGGTTCCGCAGCCGCAGTGGCCGCATTCGAAGCTCCGCTCGCCCTGGGTACCGACACCGGCGGCTCCATCCGCCAGCCGGGCTCGCTGACCGGTACCGTCGGCGTCAAGCCGCCCTACGGCGGCGTCTCCCGTTTTGGCGCGATCGCCATGGCCTCCTCGCTCGACCAGATCGGCCCGTGCTCCCGTACGGTGCTCGACTCGGCCCTGCTGCAGGAAGTGATCGGCGGACACGACAAGCGCGATTCCACCTCCATTCCGGAAGGCCCGCGTCCGATGGTCGCCGCAGCCCGCGAAGGCATGAAACGCGATCTGAAGGGCCTCAAGGTCGGCCTGATCAAGGAGCTCGGCGGCGAAGGCTTCCAGCCGGGCGTCATGGCCCGCTTCAACGAAGGCGTCAAGAAGCTTGAGGAAATGGGCGCGGAGGTCATCGAAGTGTCCCTGCCGCACCTGCCGTACTCCCTCGGCGCCTACTACATCATCATGCCGTCCGAGGTCAGCTCCAACCTGGCCCGTTACGATGGCATGCGCTACGGCCTGCGCGTCATGCCGCCGGCAGGCGTTCCGCAGACCGCCGCCAACATGATGGCCTACACCCGTGAGGCCGGCTTCGGCGACGAAGTCAAGCGTCGTATCATCCTCGGCACCTACGCCCTGTCCGCCGGCTACTACGATGCCTGGTACGGCTCCGCGCAGAAAGTCCGCACCCTGATCATCGACGACTTCAAGAAGGCCTTCGAAAAGGTCGACGTGCTCGTCGGCCCGACCAGCCCGGGCACCGCCTTCAAGTTCGGCGAGAAGACCGAGGACCCGATGGCCATGTACGCCATCGACATCACCACCATTCCGGCCAACCTCGCCGGCGTGCCGGCAATGAGCATCCCGGCCGGCCTGAGCGACGACGGCCTGCCGGTCGGCTTCCAGTTCCTCGCCCCGCAGCAGCGCGACGAGGTCATGTACAAGCCCGCCTCCGCTCTCGAAGCGGCCCTCGAGGAAAGCTGGAACGGCCCGATCTGGCAGTCCCTGAAGACCCCGTGGCTCGACGGACTGGACAAGTAGGAAGCATCGGAGGAAAGAAAACAAAATGGCTGAAAAGTTGATGAAGTACGCCGATGCCGTCAAGAAGTTCGACCCGGTCATCGGTCTGGAAACCCACGTGGAGCTGTCCACCACCACGAAGCTGTTCTGCCCGGCCGAAGTCCACTTCGGCGGCGAGCCGAACACCCAGCTCACCCCGGTGAGCCTCGGCCTGCCGGGCTCCCTGCCGGTGGTCAACAAGACCGCCGTCGATTACGCGATCAAGCTGGGTCTCGCCCTGCACTGCGAAATCGCCGAATGGAGCCAGTTCGCCCGTAAGAACTACTTCTACCCGGACATGCCGCGCGATTACCAGATCTCGCAGTATGACAAGCCGACCAACGGCAACGGCTACCTCGACGTGGAGCTTGAGGACGGCACCATCTTCCGTGTGCCGATCGAGCGCGCCCACATCGAAGACGACGCCGGCAAGAACACCCACGTCGGTGGCGCTGACGGCCGTATCGAAGGCGCCGACCACTCGCTGGTCGACTACAACCGCGCCGGCGTGCCGCTGATCGAAATCGTGACCAAGCCGATCGAAGGCGCAGGAGACCGCGCCCCCGAAATCGCAGGCGCCTACATGCGCGCCATCCGCGACATCGTGCGTACGCTGAACATCTCCCATGCCCGCATGGAGCAGGGCAACATGCGCGCCGACGTGAACGTGTCGCTGCGCAACAGCCCGTCCGATCCGTTCGGCACCCGTTCCGAAACCAAGAACGTGAACTCGTTCCGTGGCATCGAGAAGACTATCCAGTACGAGATCCGCCGCCAGGCCGCCATCCTTTCCGAAGGCGGCGAGATTCTGCAGGAGACCCGTCACTGGGACGAGGCCTCGCAGACCACCGCCGGCGGCCGCGTGAAGTCCGACGCCGACGACTACCGCTACTTCCCGGATCCGGATCTGGTGATGCTGCACATCACCAAGGAGCACATCGAGGAGATGAAGGCCCAGATGCCGGAAATGCCTCGTGAGCGCCGCAACCGCCTGAAGGGCGAGTGGGGCTTCAACGATCTGGAGATGCGCGACGTGCTCAACGCCGACGCTCTGGACCTGCTCGAGGACACCGTCAAGGCCGGCGCTTCCGCCGCAGGCGCCAAGAAGTGGTGGCTGGGCGAGCTCTCCCGCGAAGCCAACAACAAGGGCGTGAGCCTTGAAGAGCTGCCGATCACCCCGGCCGACGTCGCCGAGGTCGAGAAGCTCATCGCCGACGGCAAGCTCAACGACAAGCTCGCCAAGCAGACCGTCGCAGGCGTGCTCGCCGGCGAAGGCACTCCGGACGAGG
>SKEI01000400.1_pt1 | contig 28495 bp, 27 predicted proteins | sample 4826701 | NCBI WGS metagenome assembly SKEI01 (sample SAMN11008813, study PRJNA524170) | human gut metagenome | biome: Human fecal sample; material: Feces; isolation source: fecal sample from pouch patient p2, p6, p7, p14 | host: Homo sapiens | place: Israel: Tel-Aviv | collected 2016-08-31 | reverse complement strand
ATACTATCATATATAAGCATGTTTACAGAAGCGCCCGTGTCTGTTTCTGTAACAACGACACATTATTATAAATCTGAAATGGAGGTGTACCAATTGGCTAACATCAAATCTGCAAAGAAAAGAATTTTAGTAAACAGAACTAAAGCTGCTAGAAACAAATCTATCCGTTCTGCTGTTAAAACTTCCATCAAAAAAGTAGAAACTGCAGTTCAGAAAAACGATAAAGCTGCTGCACAGGCTGCTCTTACAGAGGCTATCTCTACAATCAGCAAAGCAACCTCTAAAGGTGTTTATCACAAAAATAACTGTGCAAGAAAAATTTCCCGTCTGTCTAAAGCTGTCAACAGCATTGGCTAATTCAGGAAATACATTTTTAATTATAAGCTTATAATTAAAAAGACAGTCACAACCGTCAGTGACTGTCTTTTTTCTTGTCTTTATTTTCTCCTGTCCTGCTCTTACCTCACGCAAAAACTGCCACTGCATATGCAATGACAGTTTTTTATTTCTTTTTATAATCTGCTCTCAATTTTGGTAACATATTTTTTCAGAAGAATCGCCCATTCAGACATTTTCTCTTCTGTAAAATGACTTGCAAGCCCGCTGATACTGATTGCCGCATACAGATTTCTGTTACGGTCAAATATCGGCATTGCAACACATTTTATCCCAAATTCATGCTCCATATCATCAATCGCATATCCTCTCTGACGAGTACGCATAAGTTCCTGTCTGAACACGTCTTTATCTGTAATGCTGTTCTCTGTAAATGCTTTCAGTTCATGTACAGTCAGGTATTCGTCAATTGAACGATCATTCATATTCGCCAGCATCGCTTTACCGATACCAGTGCAATACATCTGAGCCCTCTCTCCAAGGATCGAACGCATCAGCTCAACAGATTCTGCTGGATACATTGCATCCAAATACAATACTTCCTCTCGATATGGAACCGCCAGATAAACTCTTTCTCTGGTAATATTTGATAACTCCTGCATGTAAGGTCCGGCAATTTTAGTAATAGAATAATTATCTCCCAGAGCTTTACTCAGATTGAAAACCTGAATCCCTAACCGATACTTTCCTGTTTCTTCATCCTGTTCCAGATACTCCATAGATTTAAGGGTACACAGAATATTATGTACCGTACTCTTATACCATCCAAAGTACTCACTGACTTCCGTCACTCCCAAAACAGGTTTCACAGTAAAAAGATTCAGAATTTCCAAAGCCTTCTGAAGACTCTTTACTTTAATTTCATTATTGTCAGCCATTACCCCTCCTCATAGATTTTATTTTACCATTTAGCTGGTCAAAACCTATATAACAATATAACAAATATAGCGTTACTGTTAATAGTAATAGTATAGCATCAATAAATTTTTTCATCAATAGATTTTCCCGGTAAACAGGTCATCCTCTGCCTTTATTTTGTACGATCATACAAGTTTATGCTCTGGTTCTTTTCCATCAAAAACTGCTAGGATTGCTTTCGCTGTCACCACAGAAGTCGTCTCACAGTTTTCATATGTCTCTGCTGAAACATGAGGGGTTGCAATATAGTTTTCAAAGCCAAACAGCGAACCAGAAAGATCAATCGGTTCCGTTTCAAATACATCCGATGCAAATCCAGCTACTTTTCCTGTTCTTAACGCTTCTGCCATATCTTTTTCAGAAACGATACTGCCTCTTGCTGTATTTACTACATAAACACCATCTTTCATCTTATTAAGAGTTTCCTGGTTGATCAGATGTTTTGTCTCGTCCGTTGCCGGAAGGTGAATCGAAATAATATCTGCCTTTTTCAGAACTTCCTCCTGTGAAACCAACTTTACTCCAAGCTTATCTGCCATCTCCTGATTCGGATACTTATCATATGCGATCATTTCCGGATGAAATCCTGCAAGACGTTCTGCAAGATTTCTTGCAATTGCTCCAAATCCCAGAAATCCAATTGTACGGCTCTTAAGTTCATGAAACATCGGGCGAGGCCATTTTCCATCTCTCACTGCATTGTTCATCTGCGGAATCTGTCTCATTGAAGAAAGGATCAATGCTGCAGCCTGCTCCGCAACTGCCGATGAATTGATTCCCGGACTGTTGCAGACAACAATTTCTCTTTTTTCTGCCGCTTTCAGATCTATATTATCCACGCCTACGCCAAATCTTGCCAGAACTTTTAATTTCGGTGCAAGACGGAATACCTCTTCATTCCATGTATCAACTCCAACGACTACGCCGTCAATATCTCCTACAATTTCCTTAAGCTCCTCAAACGTATATGGTCTTCCATGCGGATTTTCAATAATCTCACAGCCAGCCTCTTCCAGTAACTTTTTACCTGGCTGACAATACTTAGAATAATTCGTTGCTGTTACCAGTACCTTCATGTGCATTTCCTCCTGCTTTATACATCAAGTTCTTTTCTGATAAAATCAGTCAGTCTGGTAAGCTGATTCACTTCAAGACGAGCAGTTTCATTTAACAGTTCTGCTGGCTTCGTACGAGTATGGATCGATGCAAAATTGCCAATGCTCTTCTGATAGAACTTTGCATTCACCGGATAAACCTGTCTTTCAATCATAGAAGCTATTGTCAGAAAATCAGCAACCGTTCTTGCTTTCTCTGGTTCTTTCTCATAGTTTTCACACAGCCATACATAAAGATCTGCATGGAAGTTTGCCATTACACCACTGAATCCGCTTCCTCCAAGCTTCAAAGTTTCTAATAACGTAGATGAGTTCGCATTAAAAAGTTTGAGGTTGCTGCCCTTGATCTTTGCAAGTTTTGCTTCCATATTGTGGATATCACAGCTTGTGTCCTTAATGAAATAAAATCTTCCGGTATTTGCGCACCATTCCAGAAGTTCCGGAGAAATTACTCTCTTATATGGATACGGGCATTCATAAAATCCCAGTGCCAGGTCTTCCGGAAGCAGTGCAAGCAGTTTTTTCAGATTTTCAAGCCATACTTCATCACTTTCCTCTTCTGCCGCCAGGCGGTTTGTAAGAAGAATCACCGCATCGACACCTGTCCCGGCTACTGCATTCAGTTCTTCTGCCTGATCTTCAATCATATCTGAAATATGACCAGAAGCCACAACCGGTACTCTTCCTGCTGCTTTTTCTTTAATAAAACGAGCAAGTTCTACACGCTCTTCCAGCGATAGAAAGAACATCTCACTGGACTGGCAGTCTGCAAAAAGGCCCGCAACGCCATTCTCAATATACCAGTTGATCAGTTTTTCCAGAGAATCATAGTCTACTCTGTTGTCGTCTGTGAATGGTGTCAGCATAACCGGCCATACACCATTGTTGAAGTTTTTGCTCATAGGCTCCTCCTATCGCTCGTATTCATCCAGAATCTTTTTAATTTCTGCCATCTGTGTATCATCCAGACTCATACTGGATTGCTGCATCCACCGGCTTCCTCTGCCATATAATTCCGTTGCAGCCTTAATAGATGCATTGCCATTTCCATACAAATGAATCAGCTTATATAACTTATTGATTTTGACCTGACATTCTTTTATTTTCCGCGCATCATTATTCAAAAAAGCTTCATACATTTCCACATACGGTTCAATTCTTACATTGCTCAGTCCCGAAACAACTCCATCTGCCCCTGCAAGAAAGTTTGCCCCGCAAAGATAATCTTCTCCCTGTATCCATGCAAATTCTTTATTCTGATTCTCAAATAATCCCCTTGTATAATTCATAAAATTTCCTGATGAATCTTTTACTCCTGCAATATTTTTAACTGCAATCAGCTTATTGATCGTTTCAGGTTCTATGTAATTATGGGTTGTAGACGGAATATTGTATACGATCAGCGGAACAGGTGATTTCTTCGCAATTGTCATATAATGTTCCAGAATATCTGTCTGGGACGCTGCATGATAATAAGGTGCAGTTGCCACTATATAATCCGCTTCCAGATCTCCCAAAGCTGCGATTTCATCAGCCACAGCTCTGGTATTTGAATTAATCAGGGCAGCACACAGAAATTTATCTTCCGGCAGCATCTGTTTTAATGTATGGAATACCAGTCTTTTCTCTTCTGTTTTCAGATAAGCTCCCTCACCTGTTCCACCGCAGGCAAATAGTCCCTGAACACCTCCGTCAAGTAAATATCCCGCCTGTTTTTCAAGCAATTTCAAATTTAATTTTCCATCTTCATCAATTGGAGTTACAATAGCAGGAATGATTCCCTGCAGCTTTTTTCCCGTTCTCTTCAAAGCCTGTCCCTCCTTTATTTCACTGGTGCCACTTTAAACTCATAACTGCCGGCTTCAATCTGATAAACAACATATTTTTCTTCTTCTCTTAAATAAGTCATTCCTTCAACATCTACTGCATTTTCTCCATTCCAACAGCTCTTTGTTCCTTCGGTGATCTCAATTTTGTCCCACGCATTTTTCGGAATGTACAACTCTGCTGTTGTATTTCCCGGAACTTCTACTTTATATCTGAGTTCTTCATCATTTCGCTCCCATGCCGATACCACTTTACCACGAATGGTATTCACTGATGCTGATGCATATGGAAGATCTCCTGACATAATCGGTTTCAGAATAATCTTCTTAAATCCAGAAACTTCTTCGTCCAATCCCAGACCTGCAAGTATTTTATAGAAATATACATCTACACTTCCTGCAAATGGATGACTGTGAGAGTTAAAACATTTATCATTATTGAGGAATTCCCATCTTTCCCAAAGTGTTGTAGCGCCTTCTTTTTCGATCTGATATCCAAATGACGGGAAAGAAGTCTGTGTAATAAGTCTGTATGCCAGATCTTCATATCCATATTTAATCAGAACATCAAACATAAACTTAAGTCCGACTACGCCAGTGTTAATGTGCCATGCCCGCGTAACTTCCAAATCCTGCACCAGTGTTTCCAGTACATCTTTTACATTTTTCTCCGGTGTAATATCCAACCAGAGCGGAAGGAGATTTGCAGTCTGGCTACTGGATGAATACAATGTTGCATATCGTTTCATAACTGCCGGTCTCTGATCTTCTGGAAGAACATTCAGCCAAGATTTAATTTTTTCTGCAAGTTCTTCATCAGAAAACTTAGATGCAGAATATCTGTCTACTTTAAGGAAACGTCTGTTAAATGCGTCTGCTACTTTATTTGCCACTTCACGGTATTTCTTTGCTACATCTGCTTTGCCAATTCTTGCTGCCATACGTGATACCATCAGAGCATCATGACAATAATACCATGTAGATGTAATCTCAAATGGTGTATCAACCGGATTTGCATGCATCGGTGGGCACCAGTCACCAAAGAGTCCAAATGAAACAATACCATCTTCATCCTCCTGACTTCCAAGGTAATCTACCCACTTCGTCATTGTCTCAAGACTTTCCTCAACGATTCTATCATCATCATAATATCTGCTTACAACCCACGGAAATTCAACGCACGCTGTTGCATAAGTAGGATCTGCCGGATAACAGCTCCAATATGCCGGAGAAACACCAGCCACGCTTCCCGTTTCAAGCTGTGATTCTCTGATATCACCTTCAAATTTGCTATAAAACTGTGCCATGTCAAAATTATAAGCTGCTGCTTCTGCTGACATCTGTGCATCTCCGACCCATCCCATTCTTTCATCTCGCTGACAACAGTCTGTCGGAACACTATGCAAATTACTTACCTGAGTCCACACATAATTTGAATGGATTTTATTAATAAGTTCATTTCCGCAGCTGAAGCTTCCAATTCTTTCTACTGAAGAATGTACCACTCTTGCCTGCACGCTATCTATAGATGGTGTTCCCGGATATCCTCGAAGTTCAATATATCTGAATCCGTGATATGTAAAATGTGGCTCAAAGATTTCTGTTCCATCACCTTTGCATGTATACGTATCAAGTGCTTCTGCATTTCTGTTTGTATTCGGACAAAGCATTCCTGTTTTTTCATCTTTCAGCTCCGCATAGTGTACAGAAATAACATCGCCAGGCTTTCCCTGTACGGTCAGATGTACCCAGCCAGCAAAATTCTGTCCAAAGTCATACAGGTAAACCCCCGCCTGTGGCTGGGTCATAGAAACTGGAATTCTCGGTTTGATTACTTTTACAGCAGGAAATGTTCCCTGAGAAACCAGTCTGCCCATCTTTTCACTTACTTTGCAGGCATCTGCCCAGTCTTTGTCAGCATAATCAGGCATATCCCATCCATCTTTTTCAAGACGTGCATCATATCGTTCCCCATCATAAATATCATCAAATACAATCGGACCATCCGATACTTTCCATGACAGATCAGATACAATGATATCCTCACTTCCATCTTCATAATATACATACTGCTGGTAAAACAGTACCGGGGATTCTCCATATTTTTTTAATGGATGCCAGTTCTTCGCAATAGTTGTCTCATATGGGGAATAACGTCCATTTCCAAGCATAACACCAACAGCATTTTTTCCCTTTTTCACACTTTCTGTAACGTCATATACAGAATAATATATCTTCTGATCAAAGTCTGTCCACGCCGGATCAAGTACATGATTCCCAATCTTATCTCCATTAATATAAAGCTCATAATAACCAAGGCCAGATATATATACTCTGGATTTTTTAATTTTCTTATCTGCTGAAAACTCTTTTCTCAGAAGGTTACCGCCCCGAATCCATTCAGCTTTCCATTCGCTGTCTTCTAAAATTGCAGTCTCAAATTTCTCCGCATCTGTTTCGTATTCGTCTCCCTGTTTGTCCCAGACCTTCAGAGTCCACCGATATTCTTTTCTTGATTCCAGTGGCTGACCTTCATACTGTACATTTACAGTATTATCACTCTCACATTTTCCGGTATCCCAGATGCACTTTCCTGTTTCATCCCAGACCTGAATATTATATGCCACCTGACCGGCAGCCCTTTTCAGTGCTTTGATTTTCCATGAAAATCTTGGTTTCGGGGTATCAATTCCTAATGGATTTTCTTTATATTCGCATCTTTTTTCTAATACTTTTACTGTAATACTATTCATATCTTTTCCTCCATCAAGTATGTTCTCTTATCCTTTTACGGCTCCTGCTACCATTCCTTTTACCAGATATTTCTGAAGGAATATCATTACAATACATATCGGTATGACAATGCTTACAACACCCGCTGCCGATAATGTCCAATAAGAAAGATCTTCTGCTCCATACTGTCCGATAGCTACCGGAAGAGTCATCGCTTTCTTTTGAGTAAGAATCAATGCAAATAAATATTCATTATATGAAAGCAAGAATGTAAATATAGATGCAGTTGCGATACCTGGTTTAGCAACCGGTAAAATAACTTTTGTAACCGTCTGAACCATATTACAACCGTCTATTCGTGCGGCCTCGTCCAACTCAGGAGGAATCGTTATCAGAAATCCTCTCATCAACCATAATGCAAATGGCTGATTGGATGCTACTACAATCACAACCAGAATAAATTTTGTATCTGCCAGTCCAAAATTAGTTGCAATTATAAAATAAGGAATCGCCAACAACATCTGTGGAAACATCCTTAACAACAATGTCGAATTTAAGATCCTGGTCGCAAATTTTCCACCATTTCTGATAAGACCATATGCACCCAACGTAGCAGTAGGTACTGAAATCAATACGCAGCAACCGGTAACTACTACTGTATTGTACAAATATTTTGTAAATCCTTTTTCAATCCAAAGGGTTTTAAAATTATCAAAAATAGGTGTATATATCCACTTAAACGACATGGAAAATGCGTCAACCGGTTTTTTTGTTGCAATCATAACTGCGTAAACAAGCGGAAAGATTGAAATGAGTGCAACAAGAATAAGAACTACATAACTGATTACTACGATCATTCTTTTTTTCGCTCTCATCAATCCACCTCCTTAACTCTCAAAACTTTCATTATAACGTTTATGATCACCGCCAGAATGATCAACGTTATAACACCAATTGCACATCCTCTTCCTACTCTGAGTTTTGTAAATGTAGTTGTATAATTATAGATTGCAAGAGTTTCTGTCGAAATTCCCGGTCCACCACCTGTCGTTACATTTACTCTGTCGAATAATCTGAATGCGTCCATTGTCCTCATCATAAAAATGATAATAATTAACTGTCTCAGATTCGGAAGTTTTATTTTGGTAAATAACTGCCAGTTATTGGCTCCATCAATTTTAGCTGCTTCAATCTGATCCAACGGCATTGACTGAAGTCCTGCATATAAAATAATTACTGAAAACGGTGTATTCTGAAATACTTCGCCCAGAATAATCACCACACGTGACCAGAACGGTGAATCCAACCATCCTGGTGTACTTATTCCTATCATGCGGCATATCTGATCAATAATTCCCCAGTTTGACATAAACATCCATCTGAAAATAACACCCATTGCAGCTGCTGTTATGAAATAAGGAATATAGATCATAATACTGATTGGTTTTTTAAAGTGATGAATATTATCCAAAAGTAATGCTAATATCATTCCTATTACAAACTGACTTAATACCGCAACTAAAGTAAGTATAAGTGTAAAGCCCAGGGCGCTGAGAAATTCGGAATCCTGGAATATACTGATATAATTTTCAAGCCCTATAAATTTTGCACTCTTACCAAGTCTGAAATCCGTAAAGCTATATATGATCGCATAGCCTACCGGAAAAAGCATAACTGTAAAAATCAAAATAAAACTTGGTAATGCAAATAACAGGTATTTACTTTTTCGATCCATCACCTCAACCCTTTCTTTAAATATTATTCAAAAAAGACAATACAGCACCACCATGCTGTCATGACCACGCAGATGTTTTTACATTTAGGCTATACTGTATTGTCTTTTTCACTTTAATTCATTATTCTAATTCATAAGATTATTCATAGTATCCTGCATCAGAGAGTATCTGTTCACATTCTTCTGCTGCTTTGTCCATTGCAGCCTGTACATCTGTTCCATTAGATAATGCATCAGATAATGCGGTCATGGAAATTTCCATAATTTCTGAGAACTCAGGAATTGCAGGTCTCATCTTTGCACCAACCTGAATCGCTTCCCATGCAGCTTTATAATCTGGTCTTTCTGCAAATAATGTATCATTCAAAAGGGATTCTCTGACTGGCATACCAGTTGATGCACCCTCTTTCATAACATCTTCTGTAAGTGCATTACACATTGTCTGGAATACAAGATCCGGATCCTGCTCTGTAAATGCAGATATTGAATAACCAGCTGTTGCATACAACGAAGCAGGTGCTCCACCCTCTTCAATTGATGGAGAGCTGTAGAATCCAACCTTGCCCACAACTGTAGATTTCTCAGGATTGTCCATATCACCTGATCTTGTTGTCTGAATCAGTCCCATTGCTGCCAGTCCCTGTGCTACTGCAAGTGCAGTTTCATCAGAACCATATGTCATACTGCCATCAGGACAATCATTCATTAATTTCTGAATGTATTCAACTGCTTTCATTGCCTCTGGACTGTTAAATGTTGGTTTCATATCATCATCAAACCACCATCCACCGCAGGCTGTCATAAAACACTGGAAGGTAATTGCAAGCATATCTGATGCTTTCAGAGAAAGAGTAATACCTGACATATCATCTGTATTCAGTTTATCTGCTGTATCTACTAGCTCATCCAGAGTCTTTGGTACTTCTAATCCAGCTTCATCCAATACGTCATCTCTTGCAAAAAGTAATGCAGCCCACTGATGACTTGGAATACCATAGATATGTCCATCATATGTATATGCATCCCACAGATAATCTGGAATATCATCAAAATTATAAACGTCATTATATTTTTCAATATAATCATCCAATGGCATCAGCCATCCGTTATCTGCAAATGTAGCCAGATCTGGTGGGAAAATATATGTGATATCATATGCACTGGACTTAGATGATAAGTTCATGGTCATCTTTTCCTGCCAGTCTCCATATGTTGTTAATTCTGTATTAACTGTGACATTTTCCGGTGCATTATCAATCATTGCCTGAGCATAATACTCAAGCGCCGCATATCTGTGACTCAGAAGGTTGATTTCCACATCTTTATCTGCCGCATATACTCCACTGGTTCCCATCATAACCGTCATTGACGCTGCAAGCCCACCTGCTACTAATTTTCTCCATCTGTTCTTCATAGATTACCTCCTATGGGTTTAAAATAACTTTGATTGCTCCGCTGTTCTTATCACATAACAGGTCAAAACCTTCTTTTACTTTTTCAAGTGGCAGCCTGTGTGTGATAACTTTATCGATATCTACTTTTTTCATTTTCAGGAATTCCAGTGTTGTCTCACATTCATCCGCATATCCTGTACTTCCGTATACATTCAGTTCTTTGTATATGATCTGCTGAATTGCAATATCGAGTTCCGGTTTTGTAAAGCCAAGAGCAACAACCGTTCCTCTCTTTTTGCACATATTCAGTGCCAGATTATAAGTAACTCCAATTCCAACAGCTTCTACAACTACATCCGGTCCTGTGCCATGAGTCTCAGCCTTGATCTTATCCATAAATTCCGGATCATCTGATTTCAGGCAGATGTCTGCACCAACATCTTTTGCAATTCCTAGTTTATAATCTGAAAGATCCACTGCAATGACGTTGACTGCTCCTGCAAGTTTTGCTGTCTGGATTGCCAGAAGACCGATCGTTCCTGCACCAATGATCACAACAACATCTCCGAGTTTTACGCCACCCCTGTTGATCAGATGTATCGCATTTCCAAGTGGATCAAGAAATGTGCCATGGTCATAACTTACTTCATCTGGCAAATGATATAGCTGTTTTTCATGCATGATCAGGTATTCGCACATTGCTCCATCCAGAAATCCTCTCATGGATGATCCAATCAGAAGTGAATGATCACACAGATGTGGAAGTCCTTTCTTACACATTGGGCATGTCTCATCATTGATCTGTGGATTAATAGCAACTCTGTCGCCAGGTTTCCATTTCGTTACTTCAGAACCAACTTCCTCAACATCTCCAGAGGCTTCATGTCCCATAATGATTCCAGGCTCTCTTCGATCTATTCCATCCCCCATGTATGGATGAATATCTGAGCCACAGATTCCAACTGCACGAATACGGATAAGTACTTCTTTCGGACCCGGTTTCGGTTTTTCACGATCACAGATTTTGAATTCATAAGGTCCTGTAAAAACTGCTGCTTTCATAGTTTACTGCTCGCCCTCCTTGTTCATTAATAATGTACAATGTTTTTGTTCTTGTTTAAAAAAATAACTTCCTCCTTTCCACTCTATGTTAAGCTGTATTTGTTCTGTATTATTGAACTTTGTTCTCATATATCGGGTGAATTCAAACTTGGATAAGGGATAATCCAAGCTCCGTTGTTCTGTATATTTGAACTTCGTTCTTCATGTATGTATAATATCATATCGGATTCCAATATGCAATCCACTAAATCAGACAATATTTTTCTCTATTTTTTGTATAAAGCGACGAATTTTCAAAAAACAAACAGGATAACGGATTTATTTCCATCACCCTGTCTGTAATCTTCCGATAGAATCCTATTTTCTCATTTACTTTGAAGACATCCTGTCAAATAGCAATTAATCAGTTATTTTTCTTCCTCTAACCAATTCCTCACTATTTCTCCCTCTTCTCCAAGAATCTGAGCAATCTTCTGTACTGGCATGCCTTCCTGGCTAAGTGCTTTCGCAGTCTCTTTCGCCTTTTTTATTGCGCCCTTTGCTATTCCACGTGCTTCGCCCTGTAATTCGCCTTTCTGCTCAAATTCTTGAATAAGTTTCTCTAACGCATCGCACATACTAACACTTTCCTCCGTTTCTGTCTCTTTTAATTCAGATACCCGCTTTGCTAAAACCTCACTGTACATATCATTGGCATTCTTACAATGCAAATCATGCATCAATCGCCCTAGAGCTGTGTCTTCGTCCTGAATCGAAGAATTCACGTATATAATATGCGATCCATCTCCAAACATTCCTCCGGTCTCTTCAATCACTCGATCTGCATGATAAATCGGCAATCCATTTCCCCGCACATCATCTTTTGTGATAAAGATCACATAACTGTCTGTCAATTCCTCAAAATTCTGCCCTGGATTTAAAGTATTCATATCCAGTAATCCACTGTGATATCTTGCTCTTTTCGGTGACGCTCCTTCTGTATCCTGTTGGATTTCTACATTATATTGGTTATTTACATCATCCCGCGCCACACAGTCAAGGATTGCAGATCTCCCCTGTAAATTCTTATAATCCTTCTGGACAGTATAATCCAATACCTGCAGATTTTTCATTTCCATTATGATACGCAGGACATGTTCTATACATTCACGCTTCTTAAATACATTCCGCATAAAGATATCATTCATGATTGTAAGCTCTTTTATTACATCTTTATACCTTATGTAACGCTGTTCCAGCTCATTATTCGGGACTGTAGGTGTATTTTCCATTTCGATAACGTCCTCCATTCGTATTATTAGTTTTATATAGTTTCAGATATTGTTCTTTGATCTAACTGTCCTTCTCTGAATACTGTTTCTTAAAGGAATTATCGGAATGTATTTTTCACTTTCTGTTTCATCCAGAAAATTTTATCTTCTGTACAGGTAAATATTTTTTCTGTACCCTCCTTTTCACTATAGTTCTTTATGTTCTAAGCTTAACAAAAACCTACTATCTGGTCAACGAAACTTTTTATAAACTCGAGTATAAAACAAGCTGCTGAAAATATCCTTTCCAGCAGCTCAACTTTTTCTTTATTTATTATATTCACCCTCCGAGTTCTACCATACGGTGAATGCAGCGTCCGGCGCCTTCCATAACATTTTCCGGAAGTTCGATCACTTCTCCGCCGGTTCCCTTCAGGCAATTGTAAATATCCATCAGTGTTGTGATCTTCATGTTCATACAGGTCAGCATGACAGACAGCGGATAAAACTGTTTGTCCGGACATGCAAACTGGAGATGTTCCACAATACTGTTCTCTGTTCCGATGATGAATTCTTTATTCGGAGATTTCTTTGCATATTCCATGATTCCAGTTGTAGAACCAACATAATCAGCAAGTTCTACGACTTCCTGACGGCATTCCGGATGAACCAGAAGCAATGCATCCGGATGTGCTTTCTTTGCTTTTTCTACATCTTGGGCGCTGACGATAATATGTCTTGGACATCCACCTTTGTAGAAGGCAAACTCTTTTTCCGGAAGTTTCTCTGCAACAAAACGTCCCAGGTTCGGATCCGGGATAAACAGAATCTTGTCATTATCCAGTTTACTGCAGATCTGTACTGCAGAAGAAGATGTCACGCAGACATCACACTCTGTCTTTAGTTCAGAAGTCGTATTGATATAAGCAACTACCGCATATCCCGGATGCTCTGCTTTTAACTTACGCAGGCTCTCCAGATCCAGCTGTTCTGCCATTGGACATCCGGCTGTCGGATTGGCAAGCCACACTTTCTTCTCCGGGCTTAAAACCTTACAGGTCTCTGCCATAAAACGAACGCCACACATGATAACACCTTTACAGTTACTCTTGGATGCCTGCACGCTCAGTCCATAAGAATCGCCCATATAGTCTGCAACTTCCAGTATTTCCTGTCCCTGGTAAGCATGTGCCAGAATACATACATCCTGTTCTTTTTTCATTCGCAGGATCTCCTGCTGAATTTCCTGTATTGTCATAATTTAATATTTCCCTTTCCTGTGCTCTGTTCCCATGGCTGAAGCGGAGCCAGAAAACCGGCTTTCTTCAACTGTTCTTCAATCAGATCCAACCGTTCTTCACTTGCGGCTTCCACCAGATGATAATGATATCCGGAAGTTGCATTACTTAAAACAGTGGAACGACTGTTCTGCAATGCCTGCACAAACTCACTCACATCCTGTCTGGAACGAATATCCATCTCCGCGCTGACACGACCATAAACTCTGTGACTGATACTGATATTTTTGACATGTCCACCACAGTCTACGATCAGATTCAGTTCTTCGGCTGCCTTATCCTGGCTGTGACGGACTTTAAATTCCCGTGTGCAGCTACTGTCCTGCTGAATCACATACCCCTTTGTTGTTGACAATATTCCCGGCGTAGAAGCCCTTATCACCGCCAGATCCTGCACGATCACCTGACGGCTGACACCAAATTTTCCCGCAAGCTCTCTTGCTGCCACCGGAGCATCTGCATTATGAAGGATCTTTAAAATTTCTCCGCGTCTTTCTGCAGTGTTCATAAGGTTTCCTCCTCTCACACCGCATGAAGGTTTTTCATGGAAATGTCAAGGATTGGTGCAGAGTGTGTCAAAGCTCCGCTGGAAACAAAATCAACACCGATCTCACGGATCTTCTGAATATTTTCTTTTGTAATATTACCAGAGCATTCGGTCTGTGCTCTGCCATCGATCAGCTCAACTGCCTGTTTCATCACTTCCGGTGTCATATTATCCAGCATGATGATATCCGCACCAGCTTCTACAGCTTCTTTTACCTGCTCCAGTGTTTCTACTTCAATCTCAATCTTTCGGACAAACGGTGCATACGCTTTTGCCATCTGTATCGCTTTGGTTACGCTTCCGGCTGCCCCGATGTGGTTATCTTTCAGTAAAACTCCATCTGAAAGATTATATCTGTGATTACATCCGCCTCCAACTCTTACTGCATATTTTTCAAATACTCGGCAGTTCGGGGTTGTCTTACGGGTATCCAGTAAAGTTACTTTGCTGCCTTCCAGAAGTTTCGCAACCTGTCTGGTATATGTGGCAATTCCACTCATTCTCTGCAGATAATTCAGTGCTACACGTTCTCCGGAAAGAAGGACTCGAATGTCACCTGTTACAGTTGCCATCAACTCACCTTTTTTTACTTCATCTCCATCTTTGCAGTGAAAATCAATCTCTGTTTTTTCATCCAGGATTGTAAATACTCTCGCATAAATGTCAAGTCCGGCAATTACACCATCTTCTTTTGCGATAAGCTCTACGGTTCCTTTTGTTGCTGTCGGCATAACCGCATTTGTAGAAACATCCTCGCTTGTAATATCTTCCTGCAACGCCATACGGATCAGCTGATCAGCCTGCATTTTCATTGTAATTTCATTCATGACTCTTCTTCATCCTTTCAATTTCATTTAAAACCATTTCATGATAAACAGTCAGAACTGCGTCTCTGTCCTCATATGGTTTCAGATCTATGCTACCCGGTCTGCACGGATCTGGTTTTCTTCCAAATATGATATCATCTGCAGCGCGTCTTGCAAAGACCAGAGATTCAAGAAGTGAGTTGCTTGCAAGACGGTTTTTGCCGTGCACACCATTACAGCTTGTCTCACCGCAGGCATACAGCCCCTTCATGGAAGTACGGCTTCCAAGGTCAACCTTGATTCCACCCATGAAATAGTGCTGTGCCGGAACGACCGGAATCGGCTCTTTGCGCGGATCAAAACCTTCTTCTACACATCTGTGGAAAATATTTGGAAAATGTTTCATGATGGTTTCTTCTCCCAGTGGACGCATATCTTCCCACACGAAATCAGTACCGTCTTTTTCCATCTGTGCAAAGATTGCCTGGCTGAGCAGATCTCGCGGCTGCAATTCATTTGTAAAACGCTGTCCGTTTTTATCATACAAAAGTGCACCTTCTCCTCTGACAGATTCAGAAATCAGGAAACGGCGTCCTGATTTATGAGAATAAAGAGTAGTCGGATGAATCTGTATATAATCCAGATGTTCAAGTACCACCTGATGTTTCATGGCGATTCCAAGTCCATCGCCTGCAATATGCGGGAAATTGGTGGAGTTTTTGTAAAGACCTCCGAGACCACCACATGCCAGAACAACGTATGGTGCTCTGACCGGATATACTTCATTCTTCTCATCCATGACGATTACCCCGCCACAGACGTTGTCTTTGGAAATGATATCGACCATGGTCATATATTCGCAGATTTCAATATTGTCTCTTGTCAGTGCCTGATTCAGAAGAGTCTGTGTGATCTGTTTACCGGTAATATCTTCATAGAAAAGGATTCTCGGCTGAGAATGTGCTCCTTCTCTGGTGAAATCCAATTCTCCCGTCTCTGTTCGTTCAAATGTAACATTTCTCTGTAAAAGATCTCGGATAATACTGTTAGAGCTACGGATCATCAGCTCGACTGCTTTTGCGTCATTTTCGTAATGGCCCGCGCGCATGGTATCTTCAAAGTAATCATTATAATCTTCTTCTCCTCTGAGCATGCAGATACCGCCCTGTGCCAGAAAGGAGTCGGACTGATCCGCCTGCTGTTTGGTCAGCATCAGTACTTTCATTCTGGAAGGCAGATTCAGTGCACAGTAGAGACCTGCGGCTCCTGTTCCTACGATAATGACGTCATAATTTTCTTTCATGTGTTTATCCTCGTACCGGCTTGTACCGGATTTTCTGTTGAGTTTTATATGTTGCGTGTTTTCTGATTTGTGATTATACTACCCGACATGTTAGGTGTCAAGACACCTATGTATATTGGTGTAAAGAAATTCGTTGCACTATCCGTGCCTTCGCCCCTTCCCGGGAGAAAAATTAAATAAAAGCGAAAACAGATGGATAAATATAGTACCCGGAAACATCTGCAATCGTTCGTCGTTGTACTTGAATATGTTCGGGCTGTGTTGGCAAAATCGGAAGCTCTGTCTGAGCGTAGCGAGTTTGCTGACGATTTTGACGTTCTTAACAGCCAGGTTATATTCTAGTACAACCGGACGATGAAGCCGTTTCCGGGTACTATATTTACTCACATCTGTTACACTTTTATCTTTTTCTCTCAGTACTATATTTCACTATCAACAGTTCCACACTCAGCACATCCTGCAGTCTTCCGGTCTTCACTGCCTCCTCCGCATCAACAAAATCCTCTTCTGCCTGTTCAAGCTCCTCAACACTGTAAGCTCTCGCACAGGCCAGTATATTTCTTGCCACAAAAGACGGTACGCCAAGTCTGGTTGCAATTTCGTTCTGAGATGCCCCTTCCCCTGCCATTTTCTTTGCAAGGCACATCTGCCGGAACTGCTTCGACAGCAGGAACAGTATCCTCATCGGCGGCTCACGCAGCGTCAGAAGATCATTATACAGATCCAGTGCTCTCCTCTGATTTCGCTCCGTAACTGCACGAACCATATCGAAGATCTTATTCTCTGTCCGTGTTGTACAGATTTCCTCAATATCTTCTCTCGTTACAATATCCTGTCCCATGGTATATGTGATCAGCTTCTCCAGTTCCATACGGATATTTCCCATATCCGTACCGGTTTTTGTCAGAAAAAGTTCCATATCTCTGGTCGTGATCTTGCGACCTTCTCTCGCCAGAATACCTGCCGCCCAGCGCATCAGCGTCTTTTCATCCTGCTTTGCAAACTCTACAATGCGGCCGCAGTTTTTCACCGCCTTATACATACGGCTTCGTTTATCTACCTCTTCTTCAACAAAAACCAGCCTCAGGTAATCCGGCAGTGTCTTCATATAATCTGCAAGTTCATCACATTTATTCTTAAAAAATCCGGAGTTTTCCACAAGGACCACACGATGATCTGCAAAGAAAGGCATTGTCTCACAGAGGTCGATCATTTCACGCACCTCAATTCCTTTTCCTTCATATTTGGTAAAATTCATCGTATCATCATCCGGATTTAATGCATGAATCAGCTTTTCTTTGTACTGAATCTTCAGATACGCCTCCTCACCAAACAGAAGATATGCATTTTTGAATTTTCCTGTTTTAATGTCTTCCTGTAAATTTTTCACTTCCTGCGAAACCTCCTGAAAAATACCGTTTTCTGACGGAATGCCATCCACAGACAGCATTAATTATTCATTATCTGTTTAGTATAGACGATTTTGATTTTTTTCTCAATACCGTATCTCTGCTCACGGATGCACAAACGTATCCACTCATACCTCCTTACCATCGGTCTCTGCTGTCACAGCCCCTTCTTTCATTGTGTACCAAATCTTTGCCCCGGAATCTTCCAACCGTTCTATTGTCTCGCCAGACGGATGTCCATATGTATTTGTTGCAGAGCAGGAGACCACCGCAAGTTCCGGTTTCACTACATCCAGAAATTCCTGACAGGTGGAATATCTGGAGCCATGATGTCCCACTTTCAGAAAATCTACATCTTCCAGCTCCGGCAGAAGTTTTTTCTCCGTCTCTGTCCCGATATCACCGGTAAACAGCCCTTCAAAACCGCCATATATCAGTTCCACGACCATACCGTCTTCATTCGCATCTGTTCCTGCAGTCCCTCTATCCGGTGAAAGGAATCGAAGAGAAGCTTTTCCAAGCGCAATTTGTTCCCCTTTTCTTCCCTTCTGTACATTCACGCCTGCTGCCTGCGCTTTATCCACCAATTGCTGATATGCATCGTCCGGTTGTGTCCATTCCGGTAAGATCAGGTTCTTCACCCTGACAGAAGTAAGATGTGTCCTCATATAATCAAACAGTTCCAGCACACCACTGATATGGTCATTATCCGTATGTGAGATCAAAATAGCATCAATCACCCCAATCCCCCGATTTTTAAGGAATGGCAGAATCTGATAGCGTGCAATATTCTTCTTGTTACTGCTGCCGCCATCGATCAGGAAATTCTGCCCCTGTGGAAGCTGAATAGAAATACAGTCTCCCTGTCCGATATCAAGACAGGTGATCTGCAGATTTCCAGACGGATGATAAATGAGGATTCCCAGTCCAAGTATCAGCATGATTCCTGATATACCTGACAGTAACTGATATTTTCTCAGCCATCCTTTTCCTTCCCCATGATTCTTTCTTTCCTGCATGAATGCATGATTTCCCGCCCTTTTTCCAGTTGCGCCATTCCATGTGACAGTTCCCCGACTCATTCTCAAAATTCCAACTCCCAAAAACAGTAATACATAATATCCGGCACATTGCCACAGCTTCGGACTTCCTGCGATCCATGTACAGAACGGAATTCCTGCTGCCAGTTCGCAAAGTTTCTCATACAGAAAAAGCAGCACTCTTCCAGGCAGCACTACATAAACTGCTACACCGACCGATGCCATTCCAACCACAACTGCTGCAATTCCACTGACCAGTACTACACTGACTGTCGGCAGCACCAGCAGGTTCAGAAAAAATCCGGCCAGCGAAATCTCTCCATAGATTCGCAGCATGATCGGAAAAGTCGTCATCTGCACAGCTATCGAAGATACCAGTGTTTTCATAACGGATGCCGCCAGACGATTCTCCACTCTAATGCATCCTGCCAATACCGGTGCCACTACACCAAGTCCGGCAACAGCCCCAAACGACAGCCAAAATCCACTGTTGTACAGATTTGCAGGTGCATCCAGAAGTAAAAGGACCGCCGACACTGCCAGCGCCGTCAGCAGATCATAGGTTCTTCCTGCGATTCTTGCACCAACCGCCAACAGAAACATGCCTACCGCCCGCATGGCAGAAACACTTTCCCCGGTAAGGATTCCATATTGCAGAAGAACACTGAGCACCACCATCCCGGCAGACACATTTCCAAATCCGGCTCTTTTCAGCAGATCAAAAAATCCAATCCCCAGTACACTGATGTGAAGTCCGGAAATCGCTAGTATATGAATGATCCCCGCCATCTGGTAACGAATCTTAACTTCATCTTCTAGGTTATCTTTCTCACCAAGCAGCATTGCTTCAAAAATACCGGCATCTTCCTTTGCCGCAATATCCAGCGTCTGCATTATCTTACTTTTCAGATTCTGCATAAACTGACCATATCTGGAATATTTGCTGCTCCATGCCAGAACCACACCGTTTTTCATAAAATAGTAGATTTTCTGACAGGCGTAGAATTGCCTGGAATCAAATTCTCCAGGATTTCGTGGCTCAGGAATTTCTTCCAGTTTTCCCGAAATCTTAACAGTGGTTCCAATCGGGAACTCTTTATTCGATTTTAAAAATACTCTTAAATTTTTTATGGGAATTTGTTCTGATCCGACGATCAGACAGACATGTTTAAGATAGGCAGAAAGAGAATATTCCGTAGCCTGATATTGCTGCACCTCCCCGCAGATGACAGCTTCCGGATGTTTTTCAATATATAATTGTACAGATTCCGGCAAAGGATTTCCACTGATCCGTGCAAATCCCGCCAGATCCATCAACCATATACAAAACATCAGGATTAGGCATACAAGACACACCGGGCGTCTTTTCATAAGCCTTCCTTTCTGTATATAGAACACCGCAGGCTATTCCACCTGCGGCATTACTGCATCAGGACTACTTTGGTTCCTCGTCCTGTGCAATTAAATCTTCGTTTTTTTCATAAAATTTGTATAACGGCAGGCTATCCTGGAAGTTCCCCTCCGTACTTCCTTCAATAGATATCTGAACCCTGTCAACATCACAGGAATCTATAATAGAATTCACAACCGAGTAAATAGAGATATTTCCTCCTACTTCAGGTGTTTCATCACGAAAAGTACTGTTCATGTTAATATAGCAGATCCTGTCCGCTGTAATCACACTCAAAACCAGAGAACTGTCTGGTATTGTTGCATAATGCCCTTCTTCCATCGGTCCCTTCGCAAGCTGTTCAAGCACGACACGTTCTTTTGGAAGAGATCTTCGATAATATACATTTCTGGTTTCTTTCACCAGATTTTTTCCATTTTTATCCATAAAATACAGTGTAAAAGTATCATAACGATAGCTTTCTTTGTCTTTTCCGGTATATTGTGCAAATGTATCTGAAGTCATCTCTCCAACTTCCTGATTTCGCGAGTTGGTCAGCGGCTGACCTCCAACTGTAAACTGGACTTTATGAATATCCGGAATCTGCAAAAATGTCTGCACAACTCCGTCGCGTGTCATAACCTCCCGGATCTTGCTCATTTTTGAGTATTCTTTACTGAAGTCTATGACAAGCAGATCTTTCTGCACTTCATAAGAATTGATGGAAACATCTTCTGGAAGAAGGCTGATTTCCCCATCCGGTGCATCTTTGCTCCCAAGCTTCTGCATAAGATCTTTTACCATAAAATCTGCCGTCTCTTCTCCGGGTGAATATGGTTCTTCTCTGAGAACCGTCTCACTCTCGTTCAGATAATACAGATGGTACTTACTCTCATCCTGCGAATCCTTACTGCTTTTTGTCTCAATACTGCATCCGGCAAGTAAACTGCAAACCAGTGCTGCCAGAAGAAGTACTCTTATATATTTCTTCATCCGGCACCTCCTACGGAATATAAGATAACGGGACACGAACTGAGAATGTAGTTCCTTCCCCTTCTCTGCTGAATACTTTGATCACACCATGATGCATGGCAATCGTACTTCTTGTTATCGCAAGTCCAAGACCGGTTCCTCCGATCTCTCTGGAATGTGATTTGTCCACACGATAAAATCTCTCGAAAATACGGTCGATGGAATCCTCTGGGATACCCATACCGGAATCTGCTACCGTAACATAGAAAAACTTATGATCTGCGTCAAGTGACACACGTACCCAGCCATCATCTACATTGTATTTTATCGCATTTTCAACAAGGTTACTGATCGCAGATGTAAATTTCAGTTCATCCACATCCGCTTCCACAGGACGGAAACTGTCAAGGATCAGGTCAATATTGCGTTTGTCCGCGATCGGACGCAGACGTTTGAGAATATCCTCCAGAAGCTGATTGATATCCATATGACTGATCTGAAGATCTGCAGATTTCTTGTCCATTTTTACCAGAGTCAGAAGATCAGTAATAATACGGTTTTCCCTGTCAATCTCCGCTGTAATGTCACGCATAAATTCCTGATAAAGTTCTTCCGGAACTCCTTCCTGTCCGACAAGGGAATCTGCCAGAACCTTCATGGAAGTCATTGGTGTCTTCAGTTCATGCGATACATTGGAAACAAACTCTGATCTTGATTCATCCAGTACTTTCATACGTGCAAGCATCTTATTGAATGCATCCGTAATAAGCTCTGTTTCTGTATAATCCGGAACTGAAATCTCATCTTTCTGATATCCGTCAGTAAGATCTTCGATGGATTTGGTAACACTGGCCAGCGGTTTGACCAGAATCGTAGAAAGGCCATAGGCAAGCAATACAGACAATGCAACGATAATTCCTGTGAGCAGCATCGCCATCTGTTCCTGCTCTCCCACCGTTGCCATAATGTCACTGATTGAAATATTTACAAGCATGGCTCCCTGAATCTGCGGGACATCCGCGCTCTTTACGGGAACAGCCATTTCCAGCATCTGCCCGTATCTGCGGTAATTTGTGACTTCTCCGTTCTTAAAACACTTCACGACCTTTGGTGAGATCAGCGTCCGTCCTTCATCTACATGATAGGTATCTGCAACTACTTTCAGATCTCTGTCTACAATCACCATTCTTCCGCCATATACATTAGACAACAACTCCAGCTTGCTGTTCACAGACTGTGAGCTGGAGTCATTGAGATAATTTTCTTTGATGATCTGATTACACAGAATCGCACACTGTGTACTGACCTCACTTACCTTTACTTCAATTGCCTGTTTTTCATAATTACTGATCATGAGTTGTGTCACGATAGCACTTGGCACAATTCCCAGTATGAGCAGTATGACCAGTATCCGAAAACGCAGACTCTTAAAAAACTTTGTCTTTTTTTTCGTTACCATGGGTTATGCCTGGAAGTAATATCCTACGCCCCATTTGGTGTGTACATATTTAGGCTCACTGGGATTAGCCTCGATTTTTTCACGAAGACGCCGAATATGTACATCAACGGTTCTGACATCTCCCGGATATTCATATCCCCAGACAATATTCAGAAGATTTTCACGACTGTATACCTTGTTCGGATTGAATACGAGAAGCTCCAGCACATCAAATTCCTTTGCTGTAAGATTAATTTCCTTGCCTGCAATAAATACACGGCGGCTCTCGCAGTCCAGTTTCAGATCGCCTGCTTCAATTGTCTTCGCCTTTTCCTTTTCTTCATGTTCAGAACGCGCACGACGCATGATTGCTTTGATTCTGGCCTTTACTTCAAGAATATTAAATGGTTTTGTAATATAGTCATCTGCCCCGTAGTCCAGTCCAAGGATCTTGTCCATGTCCTCACCTTTTGCAGTAAGCATGACGATCGGAACATTGGAGAATTCTCTGATCTGCTGGCAGACTTCCAATCCATCCATCTTCGGAAGCATCAGGTCCAGAAGGATAATATCGTATTTATTCTCCTTTGCCTTCTCAACCGCTTCTTCTCCGTCATAAGCACAGTCAACTTCCATACCGTCCTGTTCCAGATTAAAACGGATTCCTTTTACGATCAGTTTCTCGTCATCAACTACTAAAACTTTCCTGCTCATTCTTTTCTCCTTATTTCACAGCTATTTTATCCTTTATCGCCGAAAACGTACTTTCTTTGATTCCCGGCACCTGCATGATCTCCTCAATACTGGAAAAGAAACCATGTTCCTCTCTGTACGTAAGAATTGCCTGTGCCTTGGCATCACCGATTCCTGACAGGCTCTTAAGCGCAGCTGCATCTGCTGTGTTGATATTCACTACACCATTTGCATCTGTTGTCTCAGATCCCGGATCCGCCGGCTGTATTGCCGCAGGTAAAGCTCCCTCTTCCGCTTCTTCCTGCGTAGGTACATAAATCTGCTGTCCGTCACTGACCGGCTGTGCCTGATTCACGGCCGAAGCCGCTGCTTCCGGCAAAAATCCTCCAGCCGCCTCTATTGCCTGAAAAACCCGGCTGCTCCCATCCAGTTCATAAACTCCCGGATTCATTACTGCTCCGCAGACATCCACAAAAATCATTTCCAGCTCTGTCTCCACCGGCATCTCCGATAGCTCCGCTTCTGCTGATATTTTTGCTTCCGCCAGATCCTCTGTTGCATCATTCCCAGCCTGTGTATCATCCTGTGTTTCTGATTCTGATACAGTATCCTGTCCGTCCAGCATTATTTCTGTTTTGTTTTTCTGACATCCACTCATTCCTGACAAACCTGCCAGAAAAAATATGCTCAATATCAGACTGTAAAAATTTACTTTCATGATCTCGGTTCACTTCCCTCCGTAGGATTACGGCAGACCTCCCCGATTCTCATACTTAACCATGTCTTATTTTAACGAATTCCCGGTAGATTTACAATAGGAAACTTTATTTATTCCTGTGCATGATAACTTTATTATTCCCATTTAAAAATCACAATGCCGGCAATCGCGATCAGCATTCCCAGAATCTTTCTCCACTCAAACGGTTGCTGCATTGTTCCAAACATTCCCAAAAGTTCAATTACATATGCCACGATCAACTGGGAAATGACGATCAGCATAGCTGCTTTTGCAGGCCCAAGTGCCCCCATGCTCTGAATAACAGTAATTGTAATAAATGCTCCGATCACTCCGCCAAGAAGCGTGTATTTATTATCCACCTGCCATAATGCCGAAACACTCTGTCTTCCTGTAAATATCCATGCCAGCACGCAGACCATAAATGCTGAGAGCTGCACCCATCCCGTTGATACCCATAAACTGGTCTGTTTCGTCACTTCTGTATTAAAAACACCCTGAATACTCATCAGTGCTCCCGAGATCAATGCCGTAAAAAATCCCCACATAATGCAACCTCCACTCAGCTCAGATGATTTTCCTGTAGCTGTCTGCAAATTTTATTATCAGCTTATGCAGAAAATCTGTTTTTTATACAGGGAACCACTTCAAAAAATCACTTCAATAATGCCTCTGCATTCTTGCTGCGAGATGCGCAGAAAAAATCCCGCAGCTTCATATGCCACGGGATCCTGGAAATGATATTTCTTTCACTATATCATGCATTATTTGATGCTTACGACTCTGTAACCTGCATCCTTGACGATTTTTCTAAGCTGTTCGTCATCAAGTTCGCGATCATAAGAAACGACTGCTTCGTTCTCAGAAAGATTTACTTTTGCAGCTGCTCCATCGATCTTATTGATCGCCTCTGTGACAGCCTTTACGCAATGTTCGCAGTGCATACCGGAAATTTTGAGAACCTTCTTTCCAAGTATCGGATTCTCAAGTTTTTTATCCGGAATATCTAGAACGATCTCTCCACCGCCGCCTCCACAGCATGGGCTTTCTCCTTTAAAATGTTTGATAGAACCCTTCAGTGCGAAACCAAGCAAAACAATTACGATCAGCACTATAATTATATCTACCACTATTTGTCACCTCTTCTAAATTCTTCGTCTTTTTTCTGTTCCATCTTTTTCTTGATCCACTGGAATCCCTGATAGAGCAGCATTCCTACAATATAGATAACAATGACCGCACCAAACATATACATTGTGGATCCTGTAGAATTTCCCATATTAGTGCCTCCTATTTTAAATGATTCTTAGAAGACTGTGTAGTACTCTTATGAAAAGCAGCACCGCTGCATCCACCGCAGCTTCCACAGTTTCCACTGCATCCGGCACACCCCGTATGTTTACCTTCTTTGGTATTCTTTACACTTTTATAAATGATAAATGCACAATATCCAAGGATCAGAATCATTATAATAATATTTGCCAGCATTTCACTCATCCTCTCTTCATCAAGTACTGCCAGTCATCGGTTTCGAATCAAACAGAGGCCGGACACATCTCTGTATCCAGCCCCCTTATTATTACATTTTTTATTATGCCTGTACAGAACGTTTAGAATAAACTTTCTGATCTTTGTACGGATCCGGTCTGAACAGCAGGAACAGCATTACAATAAGTACTACGAATCCTACTACAGTTCCGAAACCGAATGCTCCACCAGTTACAAAGGAACCAATCTGATAGAAGCAGAGGCAAACAACGTAAGCAAAGATGTTCTGGAAAAGAATTGCGAACCAGAACCATTTTCTGTCGTTCATTTCTTTTGCCATAGTTGCAATAGCTGCAAGGCAAGGAGAATCAAGAAGGTTGAACATCAGGAAGGAGAAAGCTGCGATTCCTGTCGGGAACCAGCTTGCAACACCTGCTGCAACGTTTACTGCATCTTCTGTATCACCAGCTACGTTAGCCAGGACACCCATTGTAGATACGATAGCTTCTTTTGCTGTAAAACCGGAGATAGAAGCTGCTACCGGCTGCCATTCACCGAATCCAAGTGGAGCAAAGATCGGAGCGATCACACCGCCGATTGCTGCCATAAGGCTGTCTGCGCTGTCTTCTACCATACCGAATCCACCATCTGTGAATCCAAATCCACCAAGGAACCACATTACTACGCAGGCAAGGAACAGGATTGTACCAGCTTTGATGATGAAGCCTTTCAGCCTTTCCCATACATGAAGGAGAACTGTTTTAACCTGCGGAATATGATACTGTGGAAGCTCCATTACGAACGGAGCCGGTTTACCGGAGAACGGTTTTGTCTTCTTAAGAATGATTGCTGCTACAAGTACAGCTACGATTCCGATGAAGTACATCAGAGGAGCGATAAAGGAGCTCTCTGCATATCCTGCAGTTTCACCAGCGATTACACCACCCATAAGAGCGATAACCGGAAGTTTGGCACCACAAGGAATAAATGTTGCTGTCATAATAGTAAGACGTCTGTCATTGTCCTGTTCGATGGTCTTGGAAGCCATGATTCCAGGGATACCGCATCCTGAAGAAATCAGAAGCGGAATGAAGCTCTTACCGGAAAGTCCGAAGTGACGGAATACACGGTCCATAACGAATGCAATACGTACCATGTAACCACAGTCTTCAAGGATGGACAGGAACAGGAACAGAATTGCCATCTGAGGAACGAATCCAAGTACTGCACCAAGACCACCGATGATACCATCAACTACAAGTCCCATTACCAGGTCACCGGCACCGATGCTGGTAAGGATGTTTGTAAAGAAGTCCTGAATAGCTACTACAAATACATCATTTGTCCAGTCTGTTACGAATGTTCCGACTGTTGTTACGGACACATAATATACAAGCCACATAACTGCAACAAAAATCGGGATACCAAGAATACGGTTGGTAACGATACGGTCGATCTTATCGGATACAGTCAGTTTATCTTTTGCTTTTTTAACCGTCGTATTAACGATCTTCTGGATGAATTTGTATCTTTCGTCTGTTACGATACTTTCCATGTCATCGTCATGCTGTTTTTCAAGTTCCTGACGTTTTGTATCAACCAGAGACTGTCCGGAAGCAGAAAGCTTCATAGCCTCTTTTACTTTTTCATCATTCTCAAGGAACTTAACCGCATACCATCTCTTCTTATCATCTGTAACAGATGTAGGAAGAACACCTTTTACTTCGTCGATAGCTGCTTCCATATCTTTGGAGAAGATTTCTTTTGGAAGATCAACTTTGCTGCTCTTTGCAACTTTGACAGCCTCGTCAATCAATTTGTCAAGGCCTTCCCCTCTCAGCGCAGATGTCTCAATGATCGGGCAGTCAAGCAGCATGGAAAGACGCTTGGTGTCAATCTTGATTCCTCTTTTTTCAAGAAGATCAGCCATGTTCAGTGCAATAACAACCGGAACACCTGTCTCGATCAGCTGAGTGGTCAGATACAGGTTACGCTCGATATTTGTTGCATCGACAAGGTCAATGATCACATCTGGATTCTCTTTGAGGACATAGTCACGGCTGACTACTTCTTCCAGTGTGTATGGTGAAAGGGAATAAATACCAGGAAGGTCCGTTACGATAATGTCTTCGCCCTTTCCTTTCTTTCCCTTTAATTTACCTTCTTTTTTCTCTACAGTAACTCCCGGCCAGTTTCCTACGTACTGGTTAGCGCCCGTTAATGCGTTGAACATTGTTGTTTTACCACAGTTCGGGTTGCCGGCAAGTGCAATCTTCATTGCCATTTTTTCTTACCTCCTTAATCCCTCTTATTGTAACTGCGTACTTCTCCACAGTTGCATTTTTCATAATAGTTCTTACAGAACACTACAGCGTACTTACTTTACCTGTACGCACTGAGCATCGTTCTTTCTTACAGATAACTCATAACCTCTAACAGTGATCTCTACAGGATCTCCAAGCGGAGCAACTTTTCTGATATACAGTTCGCTTCCTTTTGTGATTCCCATGTCCATGATACGACGTTTGTACGCGCTGTCTCCTTCAATCTTTGTTACAACAACGGTACTTCCAACTTTTGCATCACCTAAAGTCATCGTTCTGTCTCCTTTCCGTTATAAAATTTATATAAATATGTGCTTTGCCATATCTGAATTAACTGCTACACGTGCATCTTTGATGTTCACGATCACATTTCCGCCGATTGCAGAAACGATACTCACTTCAGCCTCATTGACAAATCCAAGATTCGCCAGAAAACGTCTTGTTTCTTCGTTTCCACCTATTTTCTGAATCTTACATTTTTCTCCGATTCCAGCCATTGTGATAGGCATCATATGTATCAGCTCACTTTCTTTTATAGTCTTTATTGAGAATTATTTTCTTTATCAAAAAAAGTTCACAGTTAAACACCATTTACTTTTTCTTACATGGGTTAGTATATGCT
>SKEI01000395.1_pt1 | contig 28802 bp, 23 predicted proteins | sample 4826701 | NCBI WGS metagenome assembly SKEI01 (sample SAMN11008813, study PRJNA524170) | human gut metagenome | biome: Human fecal sample; material: Feces; isolation source: fecal sample from pouch patient p2, p6, p7, p14 | host: Homo sapiens | place: Israel: Tel-Aviv | collected 2016-08-31 | reverse complement strand
GATATATTCGACAGCCGCATAATCATTAATTCGACAGCAAAATTTTACATATCTATTTCTTATCAGAAAGATTTACTTTCCATAGACACAAGAATTTTTACACCCTCTCCATACAAGAGTGGAAATTCTCCTGTATGGACGTTTTTGTTTGAAAAAAGCAGCTGCCAATGGAATCCATCTTCCAAAGCAGCTGCTACTTCTATTTCGTAATTTCTTAAATTAAATTGTTCAATTTACTCTATTACCTGCCAGAGGTTGTGCCGCCATCAATACACAGTGCCTGACTTGTGATCTCGCGGGCGAAATCGCTTGCAAGGAATACGGTTGCCCAGGCGATATCTTCTTCCTTCTGGTCATGTCCCAGTGGGATCATGCTCTTAACGGAAGCATTCCACAGCTCTTCACGTTTCTCAGGGGTCAGTTCATTATGAACTTCCGGATCCCAGCCATTGTTCATTCCTTCCAGTATTTCTTCCCACATTGCTGTACGGATGATTCCCGGAAGAATAGCATTTACACGGACTCCATAAGGAGCTGCATGTTTTGCAGCTGACTGCATCAGGCTCGTTACAGCTGCTTTGGATGCACTGTAGGTCTGGAGCATTCCCATACCATCTCTGCCTGCAATAGAGGATACAAGGATCATATTTCCGCTCTTATTTGCTTCCAGATGTGCCAGACCATGTTTGATCATATGTACGGTTCCCACTACATTGATATTAAACAGTCTCTGAACCTCTTCTGTGGTTGTATGCATCATATCCTGAAGGGAAATTACACCTGCTGCATTTACGATCACATCAATCTTTCCGCCACCAAATGCTGCTGCCTCAGCGATCAGCTTCTTAACGTCTTCTTCAACAGCCACATCACACTTTGTGAAGCCGCCCTTTACGCCAAGTGCCTCGATCTCTTTCACGGTAGCCAGGCCCTGATCTTCTTTACGGTTTGCAATGTATACATTTGCACCACATCCTGCAAACTGAAGTGCCATCTCTTTACCAAGTCCACGGCCACCACCTGTAACAAGGACTGTCTTTCCAGTAAAATCAATATTCATTGCCATAACTAAAATCCCCTTTCCATATATAATATACTATGATGTGAGTGTCAAAAGTAAATTTTGCCACTCACTGATGTAACCGGATTGCTCCATTGCTATGCAATTCCCGCAATCCTCGAACACCTCAAACTCCCATAAAATGGCATGTTCACACCATTTTATTTCGTTTTCGGTGTTCGGCGTGTCAATAAGTATAAATTGCTTATTTGTGCGAGCACAAACGCAATTTGTACTTTTGACACTTACATCATACTATGTTTAATCCTGTTAATATTTTATCACTCTATATGGAAATGTCAATGTTTATAATCCTTGAGTTTCCGTGCTTTTATCCACATTCTCCGGTTTTCACAGGCTCTGCTATAAACAACTTTCAAAAAATGATGAAAATATAAGGAATCCTTATTCATTTTGATGTAAAATTTAAGTGACCAAACAAAAATCTACCAAACAAAAAGAAGGAGGATTCCTCATGGTCAATTTTACATCAAATACTTATCAAATGAAACGGGAAATTTTAACTTTTACAAATAAAATTTCAAAACACCTGTCCAAGCCCGACAAAAAGTTTTCTGCCGATATGACTTACGGTATACTTGCCTCAGAAAGCTGCCTCCTTACCGACATCGTTGACCATCTTCACGAAAATACTAAAAAGATCAATTCTGTTGAACGGCTGACCAGACATTTAAACAACGGCACTTCCTCCACAGCTCTTAAATCTTATCTTACTACCATCCGTAAATGGGCTCCGCAGGAACCTGTTGCCGTTCTTGATTTATCAAAATTGGGCAGATTGATGCTTTAGGAGAAGTCATTCATTTTTTAATTACATTTTACGGAAACTCAAGTTGTGGAGCAGGGAAAGGAGAAAATAAACTCGGTTCCCACGCCCTGGGTGCTGATGACATCAATGTTTTCACCGTGGGCCTGTATGATTTCCTTTACAATAGAAAGGCCAAGGCTGGTGCCCTTTTTGTCCTTGCCACGGGAAAGGTCCGTTTTGTAAAAGCGTTCCCAGATTTTCTTGATGCTGTCCTTGGGGATTCCGATGCCCGTATCCTTTACCGACACGAATATTTTTTCGTAGCGGTTTGATGCCTGAATGTAGATGGTGGAATCATTGTGGCTGAACTTGAATGCGTTGTCCAGCAGGTTGTACATAACCTGCTGGATTTTTCCCATGTCGGCGTAAACCATCTGGATATTGCCAGAGAAAACCAGGTCAAAGCTGATATTTTTGGCACTGCAGGTTCCTTCAAAGGAGGCGGCGGTGTCTTTGATGACCCGATTGATATCAAAATTGGTGCGGGACAGATATCCCTTGGCATCCAAAGAATTTAAGGTCAGCATGCTCTCCGTCAGCTTGTAAAAAATAGAAAAGCGGGTGCGCTATTTTGAAGTACACCCGCCGGTAATCGATTATCTTACAGCCTGTTCCACCAGACAGCCTTCCGGAAGCTGTGGGTAGCTGCCATCATTAAGGAAGTACCAAATGCCGTCGATATTCTGCCAGCCTGTCCGCATTGCGCCTTGGGAGCCATCCAATACAGGATTCAGATAGTACCAGTGTCCATTTGTGTCCTGATGCCAGCCTGTTTTCATGAAGCTGTCGCTGCCAAAGAAGTACCAGCTTTTCTGGCCATTCCAGTTAAGAAGCATCCAACTGTTGCGAATTTTTTCGCCGTTTTTGCTGGTGTAAGTCCAGCGATTGTCTGCTTCCGGATTCCAGACGGAAAATTCGTAGGAACCGGAGTCACTGTCATCATGGGAGCTATCAGGAATTATATTGTTTTCAATGGCCCGGATAAGCGCTTCGATGTTCACACCGCCGCCCGGCTGTACGGTAATGGAATAGCTGCCATCTGCATTTTTTACAACAGTGGAATTGCCTGCAGTCAGACTGGCTACCTCGTAACCGGTCTGTACATCCACATGGACGGTAATGGTCTCATGGGTTCCGGCCACATCATAAGTTCCTGACTTGTCACGGCTTAAAGCGCTGCCGTCCAGTCTTGTGATCTGGAAGCTTCCCTTGCCTTCCATGCTGTCGGGATTGGAGGAGACAATGTATTTGATGCTGTCCAGCACTTGTTTGGAGGCTTCCTCACTGAGTTCGTCCCATGCCTTGTTGACAACGGTAAGCTGATCTATGTTCTCAATTTCACCTACTACGATCTCAGGAAGACGGATGGCATTTCCATCGCTGTCTACGTCAACCTTCAGTGTCAGATCAGAATCTGTGTTTTTGATAGTTCCGCCTATGGCAATTTCGCTGTTTTCGTTGGAGCTCTTTGAAACATCAATGAGAACATCACCGTTGTTTTTTGACTTAACATCGTTTCCTACCAGTACGGTGGTAGCGTCACTGCCCCAGAGCTGAATGGTGTAGTATCCGTCACCTGCCTCCAGGTCACCGGCTACGCGGATTCCATCAGCTTTTCCGTCAATGCCGCCGGCCTGAATACCACCGGCATCGGAGTCAACAGCCCCTGCACTTACCTGGGAATCCTGGCTCCAGATAGCCCAGGGATCTTTCCCGGCGTCATCTTTGACGGTTACGGTTCCTACAATGTTGATGGTGGAATTATTGTAGGCACCTACACCCATATAGTCGTAATGGCCGTCCTTAGTGGTAACGTTGACATCTCCGCCGATGAGAATATTGTTTTTAATGTCCTTGTCCTTAATATCATCGAAGACTGCGGCGTAAACTCCGGTACCACCGCTGGAAACATTGCCTCCCACCTTAACATCCGCGCCGTTTGTCGCGTCAATGCCACTGCGGCTGCCGTCAACATCCTTTCCTACGGTTAAAGAGGTATTATTCTTGCCATCTTCACCATACCCCAGGCACTGATGCCGCCATTTCCGGCCTTAATGCTGCCGTCTACTGTTACATTGGCCTCCTGGTCAGTCCGAATGGCGCTGGTGTCCTCTGCTATCACGTCTCCTTTTACGGTAATATCGGTTTTCCCACCCACCTCAATTGTGTTGCTGGTTGAGCCGGTTCCGCGGACATCTCCATCTATTGTGACTTCTGCTTCTCCGCCGGCATTTATGGCAACACGGTTTGCACTCAAATCTCCTTTTACAGTGGTAGTGCTGTTGTTTCCTGCAGTAATTCCGTAGCCATTGTCGGATTTGACATTTCCGTCCACTGTGACATTGGTACCATCACCATGTATATCAAGAGCGTAATTGGTATTGGTGTAATCAATGGAACCAATGGTGTGATCACCGCCATCACGGATGGAAACGGTAGTGTCTGTGGTGTTTGCCAGTGCTGTAAAAGGCAGAGATGATGCCAGCAACAGGGCAAGTCCGGTTGATAAAAGCTGTTGTTTTATCATAAATTAAGCCTCCTTTGTACAGTGATATGCAAGTGCTTTATAACGGGATTGTAGTTCATTTTTGGAAAAAATGCAATGGTTATTCGTCTTGAGTTTCCGTGCTTTTATCCACATTCTCCGGTTTTCACAGGCTCTGCTATAAACAACTTTCAAAAAATGATGAAAATATAAGGAATCCTCATTCATTTTGATGTAAAATTTAAGTGACCAAACAAAAATCTACTAAACAAAAAGAAGGAGAATTCCTCATGGTCAATTTTACATCAAATACTTATCAAATTAAACGGGAAATTTTAACTTTTACAAATAAAATTTCAAAACACCTGTCCAAGCCCGACAAAAAGTTTTCTGCCGATATGACTTACGGTATACTTGCCTCAGAAAGCTGCCTCCTTACCGACATCGTTGACCATCTTCATGAAAATACTAAAAAGGTCAATTCTGTTGAACGGCTGACCAGACATTTAAACAACGGCACTTCCTCCACAGTTCTTAAATCTTATCTTACTACCATCCGTAAATGGGCTCCGCAGGAACCTGTTGCCGTTCTTGATTTATCAAAATTGGGCAGATTGGTGCTTTAGGAGAAGTCATTCATTTTTTAATTACATTTTACGGAAACTCAAGTTATAATCTTAATTTTTAACTTATCATCCCATAATTACAGACTTTTCTATTGTTAATTTTTTAATCAATTTTTTCAAAACAACCACCTTTATTCTCCGGCCAGGTGCATTTTAATTCTTCCCGGTAATGATACCAGAGGACCTGTCCGTCTGTCATGGAAATCCCTATTTCTTTTATTCCGTCATTATCCAAATCTTTTAACTGGATCTTAAACATATCATCTGCCTCTTTTTCCGGCTCCCACAAAAGACTGCCCTCTCTGGCACCACTTGCACTGTCATATACGGCATAGCCATTTTTACCATCCAACGGGGAAAGACAGAAAATGAGAGTTCCTGCATCGTCCAGATGCAGATCTTCAGAGTACGCCCTGAACGTGCGCCAGTCATCACCGGCAATATCCGTTTCAAAATAAGGCTCTGTTTCCTGTTCCCGGATTTGGATACCATACAAAAGCCAGATCGTACAGATAAATAAAAATACGCTGATCAAAACCGGAACAATACCGGCAGCTGTGAAAATATGCCATTTTTTCTGCCCCGTCTTTCTGCTCTGGATCGTACCAGCAGCAATAAATCCTATTCCCAGCAATAATGTGGCCATTTCCAATAAAAACATTCATTTTCCCCCTCTTTCACCAAAATGTTCTCTCGGAATCTTTCTGTGCTTGATTTTGTGAGAAGATTTTTTGTCAGTTGTGCCCAAATTTCTGAGGCGTACGTTGATGAAATTTGAGTGCGACTGGCGGAAAATCGGCCACAAAAGCAAATGCAGGAAAGACTCCGAGAGGACATCAAAGATCACTTCACTGTTCTGTATATCTAAACTATACAGCTATTCTTTTGCGAAAAATATTAACCAAGGGTTAGTACATTGTTTTGTGAATTTCATTTCCTGCTGTACACATTTCCTCTTAAAGGCTATAATAGTTCTGGTAAATACAGATCTACAAGGGGGATTATTATGTACGATTTAAAAATGTTAGAAGAGATCAAAAGCCAGGAAGAGCGTATCCACTTTTCTTCTTTTGATTACAATGATGCCTATACACTGGGAACCATGCTTCGGGAACGGGGCCTGACCACTCCAAAGCCAATTGCGATCCGCATTGTTTTTGATGATATTATCCTGTATCAGTCATTCCTTCCGGGAACAGATGAAAGCAACAACCAGTGGATGAACCGCAAGCAGCACACAGTTGAACGCTGTCACACTTCTTCCCTGCGTGCAGCTGTTGAGCGCGAATTAAACGGCGCAAAAGAAAACTGGCAGCAGGATGAGTCCCACTATGCATTCTGCGGCGGCGGATTCCCAATTATTGTAAATAATGAGTTCCGGGGCATTGCCATTATCTCAGGTCTGCCTCATCTGGAAGACCACAGAAACCTGGTGGAAGTAATGGATCAGTTCTGCGCACAGAAAAACGCATAAGATCTATTCACCTTATCTGCGGATCACCTGGATTTCCTGCTCTGTGCCAAGATCCACAGGTTTAAAGGTATTTTCCAGACCTTCTGTAATATAAATCTGTCCGTTCTCATCTTCTAAAACAGCCTCATAATTCTGGTGACTGCGCCAGTGTGAGGCTGCTTTTTCAACCCCCATGACGAAAAGGGCCGTGGAAAGGCCATCGCACAGAAAACCGCTGTCGCTGATAATAGTCACGGATATCAGACCGTTTTTGGCCGGAGCGCCGGTTTTTGGATCCATGATATGCCAGTAGATCTGGCCGTCGTCGCCGGCAAAATAGCGTTCATAGCCACCAGAAGTAACCACTGCCTTATCTTTTACAACAACACCGCCCAGATAACGATTTTCTTCTGCTGCACGGATACCAATAAACCAGTCTGTTCCGTCTGTTTTTGTTCCAATAGTCTGGATATTTCCTCCTAAACTAAAAAGAGCAGAAGTAACGCCCTTTTCTTTCATCAACTTTGCCAGAACCTCTGCTGTATAGCCTTTTCCCACGCTTCCTAAGTCTACCAGCATATCCGGGGCTATGGTTACAGTGTCACCATTGATCTGGATCTTATGATAGTCTACACATGCAGCTAATACTTTGCGTTCTTCTTCATTAGGAATACGATGTTCACCTGTGGTGAAGCCCCAGGCTTTTACGACCGGGTAAGCTGAAATGTCTAAAGCGCCATCTGTATCTTTACACAGTTCAAGTGTTTTTTCCATCTGCTTAGCAATTTCCGGTGCAAACTTTGCTTCCTTTTTCTCGTTTAATTCCCACATAGGGCTGTTTTCTTTTGTCACAGAAAGCGCATCTTCCAGTTCCTCTATTTTTTCCCTGACTTTTTCTTCTACTTCATCATTTCCGCCATAGAGCTGAAACTGCATCACCGTATCCATGGCAAATACTGTAAAATTTTTTTCATTTGATCCTGCCTCAGCACGCAAAACAGGGCGGTCGTATTTGACCGCCTCTGTTTCGGCTGTTTTGGGAGCTGTACTGCACCCGCACAACATCAGTGTCAGGATCACCAGACACCATTTTTTCAATTAGATTTCCCCTCTGTTTTGGTTACTTCAGAGTCTTCGGAAGCATTGTCAGATGCAGCAGTTTCGGAAGTTTCTTCCCTGGAATCTTCGGAGCTGTTGTCTTTAGAATCATCTTCCTTGGAATCCTCAGTCTTATTATCGCTGTTTTCTGTTTCAGACGGAGTTTCCGGTTCTTTGGTGGAATCCTCCTTAGATTCATCCTTGGTTTCATTCTTGGAATCATCCTTGGTTTCATCTTTGGTTTCGTCCTTAGATTCATCTTTGGAATCGTCCTTGGTTTCATCCTTGGTTTCTTCAGAAGATCCGGTCTCCTCAGCCTTATTTTCTTCATCTCCAGATGGAGTTACTCCTGAAGTTACACCGTTAGAACCGGTGGCTGCATTATCCTTGATTTTCTCATTAAATCCATCTTCCGTTGATTCCTGCTCATCTAACAGTTCTTCTTCTGCCTCTGTCTGATCTACCAATTTGCCATCTCTTATGTAAAATACATAAGTACTATATTCGCTATTCTTACTGTAGATGGTAACTTTGATCAGATCACCTGATTGGTAAGAATCAAAGCTGTCCTTAGCAAAATCAATATAATCCTTTCCATTTCCCGTACTCTCACTTTCAGGTGTTGTACCTACTTTAAACTGCTTATCTGATATGGAACCATAAATGCATTTCTCATATTTAAATGTTCCCACTATTATATAATCTATAGTACCAAGATAAGTATCTCTTGAAATATTATTTATCCTATCTACTTTAAAGAGTAAACGATATGCCTCATAATTGCCTGACCAGCTTTCTACGGAGACTGATCCAAAAGTAATATCGCTATTACTTTCAGTATCTCCGGTACTACCAGAATTGTCCTCCCCTTCGATCTGTACTTCAATTACCTGGCTCTTATATCCATCTGCATTAATCGTAAGTGTATGTGTACCCGCAGACAATCCAGATGTATCAATAGTGATCTCTGTGTCATTTACTGTTGTGCTAAGCTTTTCTTCCCCATACTTAACAGAACTAATTGCTTTCAGATAGTCTGCATTGCCGGTCAGTGTCCACTTTGTCTTTTCCTTGATATTAAGCTGGCCAGTAAGCTGTGGGGCATCTTTATCTGCTGCAGGCGGATTAACATCCGTACCATCTTTCAGAACATAATTATTACCACTCTTAACTACATTAAAAGTCAAAGATTTATAGCCATCTGCATTAATTGTGATCTCTAATTCATCACTGTCTTTAAATGCACTGTCTTCTGTCAGGCAAAGGCGGTCATTTTTGCCACCATACACAGGATCACCGGTTACTCTGAAATTATTTTTTGAATTCCAGAAAGAACTAACTTTGGTATACGTTGTATCTCCAACTTTAATATCCTCTATATTAGCCAGATATGTCTCTAAAGCTACTTTTTCATCATCTGTTGTCCCTTTATTAAAGGTAACAGTATAATAAGCCTGTGCCATTATCTCTGCTTTTGTATATTCAAAGCTGAGCATCTCCGGCTCAAATGCAGTAGGATCTTCAACCCCTTCATCAACCACAATCGTAGTCCTCAGTGCTTCTGCATATCCCTTAGCCCGGACAGTCAGTGTGTGCTCTCCCGGTTTGATATTACCAATGGTCAGAGTCTTCTTATTCTCAGATACTGCATAATACGATGCATCGCTACTTTCAACACCTTTGGTATAAAGTGTATCATCATCCAAAGCTACAGACTGCAGATACTTTAAGAATCCGCCTTCAGAACCAGTTACTTCTACAGTTGCGTCTGCATAGAATCCCGGATCTTTTCCAAGTGTTCTCTTCTCTGAAACGTAGGATTTCTTATTGTCTTCATATTTTACTGACAGCGAAAGCCCTTCTTCCAGAATCTGATCGTATGTGACCTTAAATGCATTCATCTGATATCCGTCCGCTTCCACTGTGATCTTATATTCTTCTCCTGGTGTGAACAGACTCTTGTTCAGAGTTAAGATTCCATTTTCAACATCTACGCTATACTGTTCTTTTGTTAATCCGGTCCAGCTGCCATTGATCACAATGTTCCTGATCGCAGCCAGATAAGCCTTATCCTCATGGCTTAAGACCACGTCTTCATTTTCCCTGTTCCTGATTATTGTAAATGCACCAGCTGCAGGACGGGAGAAATCTCCTTTATTCTGAATCTCACCTAAAAGTCCATCCTCCAGAACTTCTTTTGCAGCAGCGGGACTGTTATTCCATACAACTCCTTTTGTCTTGTAATCCTCAAAGGGGATAATTCCTGTGGTCTTGCTGCTTTCTACTGAATGGATATAAGCAACCCAGTCATAATACTGGTCGTCTTTATCATTTTTATTAAATGCAGCATCTACACCGGCCATTTCATACCACCAGTCTATAACCGCTTCAGACTCTGTAGTAGATTTTCCAATTTCTTCCAGAATATTTGCATTTACAAGCAGATCCGTATCAAATACCAGATTTGCAGAAACAGCCATACTGCCAGAATCGCTTTCGCCGGAGCCGCTGCTGCTGCCGGAACCAACAGAAGCAGTGGAAATACCATCAAATGAATACTGCACAATACCCATTTCATCCTTAGATGGAACACTCTCTCCCTTAGTTACTGTAAACTCTACAGAAGCTGATTTGAAACCATCTGCATAAACAGTCAGTTTATAATTGCCTTTATATTTAAAATGATCCACATTATCATTATAAATGACAAACAGATCCTGACTGAACAAAAACCAGTCGTTGATCTTGTCTAATTCTACAGTTTCAGTTGGTCCCTCCAGAACTACACGATTCACCGGTGTCTCTATTCCGTATACCATATTTTCAACCTGGAAATGCAGGTTCACACCAGACTGTGGGGTCTCTTTCAGTTTAAAAACAGGTGCCTGTGCATTTACTACATGGATCGGAACCAGTGCAGATGTACCTGACTTTGACTCTACGCGGACATAGTATCTTCCATTATTTGTAAAATTGCTCTGTCCTGTCTCAATGGTCAGCTCACCTACACGGCCCTTTCCATGAGGTACATTTTTTGCACGGTCAAATACCAGATTACTGTTGATCGTATTTTTATTTTCATTATACTCTACCAGCTGAAGACGATTGATACAATCAAACCACTCTTTCTCTTCATCGGTATTGTAGTTAAACATAATAGTTACGGTTGCTTTACCATCTTCACTTAATTCTGCATCCGGTGAATATGCAGGATGGGCTGCCGCCTTTTTACCAAGTGCAAATGTAGTTTTGGATGGTGAGTATCTTACAGAACCGTCATCTGCATAGTTGGTCAGATAGTAATCCCAAAGTGCTACAGGGCCATGAGCCAGGATCTTCTCTGGCAGATAACTGGTTCCTGTATAGATCACGCCATTTGCAGCTTCATCATCCAGGGAAACTATCTGTGTTCTGACAGGATCTGCTGCATTGCTTACAGTCAGTTCAGCCGGAGGCTTAATAACAGCCAGTTTACAGATGCTTCCATCGTCAGTTACATTGGAAAGTGCAGATGTTACATCTACACCATCTGCGTATACCTTGGTGTTGCCTGCATTATAACCATCCTCAAATGCTACGGTGATCCACCAGCCGAGGGAATTTACCTCAACCAGCCCCGTCTCATCTTCCTTTACAAATACAGCCTTAGTTTGGTCTGCACTGCTATTAGAATTATTATTACTATTATTGTTTGTATTGTTGCTGTTGTTGCCATTATTGCTGTTATTTGTATTATTGCTGTTATTATTGTCTCCAGCCCCATTGCTATCAGATACGTTGCTTCCTGCATTAGAGCTGCCAGAACCGCTACGGCTGCTTCCGCCACCACCGTTTCCACCCCTGAGGCTGGTTTCTGATCCTTTGGTATTCCTGGATGGATCGCTTGCAAATCCCTTTCCTTCTACCACTTGCACCTTACCGTTGCCATCTATCCACTGACCGGCTGCGTTTACTTTGTAACCATCTGGAGTTACACCATCTGCAAACATTTTTCCGTGGTTTTCGCCTGCAACAGGTTCGAAATAGTAGCTGCGCCCATCAACCCACTGCCAGCCGGTAACTGCTGCACCTTCGGTGCTGTCTGTTGTAGTATTGAAAAAATACCAGCTTCCTTTTGCATCCTGATACCAGCCGGTTGTCATTTTTCCTTCTGTTTCATCTGGATTTGCATTAAAATAATACGTACGGTCATTCATGCGCAGCATGCCAGTTTCCATAAGTCCGTTCTCTGGCTGCAGGTAATACCAGCCGCTTGCAGTCTGGATCCAGCCTGTTGCCATCTCTCCTGATGGCTTTCTGAATTTCCATCCTTCTGCTTCTTTCACCCAGGTTCCTGCCTGAAGCTGTGATTCCCCCGTTGCCTGAGCGCCGAAAGCTGTGCCTGCCTGCAAAGCTGCAGCCGCAAGCAACATAGTTAACAACGTTTTTGCTTTTCCTGTTTTTCTCATAAGTAAAAACTCCTCTTTTTATAATGACGTTTGCTTAAACTCGCATGTCGAGTTAGTTTATACTAACATCATTTTTTAGTCAACACTGAGGGGCGGTTTCACCATGATAAGATTTGTCAACAACAACACATATATGTAATCGGAAATATTTTTTTCAGGAAATACGACTGGCTGACCATCATTATAGCTTATAGAGAATAATGATAAATCGGCTTAAATAAAGGATCTGGCTGAATTCATTTGAAGAAATGCACACATAAGATCAACAGAAAAAGGGCTGCAATCAGCAGCCCGTATATTATCAGGAATCTTTCTCAGTTTTAAAGCTTTTGTATTTTTATATGACAAACACAGTAATTATAACTCATTATTTCCCAGGAAGATTGCGCTCCATTTTCTCCCGAAGTTCCCTGGTGGTTGCTTCAATATCTTGTGCTGCAAAGATACCTGATACAATGGCAGCTCCCACTGCACCGCTTCCTTTCAGCTTTTCAATATTGTCCAGGCAGATACCTCCGATAGCTACTACCGGAATAGATACGGATGCACAGATAGCCTGCAGCTGTTCCATGGTCATTGGACGGGCATCTTTTTTAGTGGATGTACCAAATACGGCACCACTGCCTAAGTAGTCAGCCCCCTGTGACTGGGCTTTCAATGCCTGTTCTACCGTTTTGGCTGTGACTCCCAGGATCTTGTCCGGTCCAAGAAGCTTTCTGGCAAGACCGGCATCCATATCATTCTGTCCTACGTGAACACCGTCTGCACCACAAAGTCCAGCCAGTTTTATATTATCATCAATCAGGAGAGGAACATTATATTTTTCTGTAAGAGCACGCATTCTTTTCGCCTCTTCCAGATATTCTTCCACATTGTCATCCCGCAGTCCTTTTTCACGAAGCTGCACCATGGTAGTGCCGCCCTTTAAGGCTGCTTCCGTCTGTTCATAAAGGCTCATACTTCCGGTCCAGGACCGGTCGGTTACTGCATAGATCAACAACTGGCTTTTGTCAAATTTCATGTTTCTCTCCCTTTCTTGTGTCTGCTCATGCCCACTCGTGAACCCGTGCTTACACGCTTTACTGCCTGCTTACGCAGGCTGTTCACTGGTCAATGGCCCATTATATCATTCATCAAAAATGCTTACGATCTCACCGTCTAAAATACGGTTCATATTTTTTACAGCACAGAAGTTGCCGCACATAGAGCAGGTATCTTCTTTTTCCGGCTTTGCAGATGCTCTGTAGTTTCTTGCCTTTTCCGGATCAATAGAAAGCTCAAAGGTCTTTTCCCAGTCAAGTTTCTTTCTTGCTATTCCCATCTGACGATCCCACTCAGAAGCGCCTTTGACACCTTTTGCAATATCAGCTGCATGAGCTGCGATCTTGGAAGCGATGATACCTTCTTTTACGTCATTCAGATCCGGCAGTCTCAGATGTTCTGCTGGTGTTACATAACATAAAAATGATGCTCCGTAGGTTGCTGCGATCGCACCGCCAATAGCCGCTGTAATATGATCATATCCTGGTGCAATGTCTGTAACCAGAGGTCCTAATACATAGAACGGAGCGCCTTTACAGATGCTCTGCTGGATCTGCATATTGGCTGCGATCTGGTTAAGAGGCATATGACCTGGTCCCTCTATGATCACCTGGACATTCTTCTCCCAGGCTCTTCTTGTGAGCTCACCTAATGTTACCAGCTCTTCGATCTGTGAAACATCGGTAGCATCTTCTAAGCATCCCGGACGGCAGGCATCACCTAAGCTGATGGTCACATCATATTTCTGGCAGATATCCAGGATCTCATCAAAATGCTCATAATATGGATTTTCCTTTCCAGTCATTTCCATCCATGCGAAAATAATGGATCCGCCTCTGGATACAATGTTCATAAGACGCTTATTCTGTTTGAAACGCTGGGCAGTTGAACGGTTAATGCCAATGTGGATGGTCATAAAATCCACACCGTCCTGTGCATGCATTTCCACAATCTTTAACCACTCTTCAGTAGTAATATCCTTCAGTGCCTTATGATAGTATACCACTGCATCATAAATCGGTACAGTACCAATGATGGCCGGACACTCAGCAGTCAGCTTTCTTCTGAATTTCTGGGTATCGCCCCATGAACTTAAATCCATAATGGACTCTGCACCCATTTTTACTGCGTCATTTACTTTCTGCAGCTCCATATCCAGATCTTTACAGTCTCTGGAGGTTCCAAGATTTACATTGATCTTGGTCTTTAACATGGAACCGATACCATTAGGATCCAGGCATTTGTGGTTTTTGTTTGCAGGGATGGCTACTTTTCCCTCTGCCACCAGCTGCATTAACTGCGCTGTATCCATCTGCTCTTTTTCTGCTACTGCCTGAAGCTCCTTTGTAATAATTCCTTTTCTGGCAGCATCCATCTGTGTTGTGTAGTTCATTTTCATTCTCCTTCACATCATATTTTTCCACAGAAAGGGCACCCGGACGGAATGTTTTCCACATTTACTGCACATATTTCTGCTGCGTATGTTGATCATCAGTCTTTGCGCAGAAAAAAGAAAACGGTCCGCCCACATAAGGAACGAACCGCAAAATATATGTATTATACATAAATACAATATGCGACACATTATTTCCCTACGTTGGCATTACCCACATCAGGTACAATAGGTCGAAGTTTGATTACTTCCTCTCAGCCTGCTTCACAAGCTCCCTGTTCGCATTCAGAATAACATTTATTGGTAAAAATTGTCAAGTTGTTTATTACTGTTCACCTGTTGCATGATCAGCAGCTGAATTTGCTGATTGTGCGCTGTCTTTTTTTCTGTTATAGTGGTTAGCATAAACTTACTGTTTACTGTACTTCAGGGAGGAACCTATGGAATTACGTCAGCTGGAATATTTTATGATCACATGTGAAAAAGGCAGCTTTAATCAGGCAGCAGAATGTCTTTATACTACACAGCCTAATGTGAGTAAAGTGATCAGTTCTCTGGAAAAAGAGCTGGGACGGCCTCTTTTTGAGCGCAGCAGCCGGGGTATCCACATTACCCCTTACGGTGAAACAGTCCGGGAATATGCCCAGAATATACTGCATAATGTAAGCCTGATCAACTCATTGACTGATCACAATCAAGGTCAAAAATTCAGTCTCGCTACTTACCCCAGCAATATGATCTCCCGCCTATTAACAGATTTTTACAAAGAAATGGGAGATTCTTACATTGTGGAACACTTAGAAGGCACTGTGGAGGAGATCAGCAACCGGGTAGCCCAGGGGCTTTCTGAAATTGGCATCGTTTATATTGCGCAAAAGCAGCTCCACCAGTTCCAGCACATTCTGTCCCACAAAAAACTTAAATTCGTTCCTCTTGACAGAAAAGAAGCCTGTGTTTATGTAGGCCCCAGGCATCCCCGCTACCAGGATGACAGCATTGACTTTCAAGAGCTTTCCTCTCTTTCCTTTGTAAGGGGTGTAAGGGATTTTTTCTCCGTAGAACACCACTTGAACCATGTAAGCCTTGGAGCGATCAGCACAGAGCAGCTCCACTACGCCGTCTATACCAACAGTGATCACCTGACCATTAACCTGTTATTAAACACGGATATATGCAGTCTCGGCATCAATTTCCTTTATGATCAGTACCGCCAATATGATGTCCGGCAGCTGCGGATCAATAACTGTGAGCCTTTTCTCCTTATTGGCTATATCTGCCCGGATCATGCAAAATTAAGCAAAGCCGCTGAATGGTTTATCAGCCATTTTAAGGATATCCTGTAGATTTTTTAGTTCAGTTATAACATTTTGGAATAACTAAGCCCCTCCAATTTCATCAGTAGTAAGTCTTGACTAACCTATGTTATACTCTCTATCGTTCGTTTCAGGCGAATGAACAAACAACATTATATTTTATATCCTCTCAGAGTCTCGCAAAATCAAGTACAAAAAGATTCCGAGAGTACATTTCTTACAACAGGAGGAAACTTATCATGAAAAAAAGATGGGGCACAATGCTTCTGGCAGGTCTCTTAGGCACCGCCTTATTAAGCGGCTGCGGTTCATCCGCTTCTGACTCTGCATCTTCTGCTGCAGATCCTAAGCCTTCAGAAACTACCACTACAGCTGAAGGTACAAAAGAAGACCTGATCTTCGTAAACTATCGCGATATCCGCGATTTAAACCCACATTTATATGCCGGCGAAATGTATGCCCAGGAAATGTTATACGAAGGCCTGGTCAATATTACCGCTGACGGTTTTGAGGGCTGCCTGGCAGAAAGCTGGGATGTCAGTGAAGATGGTAAAGTATATACTTTCCACATCCGTTCAGGCGTAACATTTTCAGATGGTGAAAAGTGTGACGCATATGCCATCAAAGCAAACTTTGACGCGATCCTGGAAAATAAAGACCGCCATACCTGGCTGGAAATGATGCATCTGTTAGTAGGAGTAGATGCTCCAGATGAAAATACCTTTGTGATCGAATTATCTGAACCATATTATCCTCTTTTAACAGAGCTTGGCGTGACCAGACCATTTGCCATGATCTCACCGAAAGCCATGAAAAACGGCAGCACCAAGGATGGGGTAGAAGCCTATATAGGTACTGGTCCATATGTGCTGGATGAGTTCGTTACTGATGAATATGCCGTATTCAAGGCAAATCCAAACTACTGGGGCGAACAGCCGGCTATTAAAACCATCACAGTGAAAGTCATCCCGGATAATCAGACCCGTATCCTGGCTCTGGAAAAAGGTGAGATCGATATGATCTTCGGAAAAAATATGATCGATGCAGATGCCATCAACCAGTATCTGGACAGTGATAAATTTACCGTAGAGCTTTCTGAGCCAACTTCCACCAGGCAGATCGTCCTGAATACTTCTTCTGACATTCTTTCAGAAAAAGACGTGCGCGTCGCCCTTCAGCACGCAACCAATAAGCAGAATATCTCTGACGGTATTTTCTATGGACTGGAAAAACCGGCAGATACTCTGTTTGCCTCCACAATTCCATATTGTGATATTAAACTGGAACCATATGCTTATAACTTAGAACTAGCTGGACAGATCCTGGATGACGCAGGCTGGAAAATGGGTTCCGGCAATGTCCGTGAAAAAGATGGACAACAGTTAAATATTGATCTTCTCTACAACAGTGACAGCGTTACTGAAAAATCCATTGCAGAGTATCTTCAGAGCGAATACCAGTCCATCGGTGTTTCCTTAAACATACATGGTGAGGAAGAACAGTCTTACCGTGACAATATGAAAGCAGGTAATTTTGATATGGTATTTAATATCTGCTGGGGTACTCCTTACGATCCCCAGTCCTCTCTGGCTGCCATGCGTGCACCTGTATACGGCGATTATGCAGCACAGCTCGGTCTGGATGATAAAGCAGAGATCGATGATGCTATTACTGAGATCCTGGTCACCACAGATGAAGACAGACGCCAGGAACTTTACACCTACGTTCTGACTCATCTCCATGAAGACGCAGTTTACATTCCGCTGACTTATGAATGCAACAAAGCAATCTATCGTTCCGATATGAAAGGCTTCCACTTTACCCAGACTCAGTATGAGGTTCCATTCCAGGATTTCTCTTTCTAAACGGACATGTCACCTGATGTTGACATCACCACAATTCAAGTCGAACGTCTGTTGTTACGTGCCGATGGCACTCCCGCAGCTGCCGCCAGTATTCGTAAAATGTGCATGAAGCCGTCTCCCTTGAGGCGGCTTTGTTCCAATTAGATCCTTTACCACATTTATTTTTCCAAGCGGAGGTATTATTTTGAAACCCTATATCATCAAGCGGATCCTGTCTTCCATTCCGCTCCTTCTCATTATTTCCTTTGTATGCTTCGTTTTTATCAATCTGATCCCTTCTGATCCGGCTGAAGTAGCCTTGCGTGTACGTCAGGTTCCCATTATCACGGAAGATGCCATTGCTGAGGTCCGTGCCCAGCTTGGGCTGGACAAGCCTTACCTGGTCCGTTACTTTACCTGGGTACTGGACTGTCTTCACGGCAATTTTGGAATTAGTTATGTAAACCCAAGCCGCACTGTTTCAGGAGAACTGCTGCGCTGTATGCCTGCTACTTTACAGCTTGCCGGTGCTTCCCTTATTATGGTGATCCTTTTAAGTCTTCCTATCGGCTTTCTTTGTGCAGTATATAAGGATGGCTGGTTTGACCGGCTCATGCGAGGTCTTGTATTTATGACCACTGCTATGCCGCCTTACTGGGTGGGACTTCTGTTAATGTGGCTGATCTCCATTAAACTTGACCTTCTGCCTACCAGTGGGAACGGTACGATCAGACATCTCATCCTTCCGGCTTTTACTGTATCCCTAAGCTATATTTCTACCTATATCCGCCTGATCCGCAACAATATGCTTGAAAATATGAAACAGGATTATGTACTTTACGCCAATGTCCGCGGTCTCACTCAAAGATCCATTCTGGTAAAACATATTCTGAAAAACTCCATGCATACCTGTATTGTTGCCATTGGTATGAGTATCCCGCAGCTGATCTCCGGAACTATTGTGGTAGAAAATGTATTTGCATGGCCTGGACTGGGAACCTTGTGCATCAGTTCCATTTTCAACCGGGATTATCCTGTTATCCAGACTTATGTTCTTCTGATCGGTGTCCTGTTTGTTATGTTTAACCTGCTGTTTGATATCCTGCAAACCGTATCTGACCCCCGTATGCGAAAGGAGAGCAACTGATGTTACACCGGTTTCTTCATAATAAAACTGCTGTCAGCACAGTAACACTTGTACTGATCGTGGCATTAATGGGCATTTTTGCCCCATTTATTGCTCCACATGATCCCTATGCTACCAATATTCTTAACAAATTTTCCCAATTCAGCAAAGAATATCCCCTTGGTACTGATAATCTTGGCCGCTGCATCCTCTCCCGCATGATCTACGGGATCAGGCCCACTCTTGGTCTGGCCGTACTGACTATGTTAGGTACCATCGGTCTTGGTGCTCTGATGGGACTTCTGGCCGGGTATTTCCGTGGTATTACAGAAGAACTGATCATGCGTATAGTAGATGTAATGCTGTCTTTCCCAAGCCAGATCATGGTCTTTGCCGTGGTTGCACTGCTGGGCATTAACGTACAGAATGTGATCCTGGCAAATGTCTTTATTAAATGGGCCTGGTATGCCCGCATGATCCGCACAGGTGTCATGCAGTACCGGGACCGGAACTTTGTCCAATTTTCCCGCTGTGTAGGGACTCCTGAACGTTTTATCCTTTTTAAACATCTGGTTCCATCCATTGCAGCAGATCTGGCTGTTCTCTCTTCCTTGGATGTAGGCTGGGCTATCATCAATATTTCTACTTTGTCCTTCCTTGGACTTGGTGTACAGGCCCCTACTCCTGAATGGGGGGCTATGCTTAGTGAAGCAAAAAATGTCCTGACCAGCAATCCGGCCCAGATGCTGGTTCCTGGTATTGCCATCGTTATTTTAGTTTCTGCCTTTAACTTAATGGGAGATGCCATTCGTGATGTACTGGATCCAAAGGAGGTGCTGTAATGTCTGCCATTTTAAAAGTTGAAAACCTGAATGTAACACTGACATACCATAAGACTTCAAAAAAACTGGTTGAAAACGTAAATTTTGAAGTCCACCCAGGAGAATGCCTGGGAATCCTTGGTGAGTCTGGAAGTGGAAAAAGTATGACTGTAAAATCAATTCTGGGCCTGTTAGATAAAAATTTCCATGTTTCCGGAAGCGCTGTTTTTGATGGTCATAATCTTCTAAAAGAATCAAAAGAAGAACTGCGCAGACTCCGCGGAAGCCGGATCACCATGGTGCTTCAGAACCCCATGACCTGTTTTGATCCTCTGTACCGCATAGGAAATCAGATGTCTGAAACCTTCGCCACACATACCACATGGAACGCCCAGGAGATCCGTTCCCACTGCCTAAAGATCCTGAACCAGATGCAGATCTTAAATGGAGAAGAAGTTTTGCAAAAATACCCCCATCAGCTTTCCGGTGGTATGCTCCAGCGCATTATGATCGGTATTGCCATGGCATTACAGCCTGAGCTTCTGATCGCTGATGAACCAACAACTGCCATTGATGCCATCACTCAATATGAGATCCTGGAGGAATTTATCCGCATTAAAAAGAGCAAAAATACTGCCATGCTTTTCATCACCCATGACTTAGGGGCAATATCCAAAGTAGCTGACCGCATCCTGGTCATGAACAGCGGACATATCGTAGACAGTGGCGACTTTGAGCATATCCGAAATCATGCCCAGGATCCTTACACCCGCCTTCTCATAGAAAAACGTTCTGCGGTTATGCATCACTATCGCGAAGTTTTACATAGAAAGGAGATATCCCATGCTGGAAGTAAATAATGTATGTGTCAGCTTCCGGAGCGAACGACAGGAAAAAATTTTCGGGACTACCAGAAACCAGGTATTATTCGATGTGTCCTTAAAAGTCTCACAGGGAACCTGCCTGGGAATACTTGGGGAATCCGGAAGCGGAAAATCCACACTTGGCCGTGTGATCTGTGGTCTTTTAAAACCCGACACAGGAGAAGTAAAAATCCAGGATGTGTCTGTTTATGCATCCAGAAATGGCCGGAAAAACCTTCAAAAACGCTTAAGTGTTGTTTTCCAGGATTATACTACCTCTGCCAATCCCCGTTTTCGCGTAAAAGAGATCATTGCTGAAGGTCTGGCTGCAAGAGAACGAAATCAAAAGATCCGGCTGGATCGGCTGGAAGAAACTAACCGCCTTTTAGAGCTTGTGGGACTGGATCCCTCCTATGCAAACCGATATCCCCATGAACTGTCCGGCGGACAGCTGCAGCGTGTCTGCATTGCCCGTGCTGTAGCATGCCAGCCAGAGATCATTCTTTTTGACGAAGCTATCTCTTCCCTGGATGCACATACCCAGGTCCAGATCATGGATCTTCTCCATGATCTGAAGGAAAAACTGGGACTCACTTATATTTTCATTACCCATGACCTGACTTCCGTCACTTATCTGTGCGATGATGTGCTTTTCCTGTATCATGGCCGTATTACCGAACACATTCCGGTATCCTGTATTGCAGAAACAAAGGATAACTATGCCAGAAAGCTTTTAGCTTCTATTATTGAATTTGACTAGAGGAGATCTTTAAACATGAAACTGTCTGACTTGAAAGCCGGCAGCAATACAAAGCAAACTCTCCTGCTGCCTGTGGCCAGCCCTTACCCCGTTGAGATAACTGCCATATGCGGCAGACAGCCTGGAAAAACCCTGATAGTGACTGCAGGCATCCATGGCTGTGAATATGTAGGCATAGAAGCCCTGAACCGTCTGAAAAAAGAACTGGATCCCGCCGGTCTTTCAGGACGTGTCATCCTGCTTCCCCTGGTAAATCCAGAAGGCTTTTACATGGGTGCCAAACAAACGATCCCTGCGGATGGCCAGAATTTAAACCGCATGTTTCCCGGTGATCCTGCCGGTACCTTTTCCAGCCGCTTCGCAAAAATCCTTGAAAAAGTCCTGTATCCTGAAGCTGATTTTCTGATGGATCTCCATGGCGGTGATATAAACGAAGCTCTGACTCCTTTGATCTTCTTTCCTGCAGCCGTTCCTGATACACTGGCTGCCAAAACCTCTGCTGCTGCAGCGGCTCTTTCTGTTCCATACCGTGTTGCTTCCACTTCAAAAAATGGGCTATACAGCTGGGCCGCCCAGTGTGGTATTCCGTCGCTTTTAGTAGAACGGGGAGAACGGGGACTATGGAGTGAGAACGAAATTACAGCCTGCAAAAGAAACGTTTTTGAACTAATGGATCATCTTAAGATCAAAACTTTTTCAAATACAGCCTTTCACCAGGAAGAGATCCGTCAGTCAATTTATGAAGAAGCACCTATAAATGGTTTCTGGTATCCCGCTGTGTCACATGCCGGTCAGAAATTAAAACAGGGCGCCCTCCTTGGCACCCTGAAAGATTTTTATGGAAATGAAATTTTCCGGTATACTGCCCCATTTGACGGCGTTATACTTTATTACACCCTGAGTCTGGGTGTAAAATACAAAGATCCGTTGATCGCATATGGGAGGATTTAATATTTATTTTGGACTCATTAGATCCGTCCCCCGCACTTGGGGCAGTAATTGTAATCTTCATCTGTCTCAAATCCGCAGCGCATACACTTTTTATGGGGATTTCCGGAACCTTCCTGCCAGGTGCGGGTGTATTTTCCCTCCTGGACCAGATGAAGGTCGGCAGATGTGATCGACGGTTCTTCCCCTCTTAAAATAGCTTTTCCGATTTCCGGCTCCAGCTCATAAATGGCACTGCAGCAGGACATCTGCACATAAAAGCGCTTATTCCACTTAAACAGCGGGATAAAGAAAAAACTGAAATACATATAGGTCATAAAGACCTGACACTGGCTGGTGCTGCCGCAGCTTCCGCAAAGAATGCTCTTTGCGTAGTTAAGCAGCTTCCTGCCCTGACTGATACCTCCGATAAACAGCATTTATCCATCTCCTTTTTAACAAAATGTACCACCTATAGCGGCATGACCATGTACGAAAATTACAGACCTGAAAGTTACAGACCTGCACGGTACAATGAACTGACCACCTTGTAAACTGTGAGCCATTTCCCGGTCCGGGACTTCTTTCTCTCTCCTGTTCCTCCAGCCCATTTTCCTGCATGCATCAGCTCATCTACTGTGCTTCTGGCACTTGACACAGCATAGTTTCCTGTAAGACAGAAGCCTTTTTCCAGCCGTGAAAATGCTCCAACAAAACCAAGATTCCGGCTTCCGGCCGGAACGGTTTTAGGCCGGTCTGTAAAATGATGGGGCCGAAGTGATGAAAGTTTACCTGTTTCATCTGAAAAAGCTTCCGGCTCTCCCATAGCAATATGCAGATCAGCCGTTTTTTTCCATAATTTCCCAGAACCGCTGCCATTTTCCATAATGCAGATATCCCCGGAACCCAGATTTATTTTTTCAAATACAAAGGATTCCCGGTCGGTTTCTTCTTCCTGCAGTCTGCGTTTTACATACAATTTCTTTACTGCCAGTCCATTTCCGCCTTCATTGCCATTTTCAAGTTCCAGATCCGTTACCTGGCTGTTTTCCAGCAATAATACACCTTTACGGCGCAGGTATTGTTTCAGCAAACAGATCAGATCTTTCATTTCATCTGGCGAAAGGAAGAGAAACGGTCCTTTTATTTCCCATAAACTTCTGCGAAATCCTGCCAGGCTGCTGTCCTTTTGCAAGCCAAACACACACCGGCACAGCTGCCACAGATTTGTCTCAAATATATGAGGTGTTTCACTGAACCAGTCTTCAATGCTTAAAATATCCAGCCTTTCTTCTTCTGTACACAACAACCGCCAAAGTGCAGGAAGATCCCCCCAGTCCAGACATTCTCTGCCTTCTGTTTTCGGGAAAGTAAATACTTTTTCCCCGGAATCCGGTATTTTTCCACACATTTCCAGAAAATCTTTGCAGTTTTCCCGGCTTACTACAAGAGGGCGTATTTCTTCCTCTCCCTCAGTGCCTTCTCCAAACACCATAATGCTGCTTCCTGGAAAATGGCAGTCTTTTATAAGCCAGACTGCTGCTGCCAGAGAGCTTAAACCATTTCCTATAATATAAGCCTTCTGCTTCCCATAATCCCTGCTCCGCACTACAGCAGCTTCCACCGCCGCCAGTCTGGCATCATTTTCCGCTTTTTTATCTTTCTCTATCTGATAAGTCCATGCACCGGCTGCAGCACCTAAGCCTGCGGCCACAGCCAGCCGGATCCATCTTTTTTTATCTGACATAGGCATTTTCGCCTTTCTTTTTATAAACGGCTTAATTACTGTGCAAAATAGTTAGCCAGCTGTGCAAACTGCTCCAGACTTAAGGCTTCTCCACGGACAGAAGGTGATACTCCCAGGCTCTCAATAGCCTTTGTGATCTCTTCTTTTGAAAAAGAAATTTCCGGAGAGTTATTTAAACCATTCTGCAGTGTTTTTCTTCTCTGGTTAAAGGATGCCCGGATCAGCTTAAACATCAGCTTTGGATCTTTCACCTGTACCGGCGGCTCCTGATAGCGGGTCAGGCGGATCACCGCAGAACCCACATTCGGTCTTGGGATAAAGCAGTTTGGCGGTACATTTGCTACAATATACGGACTTGCATAATACTGCACTGCCAGAGACAGGGCACCATAATCCTTAGATCCCGGCCCTACCTGCATACGGTCTGCTACTTCTTTCTGCACCATAACAGTAATATTGTCAATAGGCACATTACTCTCAAACAGTCCCATGATGATGGGGGTAGTAATGTAATATGGCAGATTTGCAACTACTTTAATAGGTCTGCCGTTATTGTATTCCTTTACCAGCTCATTAATATCCACTTTCAGGATATCCTGGTTGATGACTTTTACATTGGAATAATCCTTTAATGTATCTGTAAGGATTGGCAGCAGATTGGTATCGATCTCCACTGCGATCACCTGCCCTGCGCTTTCTGCCAGATACTGGGTCATGGTTCCGATCCCCGGACCGATCTCCAGAACACAGTCATCCTTTGTAATACCTGCTGCGTTTACGATCTTTTCCAGAACATGGGCATCAATAAGGAAGTTCTGGCCGAAGCGCTTCTGGAATGCGAACTGATATTTCTGGATGACTTCAATTGTTTTTTTCGGATCTGATAATTTCTGATTCATCTATGATTTTACCTGCTTTTGTCTTCTTTCTATCTATCTATGTTATATTTCTATCATTTAATGTTGGGGCAAAAGGTATTTTGACCCCTCTGATACCGAATTGCTGCATGCCGTCAGCAAAAAAACTATGGCTGTAAACCATAAAGCCTTCTGGCATTATCCCAGGTGATTTTCTCCACTGTTTCCCGGTCTATGCCTTTAATGGCAGCCAGCTGGTCTGCCACATAGGTCAGGTTCAGGGAAGAATTTCGCTTTCCCCGGTTGGGAACAGGTGCCAGATATGGACAGTCCGTTTCCAGTACCAGACGGTCTAAAGGGGCATATTCTACCGTCTCTGCCAGTTTTCTGGCATTTTTAAAGGTAAGCACGCCGCCAATACCAAGGAAAAATCCCATATTCAGGTATTCTCTTGCCATTTCCTTTGTGTAGGAAAAGCAGTGGATCACGCCGCCAATGTCTTCTGCATGTTCTGCCTTCATAATATCCAAGGTATCTTTTGCAGCATCACGGCTATGGATGATCACCGGAAGCTTCAGCCTGCGGGCCAGGTCTAACTGGGCCACAAACCATTTCTTCTGGATCCCTTTATCCGGCTCTTCCCAGTAATAATCAAGGCCGATCTCACCAATGGCCCGGACCTTCCCGTCCTGTCTTTCTGTACACCAGGCCTCAATATCTTTTAAGCCTTCATCAGACAACTCTGCACTTTCACTTGGATGCACACCTAAAGCAGCATACATGAAATCATGGTTCCTGGCAAGCTCCAGTGTGGTCTTGCAGCTGGAAATGCTGGCTGCTACATTTGTAACAGCGCCGATGCCATTTTCCTTAAAGGCTGCCAGAAGCTGCTCTCTGTCCTCGTCAAAGGCTTCATCGTCATAATGGGCATGTGTGTCAAATATCATGTTCGTTATCCCTCCTGTGGGTTAAAATGTCCTCTCGGAGCCGATAGAACATTAAACACATATTTATCCAGACGGTCAAAGGCTTCTTTTACCCTGGACAACGGCAGTGCCAGATTCATACGGATATGGCATGGACCGTGGAATGCTACACCGTCCTGCCAGATCACGCCTACTTCAATGCCTGCTGCCTGAAGTTCTGTAATGGTCCTTCCATGCTTTTTGCACCACTCTGTACAGTCCAGGAAAAGCATATAAGTGCCTTCCGGCCTGGAAACATTAACGCCTTCAAAATGCTTTTCAATGTAATCGCAGGCATAGTTTACATTCCCGCTTAACACCTCTTTTAATTCATCCACCCACTCATAACCTTCCGGTTTATAAGCACCGATCAATGCATACATTGATAACAGGTTCATGCTGTTATAATGGCTTAAAGAGGACTCTTTTAAAATCCGTTCCCTTAACCAGTCATTGTAAATAATATGGTAACTTCCAATAAGACCAGCCAGATTAAAAGTCTTGGATGGAGCATAGAGAGCTACTGTCCTCTGCTTTGCATCCTCAGATACAGACTGGGTGGGAGTATGCTTATGGCCATTTAAGAGCAGATCAGACCATATCTCATCAGAAACTACATATACATCATGCTTCTTGTAGATCTCCATTGCCTTCTCGATCTCCCACTGCTCCCACACTCGGCCGGTAGGATTATGCGGACTGCAAAAGATTGCTGCATGAATATGGTTTTCCATGATCTTCTTCTCCATATCCTCAAAATCCATACGGTATACATTATTCTCATCCTTTACTAACGGGCTGTGGACAATGTGATAACCGTTGTTGGTAAGGCTGTTGGTAAAACCGATATAAGTGGGGGAATGTAAAAGTACACTGTCACCTTTAGAGCAAAGTACATTTAACGCACTGACTACACCGCCTAAAACGCCATTTTCATACCCGATATGCTTTGGCTTTAGCCCTTCCACACCATTTCTGTTTTTATGCCACTGGATAATGGCGTCAAAATATTCCTCTCTTGGGGAAAAATAGCCATAAGTGGTATGCTTTGTTCTCTCAATAATGGCTTCCGGAATAGTATGTACAGCCGGAAAGTTCATATCTGCTACCCACATGGGGATAATGTCAAAACCTTCCTTCACCGTTCCCGGCCACTTGATCCAGTCAGCCTCAAATGGTTCCACTGCAATAGAATCTTTTCCTTTTCTGTCTAAAACTGTTGTAAAATCGTATTTCATCGTGTTTTTGTCCTTTCTGCTGCCCAGAGAAGTTTTGTCTGTAAGTCTATTACGCCAATACAAGATCTTGTTGCCCTGCAACAGATTACTGTATACATAATAGCATGAAGACGAATGGTTTACAAGCGGACCGGACAACTGGAAAAATGTTTATAATTCGCAAAAGAGGCATGGATCTCTCCACACCTCTTTGCCTGCAAAACCCTTTTTTATCACATTTAAAACAGCTTTCTGCCTTCTACATATTTTCCTGCTACTTCTCTCTCATCCCCCAGATAAATGATCCGCTCCAGCCTCTGCTTTACAGTCAGTGGCTGGGGATGTTTTAAGCGGCTGTCATCGCAGACCACTGCATCAAATTCATAACCCGGCTCAAAGCTTCCTACTTTTCCAAAGAAAGCCCCGCCGCCCTTAGATGCCATATAGAAAGCTTCCTCAATGGTCAGCGGCTTTAAAGAATCATCAAACAATCTCCAGCGAAGCTTGGATACCTGAATGGACTGTGCCATAGCTGCAAACAGATTTTCACTTGTTCCGCCTGCTACATCACTTCCCAGTCCTATGTTCATTCCCTCTTCCAGATACCTGCGCACCGGAGCCACACCAGAGGAAAGATTGGTATTGGAATCAGGGCAATGGGCGATAAATACGCCTTTTTCTTTCATACGGGCGATTTCTTCCTCGCCAGAATAAACACAATGAGCCATGACCGTATGGCACTCTCCGCCAAACAGGCCAAAATGATCATAGGCATCCCCATAAAATCCGGACCAGGGGCATAATTCCTTCACCCAGGCGATCTCTCCCTGATTTTCAGACAGGTGGGACTGCACAGGCAGACCAAAATCTCCCTGAACACCTTTTAACCGTTCCATCAGTTCATCGGTACAACTTGGTATAAACCGTGGTGTAAGGATTGGCCTTGTGTGGTCATAATTTTTATCAGCTGCCATTTTCAGCCACTCTCTGGTGGCTTCTTCTGATTCTTCTGCTGACAGCTCCCGCAGATAATCCGGGCTGTTGCGGTCCATATTTACCTTTCCGATCATAGTAGAAAGCCCGCTTTCTTCCATCAGATCCATAAGTAAGATCGTTGCCTCTTTATGGATCGTTGCAAAAATACACGCCCTTGTAGAAGCGCTTTTTCTCATCTGTTCTGCAAAAATGCCATATGCTTTTTTTGCATATTCCAGATCTTTGTATTTCGCTTCTTCCGGAAATGTATTGGTTTCCAGCCAGTCAAGAAGCTCCATATCCATTCCAAGACCCCTGAAGGAATACTGAGGCGCATGAACATGAAGATCTGTAAGTCCCGGGATAATAAGCTTATCGCCCACATCTTCTACCGGGATATCCTTCATATCTTCCGGAAGTTTAGAATAGATCCCATAAACCTTTCCATTTTCACAGACAAGATAACTCTGTTCGTTAATACACAGTTCTTTGCTGTCTTTTGCGTATATAATATTTCCTTTTAAAGCAAATATATTATTTTCCATATGTTTCCTCCTTGACCCCAGAACCCCGGACATTTTTACCCTAATGTCATAAATGCATAGCGGAAAACGAATACTACTGCAATTACTGATGTAAGTACCTCTACCTCTTTCGCCTTGTTAGTGAAAACCTTTAACAGACAGTAAGTGATCAGACCCATTGCAATGCCATTTGCGATCGAATAGGTAAATGGCATAAATACAATCGTACAGAAGGATGCCACTGCATCTGTTGGCTCAGAAAAATCCACATCTTTGATATTTCCAAGCATCAGCACACCTACAAAGATCAGTGCCGGAGCAGTTGCTGCTGCAGGTACGATGCCAACTACCGGTGCAAACACAATGGCTGCCAGAAAAGCAACTGCTGTTACAAGACTGGTCATTCCTGTTCTTCCGCCTTCTGCAATAC
>SKEI01000387.1_pt1 | contig 29013 bp, 22 predicted proteins | sample 4826701 | NCBI WGS metagenome assembly SKEI01 (sample SAMN11008813, study PRJNA524170) | human gut metagenome | biome: Human fecal sample; material: Feces; isolation source: fecal sample from pouch patient p2, p6, p7, p14 | host: Homo sapiens | place: Israel: Tel-Aviv | collected 2016-08-31 | reverse complement strand
TCCGGTTTTCTAAGCTGTGGCTGCTCGTATATGACATACTCTGTATCGCTGATGCGTCCCTGCCGGTCACGCAGCTTGTGCCGCACAATGTAACCGGCAGCCTCCAATTCCCGCAACGCAGCGCCTATGGCATCCACGCCCTCCTTACAGATCTTTGCAAGACCACGGGTGGTGTAATTCCAGTCCTCTGGCAAAGATAACATCATGGAAAGCAGTCCCTTGGCTTTTAACGACAGGTTTGCATTTCGTAAATGATGATTGCTCATCACGGTATAATCACGGGTCCGTTCAATGCGAAAAACGGCCATCGACCTCACTCCTTCCGAATTTTTGGTACAAAAAAACCGCAATCCTCATTCCAAAGAATTGCGGTGTTCAACACTTTTCAAATTTTCTTGCATAGAACCAAAACAGCGGCTTTCGAGGACGCGCCTCTGTAAATGGCTCCTCCTGGGCGAAAGGAAGTGTTTGCATCACTCGGTCAATATCCGTTGAATCCATGTCATGCTGAGATTTGCAATCTTCCCGGATTGCTTCTTGAATTTCCTTTACCGTACACATAGTCATTCCTTTCCTTTCGTTGTATGGGTTTATGAGCGGCGGCGTTTTCCCGGTTTGAAATCGAGGATATGTCCCTCAATCACACGAGCGTAACGCTTGATCTTGATCTCCCGGCGCTGCTGGCTTTGCAGGGCAGCCTGATACCCGTCCTCGGTCAAAAACAGCCGCATTTCCTCTCCGGGGCTGCCGTAAGCTGTGCTGGGACGCAGGACGGAAAACTCAATCATCCAGCGTGTGTTATCCCAAAACCTCTCTACGGCGAGAATGTTGTGTCCTTTCAGCTCACGGGCTGAAATATCCCTCATAGGCGGCTCCTTTCATCGTTCCTGGTCTCTCTGACGCTTTTTCTGCCATGCCTCCAGCAGCTTGATGATGGTTTCCTGCATCCGCTGGGGCGTATAGCTTTTAGGAAAATACTTCCGCAAGGTGTCAGAGGTAAATGTCACTCGGTCCAGATCGCTTTTCTTTTCCTCACCCATGATGACACGCATCATATCGAGAGTCAGATGCCCCTCCTGACTGTATTTTTTGAGCCGCTGGGCTTGAGAAAGAGAAGGGGTAGCCTGTTCGCTGTCCATCGCGTCCAACAGGTCTACCTGTTCCTCCTTTTTGAGAAAGGACAGCTCATAGGCAGGGTTCAGGGCGATTTTCTTCTCATCGACCATATCCATCAATTCAGGAATCAGTTCAGTCAGACGGATATAACGAAAAATCTGGTTTTTACTCTGACCTACTTGCTCTGCCAAAACCTCGCTGGACTTCTTCCCAAAATCGTTCCCAACTTGGGAACAATTTTCTTTACTCGGTCTGCCAGCCTGCCTTTTCATAGCCTCCAGCTTCATCTTGTAAGCAAAAGCCCTTTCACTTGGGAGCAGACTTTCCCGTTGCAGATTGCTGTCAACCATAATGATTGTGGCGGCATCATCATCCAAATCCCGAACAATGACCGGCATGGTCTCCTTGTCTGCCAGCTCACTGGCTCTGTGCCGCCTGTGTCCGGCTACCAGCTCATAACCGCCCTCCGGGTCCGGTCGAGCAATCGCCGGAACCAGAACGCCATACTGCTTGATACTGTCAGCGGTCTCCATCATGGCTTCGTCATCCTTGACTTTGAATGGGTGGTTCTTAAAGGGATGCAGTTCAGACAGCGGAATCTCCTGAATCTTTTCCAGCTTTGCATCCTGACGGCCTTCTTCGGTGGAGAACAGATCATCTACCGAGGCCAGCTCTATTTTTTTCGCGCTGCTTTTCAAGTTTCAACACCTCCTTCGTCAGATTTCGATACCCCTCTGCCACCTTGCCGCCAGGGTCATGGGCAAAAATACTTTTTCCCTCGGCGCTGATTTCCTTTGCCCGGACAGAATGGGGAATCTCTGTGCCGAATACTTTGATCTTGCTACCATAGGTCTCACGCAGGAGCGCGGAGATCTCTTTGGCAAAGTTGGTTCGGCTGTCCACCATCGTCAGCAGGATACCGTCTATCTGGAGCTTGGGGTTGATCTGCCGCTTTACCTTGTTTACCGTGGAGAGCAGCTGTTCCAACCCTTTGGCGGGCAGATACTCTGCCTGAACGGGAATTATGATCCTGTTGGCAGCTGCCAGTGCGTTGACTGTGAGCATACCCAGGGAGGGCTGGCAGTCGATGAGGATATGGGAGTATTGCCCCTTCAGCGTGTCCAGATATTGCCGCAAGATAGTCTCACGACTCATGGCGTTTACCAGAGATACCTCCATACCGGATAACTGGATGTCCGCAGGCATCAGGTCTACGCCCTCTGAGTGGTGCAGGATACCCTCGCCGGGACGGAGCGGCTCATCCATCAAGATTCGACCCATAGCGTCGGACAAGGTAAAGGGCAGCTTGTCCGGTTGCGGATTTCCCAGGCTGATTGTCAGGCTCCCTTGTGGGTCTCCGTCGATCAGAAGGACTTTCTTTCCGGCCTGCGCCAGCCCGATTCCCAAGTTGGCACAGGTCGTTGTCTTGCCAACGCCGCCTTTCTGGTTGGCAATGGCGATGATCTGTGTGTTCAAATAAACCTCCTCCTTCTACAAAAAATATCCCCATTCCGAAAAATAGGGGATGAAAAAAGCCGCTTACTCAAATAAATGAATAAACGGCTATGTAAGAAATATTCGATTGTAAGTAAAGTTTTATATCACTGCAAAATAACGAAGTGCATCTTTGATTGCTTCTACCTTTTCTGGTGTCGGATGTTTCCTCGGCTGTTTCAATTCTTCTACCGCATTAGGAGCATCATACATCGGCAATCCCAAATTTCGCTTTACCTCTGCGATATATGCGGTATGTACCTTGAAGCCGTATTTCGCTTCTATGTACTCCTTAATCATTTTGTAGGTCACTTTTTCTTTGGGCTTGTACGCTTCGGCTCTTTTAGCAATACTATCTACCGGAATCTTGCCCTCGCCCTCTCCAAACTCCACATCAATGTGGATATAACTGTCGGCTTTTTTGTGGGACAAAAGAACTACCGTCTCCACATGGACAGTCTGGCAGAATTGATCCACACAGCAGGCCTTCTCAACCTTATATCCTGCCGCCAGAAATGCCGGTAAATCTCTTGCAAGACTTGTGGCTTTGCAGGAAATATAAACAATGTGATCCACTCCGTAAGAAAGAATCTTCGGCAATGCCTTTGGATGGATGCCGTCTCTTGGTGGATCGAGGATAATCACGTCTGGTTTATCCGTAAGGTCATCCAGAACTTTCAGGACATCTCCTGCTATAAATTTACAGTTACCAAGATTATTTAATGCCGCATTCTCTTTCGCAGCTTCTACCGCCTCTTCTACGATTTCCACACCAATCACCTCGTCTGCCACAGATGCTGCAAGCTGGGCGATCGTTCCGGTTCCACTGTAAAGGTCAAAAACCACTTTGTCTTTCGTGTCTCCGATATACTGACGGACTACTGAATACAAGACTTCCGCAGCCAGCGAATTGGGCTGGAAGAAGGAAAATGTACTGATCTTAAAACGCAGTCCCAACAGAGTTTCATAGAAGAAATCCTGTCCGTAAAGGATACGTGTCTCGTCACTCTGTACCACATCAGACAGAGAATCATTGATAATGTGCATGATCCCGACAATCTTGCCTTCCAGCGGAAGTGCAAGAAGTTCCTCTTTCAGCGATTCCAGATTATGTTCTTCCTGACTGGTCGTGATCACATGTACCAGAATCTCCCCTGTCGTTACGCCACGGCGCAGGAGTAAATGACGCAGATATCCGGTATGCTGCATTTTTTTATAATAAGAAACATTTCGTTTCAGGAAATATTCATGAACGCAAGTCAGGATTTTTGTCATATCTTCGTGCACCAGTTTGCAGTCATTTGCAGTAAGTACATCATAGGTGCTTCCTTTTTTGTGCAGTCCCAGTGTCAGTGGACCGTCCTTATATGCATCCCCAAAGGAAAACTCCATCTTGTTACGGTATGCAAATTCAATCGGACTTCCATGGATTCCTTCCCACTGGTACTCTGTACCGTTTAACGCCCCATCCAATAATTCCCGCACCTGTCGCTCTTTCATTTCAAGCTGATTTTCATAGGACATTGTCTGGTACATGCATCCACCACACTCTGGAAAAATGTTGCAGACCGGTTCTCTTGTCTCAAGCGAAGATTTCTCCAGCACTTCCAGAAGTCGTCCTTCCGCACGTCCGGAACGTTTCTTATTGATCATAAAGCGTACCCTCTGACCAGGCATACCATTCTTCACAGTTACTTTCTGGTCACCTACCATTACGATTCCCTTATTTGGAAAATCTACCTTCTCAATTACGCCCTCGTAAATTTCACCTTTCTTCATATATCCTCCTATGTTTACTCATATATCTCTATAAATCTGATAACATCTATAAGATTTATTTAAAATTTATTACTGTCCATTCCATGAACAATAGCTAACCTTCTTCTCTTAATTGCTTTCATAAAAATAGCCCCGGTATAAGCCGGAGCCATTCTCATTTTCATTCTCTTGCGATAATTATTCTTCTTCGTCTTCGAAATAATCATCGAAGTCGTCGTCAAAATCCTCTTCAAAATCTTCCAGATAATCTGGAGCAAAGAAGTGATATACAGCAAATGCGATACCTGCTACTGCTGCAACTGCGCCAATGATCGCCAGTACCCAGAGGACTGTATTTTTTTCTTTCTCTTCTTCTTTTTTGTTTAATGCTGCTAATAATTCTTCAATTTTAATATTCATAACCGCACCATCCTCTCAATAATCTGCCAGACGAGACGCTATCGTTAAAATAGAATAGCTGTTAACACTTTTGCCGTCTGCTGTTTAATGTGATTATTATACCACTTTCTATCTGATTTTACCATAAATATCTCAATTAAATTTGGGTTTCTGATATACTTTTAAGAATTGTTTCATTATAATGATATCAAATGCAAAAGATTTATCGTTTCTGAAAACGTAGTTAACAGTATCATTGTTATCGCGCAGGCACGAACAACTTTTCGACTTGATACCGTTATATAATATGTATAAAATACAGATTACGATAAAAAATACACTAAGAAAGGTACAAATCTCATGATAGAAACGCTCTTATTTGATCTTGATAATACCCTGCTTGATTTTAATCAAGCAGAACGTATCGCCGTTTCAAAAACACTGGAGAATTTTCAAATTACTCCTGCCCCTTCTATTTTAAAACGTTACAGCGAGTTAAATCTCGCCCAGTGGAAATTACTGGAACAAGGAAAGATTTCCAGAGAACAGGTGAAGCTTCGTAGATTCCAGCTTCTTTTCTCAGAGCAAAACATTGATGCCCCTGCCGAAGAAGCCGCCAAAATCTATGAATTCCTGCTCGCCCATGGTCATTATTTTATGGACGGTGCAGAAGAACTTCTGGAAACTCTTTATGGAAAATACCGCATGTATCTTGTAACAAACGGAACTCTCAGCGTCCAGAAAGGCCGCCTCAAAAGCGCCAATATCTCCCGATACTTCGAGGATATTTTCATTTCGGAAGAACTCGGTTATAACAAACCAAGCATTGAATACTTTGACTGCTGCTTCTCCAAAATACCAGATTTTCACAAAGAAACAGCTGTGATCATCGGAGATAGTCTGACATCCGATATTCAGGGCGGACTCAATGCCGAAATCCGCACGATCTGGTTCAACCCGAATCACAGTAAGGCTGATAAGATCATTCCGGATTATGAATTTGACAGTCTTCCTAAACTGCCACAACTTCTTTCAGAGATATAAACAACTTTTTTGCGTTTCAATTTACAAAGTTTATGAAGTCAAAAGAAGCATGTCGAAAGACAATATTATTTCTTTCACATGCTTCTTTTTTCAACTATATGTTCTGATGTTAGGGTCAAAAGGCATTTTGCCCCTAACTTGATATCTACGAATTGCTCCGCTGCAAAGCAGCTCCGTTTTCCTGCTGCAATAGAATTTTATCAATTTTCTTCTCAGTCTTTTGCAATTGCTCCCACTACAAAGTAGCAGATCACCGCCACGATCATCGCATTGATAGAAGCAATTCCACCAGGGATAAGGTTTCCGGCCAGTGCTCCGCAGATCACGCCGATAACAGAACCCCATTTCACTTCTTTCTTTGCTTCCTCACCTGATTCATAATCAGATTTATGCAGGAAGAAATCGAGAGAGATCAGCGCACCTACCGGCGGCAGGGCTGCGTTCAGGAAATTCAGCCAGCCTACGAAGTTATTGTAAAGCCAGATAGAAAGTACAGTACCAATGATACCTGCGATCACTACCATGGGCTTCTTGCGGACTTTTGTGATATTGGAAAGTCCAAGTCCGGAAGTGTAGAGCGCATTGTCATTTGTTGTCCATATGTTTGCTCCCAGTGCAATCAGTGCCGGAACGGTCAGTCCCTGTGCAATCATAACATAGAAGATATCGTCTTTTCCTGTAAAAGCACCGCCTGTCGCACCAAATGCGAACATTAAGGCATTTCCAAGGAAGAATGCGATAACCGTTGTAACAATCGCAATCTTATTTGTCTTTGCATAACGGGTGAAGTTCGGTGTTGCAGTTCCGCCGCTGACAAAGGAACCGATAACAAGTCCGGCTCCGCCAGCGATAGTCAGCGTTCCCTGGCTCTTCGCAAATACAGCTGCCAGACCGCCGCCCTGACTGATTGCAAGACACATGGAATAAATTCCAAGCACCGCAATCAATGGTACAGAAATATAGCTTACAATCTGTAATCCTTCAATTCCACGATACGCAGAAAGTGTCATACATGCACCCGCGATTACCACAAGTACGACCGGTGATACATGAAGCACCTCTGCTGCCGGAATAGCAAACATAGCAGCACCTACACCAAACCATCCGATCTGTGTAAAGCTGATCAATGCTGACGGCAGGTAAGAACCTTTTTTACCGAAAGAATGCTGGGCAAGTAGGTCCAGTGACATACCGGTGTGGCTTCCGATATAACCAAGCACCCCTGTATAAGCCCCCAGAACAATACTTCCAATCAGAACCGCCCATATAAATCCCTGCAGGTTCAATCCGATTCCCAGTTTTGCACCAACACTCATACTTGCTGAAAAGAACGTAAAGCCAAGCATGATAAAAAACATCGGCCAGAAACCTTTTCTGGCAGTTACAGGTACACGTTCAAGGGAATAATCCTTGTCTTCTACTACATCTTTTGTGTTTTTACTCATAATGTTTTCCTTTTCCTTACAATTTCTTCAACTTCGCAAATCCTGCAAACATTTTCTTAACACCGACCTTATCAAAATCAACAGTGACCTCGTAATCTCTGCCGCCATCCACAATATCTTTGACAATTCCCACTCCAAATTTGATGTGGCGCACCGTATCTCCCACTTCATAATCCAGAGATGCCGCTTTCGTCACTTTAAATTCTCTCGGTTTGAAAGGCTTAGCTGCCATCGTCATTTTCATTTTCGCAAGGCTGCTGTCTGCTGCGATCATATCTGCAACAATTTTCTTCTTTTCCTGCGCTTCCTGTCCCAAATCAACAAGCTCGCGCGGAATTTCACGGACAAATCTGGAAACTTTATTGTACTGCACATCTCCGCGGATCATTCGCTGTCTCGCGGAAGTCAGTGTCAGATCTTCCATGGCTCTTGTAATTCCCACATAACAGAGGCGGCGTTCTTCCTCAAGGTCAGATTTATCATCCGACACAATTGACATATAAGACGGGAAAATTCCATCCTCCATTCCAACCAGAAATACTCTCGGAAATTCCAGACCCTTGGCGCTATGTAAGGTCATAAGAAGCACATAATCCTGATCCGGGTCAACACTGTCGATATCCGCAATCAGCGCAATCTCCTCCAGGAATCCTGACAGGGTTGCCGGCTGTCCCTGCTCTTCCATAGCTTCCTGATAGGACTCTGTCTTAGAAATCAGCTCATCAATGTTCTCGATTCTTGCATCTGCTTCTTCCGTCCCTTCCGCTTCCAATTCTGTGACATATCCGGTAAGACGGATAACCTCCTCCAGAATTTCACGGACGGTATAAGATTCTGCCTTGCTCTTCAGCCCCTGAATAAAGGTTACAAAACCGTCAATCTTTGAAAGGCTTCTGCCAATAGACGGAACCTCTTCTGCCACACGCAGGGCATCATAAAAGCTGACACTCATCTGGTCTGCATAATCCTGAATCCTTCCCAGAGTCGTAGCCCCGATTCCTCGTTTCGGCACATTGATGATACGGCGCACTGCCAGATCATCCCTGGAATTATCGATTGTCTTTAAGTAGCACAAAAGATCTTTGATTTCCTTACGTGCATAGAAGTTTACGCCACCTACGATCTTATACGGGATATTCGCAAGCAGGCATTTCTCTTCAAAAAGTCGGGACTGGGCATTCGTTCTGTAAAGAACCGCACAATCCTTGTACTTCGCACCATTTTCTCTGTGTGCTCTGGAAATCTCACCTACCACATACTCTGCCTCTTCATAGCCATTCATAAACTGGCGGAAATGAATCAGATCACCTTCCGGATTCTCTGTCCAGAGTGTCTTCGATTTACGTGAGGCATTATTTGCGATCACTTCATTGGCCGCACTCAGGATATTCTTGGTAGAACGGTAATTCTGCTCCAGACGAATCACTTTTGCATCCGGGAAAACGTGCTCAAATCCAAGAATATTTCCAATGTTTGCCCCACGGAACTTATAGATGGACTGGTCGTCATCACCGACTACGCAGAGATTCTCATATTTGGAAGCCAGCAGACTTACAAATTTAAACTGTGCGGTATTGGTATCCTGATACTCATCCACCATGATGTATTTGAAACGTTCCTGATAACTCTCAAGAACATCTCCGCAATTCTGGAAAAGTTCTACGGTCTTTACGATCAGATCATCGAAATCCAGCGCGTTATTTTTCCGCAGTGATGCCTGATATTCCCTATATACTGCAGCCACTTTCTTCTTATTAAAATCACCGCCTGCATTCAGTTCCATCTCATCCGGTGTGATCAGCTCATCTTTCGCATGGGAAATCTGTGCCAGAAGGGAACGTTCCTTATATATCTTGGTGTCGATATTCAGCTTTCTGCAGATTTCTTTCATCAGAGTCTTCTGATCTTCGGTGTCGTAAATGGCAAACCTGTTATCAAATCCAAGCCTGTCAATATGTCTGCGCAGGATACGCACGCAGGTAGAATGGAAGGTAGATACCCAGATACTCTCTGAGCCGAATCCCACGATCTTATCTACACGCTCTCTCATTTCACTGGCTGCTTTGTTTGTAAAAGTGATAGCCAGGATATTCCAGGGATTTACGCCCTTTTCATCTATCAGGTATGCAATGCGGTGGGTAAGCACCCTCGTCTTTCCCGAACCCGCTCCCGCCAGGATCAGCAGCGGTCCCTCTGTATGGTAGACCGCTTCCTGCTGCTGGGGATTTAATGTACTGTAAATGTCACTCATTTTCTCTCCTATCTCCCGTATACTCCAGGACAATTATCGTAGAGCATACTCGCCGAGTTACTATTTGCTCTGTTCCTCATCATGGTTTTTCTGCGCATTATATTCGCCTGCTATCGGTAGACAGCAATTCTTTTTACACGCATCAGCCCAATATCTTCACAATTATACACAAAAACCAATGTAGCTACAACTATTTACGATTAGAAATTTCTATATAATTTTCCAATTGTCATTGTCTGTTCCATATTCTGGAAAATCAGAAGTATATTCCACAAAATTATGTATTACTACTTACTCCATGCCCGGTAACGTTACTGTTCACTCCGTTCTCAGTAACGTAGCCAAAATTCATTCCAGATTGCCTGCGGCAATGGAATTTTGGCTTGTATGTCTCGGGATTTTGGCATATTTATGCCAAAACACCTCGCGGGATAGTGGTGTGTGAACAGTAACCCGGTGACAATTAATTTTAACTATTGAGTAAAAAAAACATTTACAAGTAGTATTAAAAACTATATAATAAGGAACAGAGGTGATTAAAAGATGACAATTGATGAAAAAGATATGATAAACAGTATTCTGGCAAGTGTGTCCAGAATTGATTATATTAAACTGGAAGATATTCCAAATATCGAATTATACATGGATCAGGTGACAACCTTTATGGAAGAACAACTTGCCTCCACCAAGCGTTACGAAGATGATAAGATCCTTACCAAAACTATGATCAACAATTACGCTAAGAATAAACTCCTCCCTCCACCGGAGAAGAAACGTTATTCCCGCGAGCATATCCTGATGCTGATTTTTATTTATTATTTCAAGAATATTTTATCGATCAATGATATTCAGACTCTGCTCACACCGATCGCGCAGAAATATTTCAAGTCCATGACTGAGAAAGATATGACTTATATTTATAATGAAGTTTTCAGCATGGAAAAAGAGCAGATTGAATCTCTGAAAAAAGATCTGCTGCGTAAATACAAATCCGCCCAGGATACCTTCTCTGATGCAGACGAAGAAGATCAGGAGAACCTTAAGAGATTTTCCTTTATCTGCCTGCTGAGCTTCGATGTTTATGTAAAAAAGATGATGATCGAGCACCTGATAGACGGAATGAACCCAACACCTGAACATAATAAAAAGAAAAAATAGAACAAGCATATCAGATATTATAGAATCTTTTCTATATTCTAGAGCATGTTTAAAAAAATCTACTAAAAAAGAAGACTGCGGTAATGCTCCCCCAATAAAGAAGTAATTTAAAAATCGTTTATTTCACACATTTATCGGACTAAGCAAAGGCAAACTCAAAGATAAATACCGAGAAAAGCTGTAACCGGTTTTTCTCGGTATTTTTTATGATCGGCACATTGGTTATCATTCTCATTTTCTTTTACAATGTCATGGTTATCGACCTCCTGTAATGAATTTACACAATTTTATGTGCATGAATTCATTATAGGCGATTGCACTATAGAGCAGAAACACCTGCTCTAAAATATCGGATTTAGGTGCTCTGAATTTTTGGAAAAGATGCACTACTTAAATGGAATATACAATCATCTCCTACATTATATTTTATCATGGCTGTAAAGAGATTACGTTATTTAAGAGGATTGCTATAGTTTTATTGTCGACTTTCGGTTAGGCGCTACATTTACGCTTGATACTTTTGTCAGTAATGATGCTCCGTTTACTAATTTATTAAAGGATATTAAATTATGGAAAAATCATTATTTGAACAAATGGACGGTACTTATACACAAGTTGGAGCTTACATAATACCCAATCCCCGTTTGCCAGAATAACAAGGTTAGCTGATCGGAGTATGGGGACAGCGACACGCAAGATATTTAAAACAGCACCATAAAATTATTTATATGACCTGTTGACAAACGGGAAACTAAGCAACTATCTTGTCGATATTGAAAACCAATTTGAAATTTGTTTCTTCAACTCGTAAAGCAACTAGCAAAAAGTGAAGACATAACAGAAGAACTTAAAGAAAAAGATCAGATGGATTGGATTGCACAATGAACAATGTTTATAACAGAGCAAGAGAAATTGTAAATTCTAAATTGATTTTTATATAGCTAAATCCGCTACCAGATTTTAACTGGTAGCGGATTTTGTGTTATAATAAATCAAAATATTTTTCAAAAAAGTCTTTTATTTTATCAATGACAATTTGCTTTTTTATAGCCCTATTTGAGCCACCTGAAAATCTTGAAATTGGCGGTAATATTTTATCAAGGTCTGTTCCAGTGGTTTTTATTCCACCATCTCTAAATGAATTTTCTATAAATTTCTGAGCTTCATCGTGTTTTAATTTTTCATCTTTGATGATTGTTTCTAAGTCCTGTTCTTTTTGCTTCTTAACAAAGTCTTTCCAGTCCTTTTCAACATCTGTTTTTACTGTCATTTGGGCAACAAATCCATCAATTAAAGCTTTTTTGCTACGCAGCTCGACACTTGCATCTATTGATTTATTAATATTAGCAAGAATCGTTTTGTCCTCGCAATTTGATTCGTGATACTTGGCAACAAGCATCAAGATATAATCTATATTGACCTCAACCTGCTTAATAAGTTCAATTTCAAAGACAATGTCATCGTTGATTCGTTCTTTTTCAATGTCACTTTTTTTAGTATAGTTTTGATATAAGTCAATATAACTGCTTTGATAATCCTGTAAATCTCTAACGGATACAGAACTGTCTCTTTCAAAATCATCAAAACACCTTAAAACATTTCTCAATTTCAAAATGCGACTAAACAGTTTGATAAATTCTTTTTCGTTATCCTCGCCGATGATTTGACTGCTTATCGGAAATTCATTTACCAATCTGGCTACAAGCTCGTTATAACCTTCAATATGTTTTCCGTGCTCATCTTCATAGCCCTTCATATACTCATTGTAAGTTTTTAGAATAACCATACCTCTTGCGTTTTTATCCCCAAAAAGTGCTAAGACATTATTAGTGGCTGTATCAAGGTTTCTAAAGCAAACAATGTTTCCAAATGTTTTAACAAGCAAAGCTTTTTCACGGTCAATTGCCTTTACTTGCTTGTCATATAAAAACTCAGGGTTTTTGATCGTGTTGATATAATCGATTCTAAAAAGCAGGACATTTCCATCGTGAATAGCATCTACAATGGTGTATGCGTGCAGTGGTCTTACTTTATTCCCGTTTTCGTCCGGTTCACCCCCGAAAACCTGTGCTGTGGTACGCATATTCGGAGCATTGGAACTATTCGAGTTTATTGCAAAAATAGGAGTACCGGTAAAACCAAAAATATGATAATTCTTAAAGTGCTTTGTAATTGACTTGTGCATATCTCCGAACTGAGAACGGTGGCATTCATCGAAAATCATAACAATATGTCTTTTATAAACTTCATGTTCTTTATTCTTGGATATGAATTTATCTAACTTTTGAATGGTTGTGATGATGATTCTTGCATTATCATCTTCCATTTGTTTTTGTAGAATTTTAGTAGAGGTGTTGCTGTTGGCAGCGCCTTTTTCAAATCTGTCGTATTCTTTCATTGTTTGATAGTCAAGATCTTTTCTGTCTACAACAAACAATACTTTATCAATAAAATTCAATCCTTGAGCAAGCTGTGCAGTTTTAAAACTGGTTAAAGTCTTTCCGCTTCCGGTTGTATGCCAAATATAACCGCCTGCCTCTTTTCTGCCGGTTTTTTTGAGATTGGTAGAAACGATAATGCGGTTTAGAATTTTTTCAATTGCCGCAATTTGATAAGGACGCATTACCAACAATAAATCTTCTGAAGTAAACACACAGTAACGAGTCAAAATATTAAGCAGTGTATGTTTTGCAAAAAATGTTTTCGTAAAATCCACAAGATCGGTAATAGTACGATTTTTTTCATCTGCCCAATAGCTTGTGAACTCAAAACTGTTGGAAGTCTTTTTCTTTTTCGCTGCGTTCGTTTCAGAGTTGTCTTTTATATGCTGAAATCTTGTTGTATTCGAGTAATACTTTGTATGTGTACCGTTGGAAATTACAAACAACTGTACATATTGATATAACCCACTACCCGCCCAAAAGCTGTCACGCTGGTATCGATTGATTTGATTAAACGCTTCTCGAATTGAGTTTCCTCGTTTTTTAAGCTCAATATGCACCAATGGAAATCCGTTTACCAAAATCGTCACATCGTAACGAGTATCACGCTTTCCGCCGTCTTCTTCATACTGATTTATTACCTGCAAATGATTGTTATGAATGTTGGTTTTGTCGATTAGCTTGATGTTTTTTACATAACCGTTATCAAGAGTGAGGTTTTGCAGATAATCTTCCTGTATTTTACGGGTTTTCTCTACAATTCCATCATTACCGTTTGAAATAACGCTGTTGTAAAAGTCATTCCACTCTTTATCGAAAAAGGTGTAATTATTCAGTTTTTCAAGCTGAGCACGGAGATTGTCAATTAAGTTCTGTTCGCTTTTTATAGTAATGTATTCGTAGCCCTGACTGACAAGGTGATTTATAAAATCCTGTTCAAGCTCCGCTTCGCTTTGATAGTCGGTGCTTTTTCTTTTTTCGGGTGTGTACTCAGCCACTATCGTACTTTCAGTAGAGCTTGCCACAATTTCAAAGCTATTCATTTTCTGCCGCCTCCTTTTTCTTAAAAGCAAAGAGCTTATCTCGGTAATATTCATATCGCTTTTGTCTTGCTTCAATTTCAGCAGGTAATCCCTCGCTAATATCAATGCATAACTTATCAAATCGGTCAAAAATGCTGACCACATATTTCACTCTTTCCAGGCTTGGTACAGGAATAGGGATTTTGTTTAAGCTCTCCTGATTTAACTTAGGCTGCGCACCGCCTGAAATATATTTGTTTAGATTAATTGAATTCAGATAGATTTCAATATATCTTCTCAGTTCGTAAGTGTCAAATTTAAGGATATGTGCGTGATTATTAACCCAATTCTTGCCAGAGATAGAAAATGCAATTGGTGTGCTTCTGGCAAATAGATTAGCTCCATCTTCTGACACTAACAGAAAGTCACCATCGAAAATGTAATCTACAACATAATCTACAATTCCAGATGCACCATAGTATGGATATTTACCCGCAACTCTATTTCCTTTTTTTACCGGTTTTCTTTGACGATCACAATTTTCTGAAATTTTGTCTAGAGTGGTCCACTCAATATCAGCATCATCGACCAGATACAGTGAATCTCTATAATACTCATACTGCTGTTTTCTCGCAGTGAGTTCCTTAGTGAGTTTCTCAGTGAGTTCCGTAAATTTATCCAATATACGGACTATTTCTTCTTGTACCGGTATAGGGGGAAGGGGAATTGTTACTTTTTCCATCTTCTTTTTAGAAACATTGAATCTTGTAACACCACTGGCTGTCCTTTTTATCTGCTTTCTAATCTCACTTGAACGGAAAACATATTTAGAAAACTCTGGCAGCATAAGCTTTTTATCATAAAATCTAAATCCAAAACAAAAGCTATTCAAATATAATTTTTCATTTGTTATTGATGTTAAAACCGATGACATACCACATTCTTTGGGAGTTTCCGAAGAACCTGTAAATAAAACATCTCCATATTGTATAGTGTTTTGATTTTCGTTTTCTCCGATTCTTACTTTATCATCAACATCTATTTTTAATGACAGATTTGAAAATACATTCATATATGTAATAAATTTCGCATTCCCTTTGCTGAAATCGTCTTTTGATTTTCCAGTAAGTCCACTATAAAATTCTCCCAATTCTCCAAGTGCTTTATATTCTACACCCTCTGGGCAAAGCTCATTTATAAGTTGTTCTAATTTACTCATTTTCCACACCTCTATCGGCTAAACCTGCATCAAGTAATGCCTTTTGAATTTCAGCGTTATTCTTTATTTCTTCATTTTTTCTTCGAACATTTTCGATAATTCCAATGACCAATCTTCTTAAAGGTTCATATTCTTTCAGTGCTGTCATTTCATCAGAATTACCATGAGCTATTTCGCTTAATTTGATAAATAAATCATATCCATTCTCAGCATATATCAAAGGTATAATTGAACATTCTGCATCCACTCTTTGTAAGACATCACGAAAATTCAAAATTTTACCATTCTTTCCTCTGATTTCGACCCCTGCGCTTAAACCAACTTCATGTGTTATTTTTTCAAATACAGATCTTAAATATATGATTGCACCTGCCCCAAGCCTTTCCTTAGGGAAGATAAAGAAGGTGTCTCCGGTGACATCTGAAAAAAATCCAGAAATTCACATTTTGTAGATGATGCACCTTGGGAAATAAGGAAAGAGAGAACCTGATCTGCGGAAAGTTTTTTTACACGGGAATAGTCCCTGCCTGGATTATAGACAAAAAAATCAATGTCTGATACAACTTCCGCTATGGAAGTATTAAGAGTTTCTTTAAGTTTTGAATGAAACATAAATATGTGCCTCCTGAATTAGAAAATATATATTCTAATCAAAAGGCCGATCTCATTACCTTAAAAATTAATCAGTAATGAGATCGGCCGCACAGTTTGCCTTATAAGTCAAGACTTTTTAATATTTTTTGTTAGACCTCTAAGTTTAGGATAGAGGCAAAATTATCTAAATATCATTGACCCTTGAACAGTAACGCAAGAAAAAATGGAGTTTTTGCTATCAGAACCAAAAGCTGTTCAAAGCAAAAACTCCATTTATCCTATCTTTACTACAATAACAATATATTTATTAATTCTAAATATTACTGTGCATCCTGTACATCCTGAACTGTTTTCAGTTCATCTGCCGGATCTGCACCAGCTGCTACATTCTGCATAGCTACCTGAATTGCAGTCTCTACTTCACTGTTAGAAAGTTTTCTGTTTCCTACTGCGTTAGATACATAGCTGTTTACCTCATCAATTGACTGCTGCTGAAGTTCTCCGTCAACAGTTCCTGTATAAGAAATATTTTTTGAAACAGGAGCTCCCTGAAGGTAATTTACCCAGTACTGCTGTCCATCACCATCAGCCATGAACTGTACAAATTTCATAGCAGCTTCTTTTTCTTTGCAGTCTTTATTTACAGCTAACATAATATCAACGCCGGAAGTTCCGCAGATTTTTCCATCTTCTGACATAGATGGGAATACACACATACCAATCGTATCACCCTGATTTCCAATCTCTGTTCCCTGGATTTCACTGTTAGATGGAGATGTCGGTCCAAGATGCCAGGAACCTGTCAGGAAGAAGATAGATTTTCTTGCAAAGAAGTACTGGTCACGTGCGTCCGGATAAGTTGCAACTCCAAGTGCACCATCCTCAAAAATGCCATCATTAAAGAGATTCTGCCATGCTGTCATAGTATCCACGAAGCACTGATCTGTCCATGGGCGCTCTCCTTTTTCAGCCTCATATACCGCACCCTCTTCAAATTCGTTTGAAATCTGTACGAACCAGTCAGAGTTTACCCAGTCATCTGCCGCACCTGCTGCAACACATACATAACCTTTTTCTTTTGCCTTCGCTGCTGCATCTTTTAACTCTTCATAAGTAGTAGGAACCTTTTCAATTCCGCACTCATCCATCAAAGTCTTGTTGTATAAGAGATCCGTCATTCCTGCTACAAGAAGTGGCATTCCTACTACAGTTCCATCCTCTATGGTGCACTGTTCTACTGCAGTCTCGCTGATCGTATCTTTCCAGTCACTCCAATATTCGTCCCCGAGTCCACTCATATCTTCCGCAAATGGTGCATACTGTTCTGTCATGGTTCCTGTCGTCAGTCCAAAGAGATCCGGGCCCGTACCGGAAGCCATTGCTACCTGAAGTTTTTCAAAATAGTCATCCTGTTCTGTTCTCGTGTAGTCGATTTTGATATCCGGATTCTGTTTTTCAAACTCTGCGATCATTTCTTCTGACTGATCTGTAGTTGGAAGCCAGGACCAGAAGCTTAATGTTACCTGATCCGCATCCTCTGCGTGAACTGGTGTCACTGCCATAGACATTGCCATTGCTGCCGCCACAATTACGGAAATCCTTTTTTTCATGTTACTCATACTTTGTTACCTCCCTTTACCTGTGCCTACACTTTACTGATTTTTTTATTTCTGTAACTGTTTATCTCTCTGTTATCTCATAAGATATTGAACTACTAGAGTTTTTTACATAATATACGAAATAGCATCAGTAAACTGTGGCGCTTATATGTAGTTGCCTGATATATTTATATTACAATTTTTGCTTTATCTTTTTACTCTATTTTTTTGCGTTTCTGTTCAATTTTTTGAAGTATCGATTATCCTTTTACTGATCCCGCAGTTATACCGGATACAAGGAATTTCTGACTGAAAAGATATACCAGAATAGATGGAAGAGTCAATAGCATCATAACTGCATAAATTCTTGCCACATCTTCCGGGCTCTGATAGGTACTGGACATGAAATACTGCGCTGCCAGAGTTACTGTATAATTTTCTTCAGAACGCATAACCAGTAATGGCACCAGATAATCATTCCATGCATAAATAAATGTCAGAACCAGTACATTTGCGATGATCGGAACACTTAGTGGAACCATAAATTCAATCCAGATACGAGGTGTGGAGGCCCCATCCATTCTCGCACTTTCCAGAAGTTCATCCGGGATCGTATCAAAATAATTTTTAATCATCAGAAGCATCATCGGTGCATTAAATGCGACTAATGGTACAATTACTCCCAGTTTACTATCAAGAAGTCCCAGATGTTTGATCGTGTCAAATAAAGGACTTGTTACTGCCGCAACAGGGACTGCAAGACATGCCAGGATTGCTCCATAAATAATCTTATTTCCTCTGAATTTCATTTTTGAAAATGCAAACGCCGCCAGGGTTGTAATAAGAGCGACTGTCACTGCCGTCACGATTGCTATGATCATACTGTTTGCAATTACTCTGAAATAACTGATTTTCTCATAAGTAAGTACATATTTATAGTTTCCAAGACCATTGATATTAAATGATTTTACAAAAGCTATAATAATAGGAAACAGCCAGATTACTGCACAAAGTGCCAGAACTATGTATACAAAAATATTTGATTTCGCTTTCTTCTGAGTCATGATATCTTAGTCCTCCTTTCCCAGCTTGATCTGCAGAAACGACATGATCATTGCTATGATCAGAATTGCTACACCAATGGCTGCCGCTCCGCCTGCATTAAAATCTTTAAACGCCTTTTCATACAGATATGTGTTTAAAACCGTGGTAGAACGACCCGGTCCGCCAGCTGTAAGAAGTTTTACGATATCGAACGTTTTCAGCGAACCCACGATGCCAAGAATCAATAAAACATTTGTAGTTCCTTTTAACATTGGAAATGTTACAGACACCGTAGTTCTCCAGAATCCGGCACCATCAATCTTTGCCGCTTCATAAACATCATCAGGAAGAGCCATAAGCCCTGCATAATAGGTAATCATCGAAAATCCCATCCACTGGAATATATTTACAATGATTACCGAAAGAAGAGCATATCTCTTATCGCCCAGCCAGCTTACCGCAAACATATCCAGATGAATTGCTCTGAGGAAATTGTTCAGAGAGCCATTTGTCGGATCCATAATGATTTTAAAAATAGCTGTGGTAATTGATGTTGCCATTGCGATCGGCATGAAATATACAGCTTTAAATACATTGGAACCCGGCAGTTTCTTTTTCAGAAGAACCGCTAGCAGAAATCCTACTGCCGCCTGTACAAATACCGTTCCAAAGAAAAAAATGATGTTATTCACTACTGCTGTCCAGAAAGTTTTATCTTTCACCAGCTTCGCATAGTTTTTCAGACCCACAAAATTCATGGTGTCTGTCATTCCGTTCCAGTCTGTAAAACTGGTCATCACTGTCCTTATAATGCAATAATAAATCATCACAAACGACAGCAGAATCAGTGGCAGGATAAATAAATACGCCGCCCAGTTGTTCTTTTTTCCTAACTTATTCATAATACTTTACCTCCGTTAGGATTATTATAGAAAAATGGACGGCATAAAAAGATAACAACTTTTTAAGAAATACTCTAATTTTTTGCGGTAAACTCGCTTGGTGTAATTCCTTCATTTTCCTTAAATACTTTAAAGAAATAGTTGTAGTTGCGAAATCCCGCTTTTTCTACAATTTCTTTCATAGAAAGTGAATTTCTGATCAAAAGGCTTTTGGCCTTCTTTAATCGGCATTTATTCAAATATTCTACAAATCTCATACCTGTTTCCTGCTTAAAAGCCCGGCTCAGATAAGTATAACTGCTTCCGATTTCCTGAGCACACATTTCCAGAGAAACTTCTTTTGAATAATTTTGTTCTATGTATTCGATAGCATGAGAAACCATGGTTGAATATTCTTTTCTTTCCACCTTTTTATTTATGTCGCGATTATGACATAATTCCAGAATTTCTCCTCTGAATTCTTCAAATATTTCATATTCTTCTATCATATTTTCCAGTTTATTTCTGTCCTGAGAATTTTCTCTCAAAATCATACGAAGCATTCTTCTGCAGTTTTCTCTGACTTTACTTCTTGAATATCTTCTTTCTTCCATCATATCAAAGATTCCTTTGACCGTATCAATTTCTCCTGATACATGATTCCTCAGTTCATATTCCAGCTGTTTCCATAATTCCTGCGGCAGTTCCTCTTCTGTTAAATCCAGTTTACTGTTTACCGCATAGGAAACAGTTCTGTTTCCACCCAGGTACAGCTTATCTTCCAGACATTTTTCCATAGTCAGACCTTCTTCAACTGCTTTACCCAGTTCCAGATGAATCTCTCCAATCACCATTGTACAGGTAAGATCCAGCATGCGGATAATCTGACGCTGCAAACGACCGGTAAGATTCTTGAGCATATTAAGCATATACAAATTACTTCTTACATTATAAAAAGATAACAGAATCACCAGATGATAATCCTGCGTAATATAAACCAGATAAGGAATCTCCTGTCCCAGAATCTGTGACAGAATATCTGTAATTGCACTGACAATTCCCTGTTTATATTCCGATGGCATAATATTTTCCGAGAGGCGATAATCAGGGCTCAGTGCCATTGGTACAATATTCGTACATTCAAACGCAATTTTCCCCTCATCTGAAAGTTTCTGTATCTCTGCACCTGTAAACTTCTTTTTGTCATAAATACAATAGCCAGTTCGCCTGCAGGAAGTGTTTTCTTTTGGAATGATCCTGTATTTTTCTCTTACCTGATTCAGAACATTCAGTAAACCTTCTTTAGTCAATTCATGTTTCAACAGATAATTTGCTGCTCCATTAATCAGACTTCCCCTTACAAAATCAAAATTGTCAAATCCACTGATAGCAATAACAGGCATAAATTCGTTGATCAGATGTACCAGACGCATTAACTCTACCCCATTCATCTCCGGCATCTGCATATCACAAAGCAATATATCAGCCTCATTTTTCCGCAGCCAGTCCAATGCGGATTTCCCGTCAGAAAAGTCTGCCACTATTTCATATTCTTTATTGTTCATCAGAAAATTCTTTATGGTATTTCGACTGGTCAGTTCATCATCGACCAGAATCAGTTTAATTTTTGACATTCTTTTCCCCCTCCATTTTCTCCGTTAATGTATATTGCATTCCATTACTTTCTCCTGGTCTGATCACTGGCAGCGTAAATACTGCTCTTGTATATTCTCCAAGTTCACTCTCATAAGCCAGACCATATTCTTCCCCAAAGAACAACTGGATTCTTTCTTTTACATTAGGAATTCCGATTCCATTAAAATGCTTTCTATCTTTAACCTGTTCTTTCAATATAGAATCTATCTGCTGTTCTGTCATACCATCTCCATTATCTTCCACTGTCAAAATCAGCTTATTATCAACGATATGTGCAGCTATCAGAATTTTACCTTCTTTATCCAGTCCCTGCGGCAGCCCATGATAAATCGCATTTTCCAGTATCGGCTGCAAAATAAACCGCAAAACAAGTAAATCCTGCATATTTTCATCTATGTCCTTTTCCAGAATAAAATCGTAACTTCCACTGCACTCTACTATACGAAGATAATTATCCAAATAAGCCAACTCATCCTTTAATGGAATCAGATCATGCTCCTGATGCATTACATTCTGAAGCAGAGAATTCAATGACTGTACCAGCGGAATGATATTATCCGCATGCTGAATCTTCGCCATCCATATTACATTATTCAGAACATTTGAAATAAAATGTGGATTGATCTGAGCCTCCAGAAAAGCAATTTCTACCAGACGCTTTTGTTCCTCTTCCTCCGAAACCTTATTCATAAGCTCACGAATGTGAACAACCATATGATTAAACGTCTTTCCTATCTGTCCAATTTCATCCTTGCTTTTTATTTTATAACTTACATCCAGATTTCCTGCCGATACCATACGCATCGTATTCCTCAGATTGGATATCTCCACAGTTATTCTGGATACCACAATTACCGCAAGAACTGCCGCTGCAAGAAGCAGTATAATCATCATCGTAACTGTTGCATATACTGTATGATTTATATCTTTTATATAATACTGTGACGGAAGTGCCATCGTAAAACGCCAGTTAACACTATCTGCATCAAATGTATTATAGACAAAACCCTTTTCCGGTTTTTCAGCATTTAAAATCTCATCACCGCAATTAGAAAAAATAATCGACTGATTCTCGTTGACTACCTGAAAATGACTTCCTTCCGGCAAATTGGCGGCAAACATTTTCTCGATTACACCATAGTCAAAGTATAATACTACGTATCCCATCGGCTGTCTTTTCTTATCAAGTACAGCTCTTACAACAGGTACTACATAATCGCTGGATAATGTGGATTTTCCACCTTCTACATGAATTGGATCCATAAGAATGATATTGGTTTTTAACTTTTCCTGATCTAACTGTAGAATATTCTGATAAATTTCATCATGATTCTGCATCAGATATGATGTAGAAAAGACGCAATCTGAATCTACCACGATCGTAATTCCTACAATATAATATTTATACCCATTCATGCTGGCAATATAATCTGAAATTTTTCTCTTATTCCTGAGATACTCCTGATTATACTGTCCACTTTCCGTTCTGATTTCTTTTTCTCTCAGACTCTTAACTGGTTTGATAATATCTTTTTCATTCAGAGAAATCATCGTTGCCATATAAGAAGTATCCACTAACAGATATTCAAAAGCCTGATAGGCATCTTTCATAGTACTTTGAGAAATATCCGTAAGATACTTGTCAGTCATGTGATTGCTGCTTCTGTACCATGCCAGATTAATCAGAATTCCGTTAGAAAGCAGTACCACAAGAACAACCAGAAGAATTTTGTTTCTTATCTTCATTTCCCCACCTCACCCGATTGTATATTTTTCTTTCAGTATATCATTTAAGCAGCAATTTTTTTATGTATTTTTTTACTGTTTACTATATTTTTTTGCCATGTACACTGGTTACATCCGTAAGCAACTGCCAGTGGCAGCTCTTGTAGCCGGGTGTGCAGATTGTAGAAATGATTTTTCAAACACTCTTTAGCAAAAAAGCGTAGACAATGGTATATTTTCTCTGGACTTCCAATGAAAATATATCCGTCTACGCTTTTTTATGTTCTCTGTCTTTAGTTATTCATTTTTGTATGAGCTATAATCTCTTTACACTTAATTTTCCATCATCTACGATCAATTCATCTATACGTGCAGAACGTGTATCCTCTTTCTTCTCAATATCTCCATAATCTCTTGCGTGATATACAATATAATATTTCCCATCTTCATATAAAACGCTGTTATGTCCCAGACCTTCTGCGATTTCATTCTTTGTAAGAAGAGGCGCATATGTATTCTCATCCGGATATTTCTTCCATTCCAGTGTTCTCAGGTCGGCATCTTCCGGTCCCTTCGCTGTACAATATCCAATAAAATAAGTTGGATTCTGATAGCATGCACCTGAGTACATCAGATAATGAATTCCATCCTTATAAAAATAGAATGCACCTTCTATCGTATGCCAGTGCTGTCCTTTCCTGAAACGGTCTTTCATATAAATTTCTTCATCTAATGTTGGCCATACTACGCAAACCGGTTTTCCCTCTACTGTTAACGGATCAGTCAATCTATCACAATAAATTCTCGTTCCAGCACGATCTGCTTCATAATCATTATTGCAGTAAAACAGATAAAGTCCTGATGGTGTCTGCACTGTATGGGCATCTATCGCAAATGGGGGAAGTATTGTTTTTACATATTCAAATGGACCTTCCGGTTTCTCTGACACTGCAACACGGAGTTTATGTCCATGTTCCTCCTCGCTGTCCTCGTCCATACTGGAATAATACATATAATATTTTCCATCAAGATAAATTACGCTTGGAGCCCAGCAGATTTTCTGTCCTGGCATATGCAAACCGATTCCCTCATATTTCCACTCTCCAAATAGTTTATCACTACTATAAATCTGTCCTTCTGTTGCATACATATAATATCGTCCATCTTCACCTTTTATCATATAAGGATCAGCTTGTGCCAAAGGGGCAATATCATTTACTTTTCTCTTATATACTTTCATTTTTGTTTCCTGCTTTCATCATTTTTATTCTGTTTTTCAACATTATTTTGATGAAATCATTTTATCTCAACATCAATATTACTGACGCTTCGATTTTTTGATAATTACTCTGTTTTTTTGCAAATTTTTCTAAAAATTCATCTTTCCCACAAGCTGATAAAATCTTTTACCAATGCTTTTTCTCGCTTATTTCTACATTTTTTATAAGTTGTTCTGTATCGGACAACATATCAATTGTATGATATTCACCCCATCTTCAATAACACAGGATATTTATCTCTTTTAAATGATATTTCTTATTTCTCCACTGCCTTAAATGTAAATTTAATCGGCTGGTAATCGCCTGTTGTCAATGGCAGTGGCAGACCGGCTTTCATAAGGGCTGCGCCTGTGTATACTTTTCCTGTTGCTGTGTCTTCATATTTCATATCCGCATCCAGTCCCTGTGGGTAGAAAAGATAAATATAAGGATTTGCTTCACTGTGAAGTCTTACTCCGCACACCACTGTTTCTTTCTTATCTTTTGATACGAACTGCCAGAGTACATGGTTGTTGTTTTCAAATGGGTTCACCAGACGATAGTAGTCTCCTGACTGTACCAGATGCTCCATTTCTTTATACTTCAGAATCTGTTCTTTCGCGATCTTCTTATCTTCCTCGGACATCTTCATCAGATCAAGTTCATAGCCAAATGTACCGGCAGATGCAACAATCCCTCTTGTCTCAAATGGAGTAGTTCTTCCGGACTGATGATTCGGGCATACACTGACATGAGCACCCATGGTGCTGATCGGGTATCCGAAGGAAGTTCCATACTGGATTTTCAGTCTGTCAATGGCATCTGTATTATCACTGCACCAGATCTGTGGAGAGTAGTAAAGCATTCCCGCCTCAAATCTTCCGCCTCCGCCTGAGCAGGACTCAAACAGAAGATCCGGATATCTCTGTACCAGGCTTTCCATCATTTCATAGACAGCCAACACATATCTGTGGTAAACCTCTCCCTGACGTTCCTTTGGAAGAGCTGCTGAGAACACGTTATCTACACTTCGGTTCATATCCCATTTCACATAATCAGCCTTGCATGCATCCAGAACCTTAAAGATCTGGTTCATAATGTGTTCACGTACTTCTTTTCTGGTGATATCCAGATTTAACTGATATCTGCTTCGATTCATGGCACGTCCCGGAATCTTCAGTGCCCAGTCCGGATGTTCTCTGTAGAGATCACTGTCCTCGGAAATCATCTCCGGCTCTACCCAGAGACCAAATTTAAGGCCAAGACCATGGATTTTCTCTGCAAGTGCAGGAAGTCCACCTTTAATCTTCTCTTCATTTACTTCCCAGTCACCAAGTGCGCACCAGTCATTATCTCTCTTTCCAAACCATCCGTCATCCAGGACAAACATATCCAGTCCGATATTTTTTGCCTCTTCTGCAATGTGGTAAATCTTATCTGCGTCAAAATCAAAATAAGTTGCTTCCCAGTTATTTACCAGGATCGGTCTTGGCTGCTCTGTATACTTACTGCGGATCAGATTGCTTCTGTATGCATCATGATAGATTCTGGAAAGTTTTCCGAAGCCTTCTGCTGAGTATGCCATGATCACTTCCGGTGTCTCAAAACTCTCCCCCTGTTCCAGTGTCCAGGAGAAATGATAAGGATGAATTCCCATTGCCACACGGGTGTGTCCTACCTGGTCCACCTCTGTTTCAAATAAGAAGTTTCCACTGTATGCAAGTGCATATCCATAGCAGTTTCCATAAGTTTCCTCTGTATTTCTGTCACAGAGGATCACAAATGGATTGTGATGATGGCTGGAGGTGCCGCGGATACTTCCCACAGACCAGTTGCCATGGCCAAGATGAGTTCTCTCCATCTGTCGCTCCACATTATGTCTGCCATAGAAGTGGACTACATCCAGTTCTCTGTATTCATAGTCCATTTCCATAGACATTGCTTTTTTTACTGTAACCGGTGCTGTACCTGTATTTTCCAGGCGTACCGCTCTGGTGATCACATCAAGATGGGGAAATACACCATAGAGAAGATGTGCTTTCAGTCCGCTGGCACGGTCTGTCAGAACAATTTCCAAAGTCTCTGCCTCATCTTCCTTTGCAAACATTGCAGGAAGCCCTTTCAGGCTGTACTTTCCTTTTGTGATCTCATAGGACTCAAATTTCAGATTTGCAGTATCACTGCCGTCTGCCTGCTCTGTCTCCAGGCCATTGATACGATAATCACCATTTCCATATGCAGTATATTCCTGTGGCAGGGTATCTAATGAAAATGTTTTGTCCTTTTCTGCTTCATAAGGATTTCCTGAAAATCCTCTGTCCACACATACGATCCTGTCTGTGATCAGTGCATCGCCTACCGGACTTCCATAATACAGATGAACCAGAGTATCATACTCTCTTACCTGCATCTGATAAGTGCTGTGCTCTGTTCTCAGGTCGAATACTTTTTCTGCCTCGTGATATTTAATCCATTCCATACTCTGTACCTCTCATTTCTTTGTTCTTTCTATTTTATAGATGTTCTTTATAGATGTCTATCTATTTTTTAAAACACATACTGATCAGGTTCTGTGTCCACATAGTGATGTTCCTCTTCCTCCTCTTTGAAGTAGGGTTTGAACAGTTTCCACATAAACCAGGAGTCTGCATAGGCAGTCAGAGAGAATCCAAACATCAGCCAGATCAGCAGATATACCGGGAAAAGTTTTGCATCTACAAGTGTCATTGTCATTGGCAGGATTGTGGTCACTGCCACAGCTAATGCATAGCCTATATGTTTAACCGCAAAATAAAATGCGTTTGTGATCAAAGTCATTGTTTTATTTTCAAATGCTGCAACTGTTGGAAATACATACAGTGCAACTGCCACCAGAGGAATATAGACCGCAAAGATCACATAATTAAAGATCTGTGACATGGATCCCGGCATTGTTGCCAGAGCCTCTTTTTCCATATAAATAAATATTCCTGCTGCAGCCATCAGAATCCAGATCAGTGTGGACTGCCTGAAATTCTGCTTAAAACTCTTAAAAAAATCATGAATTACTCTGATATCTCCATCTTTATGGAGTTTCAATGTACAGTAAAATAATGCAGTGGTGGATGCCCCTGCTGTGATAATCGGAAGAGAGCACACGATCCACAGCAAATTTAATGCGATTAACTGACCTAAAAATCCGAATATTCTGTCAAAGAGACTTCCTGGTTTCATTTCTATCTACCTCTTCCTTTCCTGTCATTTATCTTCTTTTGTTTTATATTTCAGTTTACTTTCTCTGAACTTTATCAAATCCAGTTTCAGGCAAGCCCTGTTATACACGTTCTAATTTTATAACAAAGCCTGCCTGTACTGCTCAGGTCAAGGGGGAATCTGTCTGAGCACCTGGACTTGTACTTAATATTGATTATTTATTACAGCTTACCGCCGGATGTTGCAATACCTTCGATGAACTGTTTCTGGAAGATCAGATACAGTACGATCATCGGGATACATGCAAGCAGAGATGCCGCCATCAGCTGCGGATAATTGTTGGTGTACTGTCCCTGCATTTTTGCAAGTGCTGCTGACAGAGGCATTACATCCTTGTTACAGATCAGAGGCCACATCAGGTCTTTGTATGCAAATACTGCTGTGAAGATTCCCAGTGCCACCATGGAAGAACGTGTCAGAGGAGCCATGATGAACAGGAAGGTCTGGCCGATGTTACATCCATCAAGACGTGCAGCCTCTTCCAGATCTTTCGGAAGTCCCATATAAGCCTGTTTGAGGAGGAATGTACCAAATGCAGTAACAATACCGGGAAATACCAGGGCAAAAATGGTATTGAGCATTCCCATTTTACTTACCATTAAGTACTGTGGGATAATGAAGATCTGTCCAGGAACCATCATCTGGAAAAGTACCAGAGAGAACATCAGGTTTTTCCCCCTGAAGTTCAGACGTCCAAATGCATAGCCTGCCAGTGTTGCTGTCAGAACTGCGCATACAACACGGCCCAGGATCAGAAGCAATGTATTGATATACAGATGTAAGAAATCCATATTTTCAATAACTTCTTTAAAGCTGTCCCATCTCCATGTAGACGGGAGGATTACGAACGGGTTGACAGAAGTTGCCTCTGTCATGGTTTTGAAAGCTGTCAGGATCATCCATAAGAAAGGAACCAGCATGGTAATAGATACCAGTATCAGGATAACATGGATCAGAACTCTGTTTGCTTTATCTCTTGCTGACATAATTATCCCTCCTTAATTATAGTGAACCCACTTCTTCTGCGCAATGTTCTGGAATACTGTCATGATCATAATCACAACCAGAAGAAGTACGACGATTGTTGAACCATAGCCTTTGTTATTCTGTACAAAGGAATTCTGGTAGAACAGATAAACAAGTGACTGTGTTTTGTAAAGTGCAGGATTGTTTCTGTCCATAACCATAAAGATCAGATCGAATACCTGCATGGCGCCGATGACACGGGTAACCATTACAAAGAAGATGGTCGGCGAAAGCAGCGGGATTGTAATATGGAAGAACTGTTTGATTCCGGTTGCTCCGTCAATGCTTGCTGCTTCATAATAATCTCTTGGGATTTCCTGCAAACCGGACAGGAAAAGAACCATATTGTAACCAATGATGGACCATACACCGATCACTGCGATCGCATAAACTGCAATCTTCGGATCAGAAATCCAGTTGATCTTTGTATGGAAAATATGGTTGAGAAGACCGAATTCTGAGTTAAACAGCCATCTCCATACCATGGCAATCGCAGCCGGAGCGGCAACCATAGGCAGGAAGAAAATAGTTCTGTAAACAGCACGGCCTTTCATTTTACGGTTTAATAAAACTGCCAGTACAAGTGCGATAGCAATGGAAAACGGAACTTCCACAATGGCATATTTAAATG
>SKEI01000353.1_pt1 | contig 30337 bp, 26 predicted proteins | sample 4826701 | NCBI WGS metagenome assembly SKEI01 (sample SAMN11008813, study PRJNA524170) | human gut metagenome | biome: Human fecal sample; material: Feces; isolation source: fecal sample from pouch patient p2, p6, p7, p14 | host: Homo sapiens | place: Israel: Tel-Aviv | collected 2016-08-31 | reverse complement strand
TGTCTGTCCGCAGCTGGCAAGCGAATGTAAAGACTGACTAAGCATGTAGTGCCGAGGATGTAGGAATTTCGGACGCGGGTTCAACTCCCGCCAGCTCCACCAAAATTCTCCATCGGTGATTACCAGAGTCATCCGATGAAGTCCTAAGAGCCCGCACGGCGCAAGCCCTGCGGGTTTTTTTGTGCCCTCAATTTGTCCCGCGAAGTCCGAAGAAAACTCATTAAATCCGAACCTTTTAGGCACCTTGTTAGGCACCTCTCTTTAAGTCATCTTAAATGACTCTAAGGTGTCTGTTAAACCCGTGGCGATTCAGACCAAGATCTTTGGTGAAGGATATCGTAATTTCGGTTCTTACCAAATCGGCCTTTAATTTCAATGTGGCCTTCCTGTTTAGGGAAGGCCTTTTTCACATCAGGGATAAGTGATGTGCCCTACAATCGCGCAGATGAGTCGATAATCGCTAACGTAGAAGATCTCCGGATTTTCTGCATTTTGCTCGCCGATAAAAAAGATCCAGGCTTTATCTTTCAGCCCTTTACCTTTAGCTTCGATAGCCTCTGTACGGGCTGCTTCCAGCTCTTTACGAACCACGGTACGCTTGGCTTTAGACCAGCTAGCCCATTCGATGTAGATCTGGTAGCTTCGGGTAGGTTTAGGTTTACCTTCCTCATCTTTTCCCCATTCACCAGACAACGGAATGATTAGGTTTTCATCATTTTCAGTAAATTTATTCCAGAGCAGTGGTGCATAAAAGATCTTCGGCTCAGGGTAAGGTTGAACCTCATTCCGGAGCTTTTTAAATGCCGTCATGTAGATTTGACCACTGATTCCGGGAACGTTAAGCGACATTCCCCGGTCATGCGGGAAACGGATGAAGGCACGGCAAATATTGCGAATAGCATTCACTTGACGCCGGGATTGTCGTTCGGGCGAATTACCTTCACCAGATTGTGAGGATGCTGAACGTGTCGAACTGGATTTACTTTCATCACCAGAGAAACTTGGTTCAACAACTGGGCGTTTTTCAATCAACTTTAGCCCCGAGGGCATTAACCCCGGAGCACTGTCCAGTATGTTGCGGACACTGGCCTTCTGGCCTTGGCGAATTACTGTGCTTTCAGCATCAGCATCACATTCAGGATGATGCTGAATATGGCGTTTCTTTTTAAAATAGGCTCTGACTTTTTTATCTTTTTCCCATGCAGCAGGATGCATGGTTATACCACATCCCCAGCACACGTAACCTTCAGTATCAACGCTATCAAGTAGCCACAGATCCTCTGCTTCTACAATCTCACGGGTATGTTTATCACGTGCAGATTCCATCACACTTTCCTTTTGTAGAAAAAAATCCAGCCTACCTAGTTATGGCAGTCAAATACGCACAAAGATGATTCTCCATAAAACTCGTCGGTGATATCTCTCGCTGCCAATTCTCCCTTAAAGTTATGAGGTTCCTTTGCTTAAGTACGTTGCGGTTACTCGCTATGTCAACAAACGACATACGCATTGAGACTTACACCATCCGACTAAAATATCTGTTAAACCTGTGGCAATTGAATACCATTTCGTTTAAAAGTTGAGAGCAATTCGATCGCTCCCCATCTGTCTTAGCAACGTTTTCGTATTGTTTAACAATTGTAGCTTTACATCATTTTCAGGCATTGACCACGCCTCGCCTAGCAATCGAACTGTAATATTGAAATCCCATGGCATCACAGTTCGATTGTTAAATTGAGCAAATGGCCCGTCGCTCTCTGGCACAACCCTGTCTTTAGGAAGCTTAGTAGCAAGAGCTTTACCTGTGGCAGAGTTGAAAGCTGCCGGACCAATACTGAACCAGCATCCTTGTGCTGTAGCATTCCTCAATTCCGTAATAGTTCCGGTGAACCAATGTAAAACAGGAATTCCGTGAGAGGGGAACGCTTTTAACGTAGCTAGCACATCCGGAACGGCCTGTCTTGAGTGGATGCTCATTGCTCGTCCCCCAACATCGTGGCACTTTCTAACCACATCGGAAAACACTCGAAGCTGCATCGCGTAACTGGTGGAGTATCGTTTTGAACCATCCAACCCAACCTCACCTACAGCAGCTACGTTTTGAATCAACTCGAGAAGCATTTCCAATTCCTGGAAACGATCAGCGACAATTTCAGGATGAAGTCCAGGACTGATCATTACAGAGTCATGTTTTTCTAAAACATGACTTGTAGCATGGAAAGCCTTTGGGCTCGTAGTAACTAACCAAGTGAAAACATTACGCTTAACCGCACCGGCATAAACATCTCTAGCCTCGGGATACAAATCAACGTGACAGTGAAAATCAATCAAAGTAATTTATCCTGAATGAGTACAGTTTCTAGCTCTTTAATACCTTGTTGCAAAACTCTACGATACATGGGTCGCTCTTTAATCGGTGCAAAAACCAACGAACCACCAAGAAATCTGTCTAGCCCTCTCTTCCTTACATCAAGGATGGCAAGTGCTACAGCCATAGGATCATCTGGTGCACCAGACTTGTCACTGCCAACAACAGATTCAAAGCGGTAAGACGTAGTATCCCCCTCAGGTTTCCATGCAATGAATGCAGCCCGACGGATCAAGCAAGGAACACAACGTCCACAGTGCTGACGATTATAGGTTCGAAAACGGCCACAACTCGTAGAATCAGCAGCCCATTTTTGCAAAAGATCTTGGTCAAGGCATTCCCGCATCATTTCACCCTTAGTTTTGAAACGGTACGGCAACTCAAGCTGCACATGGATGCCCAAATTATCCAGAACTCTTTGCAACATATCGATAAACATAGGATGAGTTGTACGAGTACTCAAACTGGATACGCGCCCCGGAACCAAAGGAGGATTTATGGAGATCACCCCATTTTCGGGAATAAATATTGTTGGTTTTGGTAAGTTTATTTTCGTTGAGGCAAGTAATGCAAATGCATAAAAAGCTAATGAGCGACCACGTGTCGAAGGCTCGCGTGATCCTTTGAAACTGATGCCATGACTCCATTGATAATGTGAACCATTTCCCATCAGCATGGATGCGTATGCCCTCTGCCGCTCAGAATCTTTATGTGCGAGTTGAGAGACAAATAGTGGTTTTCGCCCCTTAGCCACCAAATCAATTCCACCTATTAGACTATCTAGCCCTCCTGATAATAAAGATATGCAATCATTAGTGAGAAAAGCGCCATCTCCTTGAGGAGCTTCCATACCTGCATTATTGAAATTTAATAACCAATAATCACCAGTTAGAACTTTTAGCATATCTTCAAGATCGGATTTTAGCGGTAGCCACTTATCTGGATTGCACAATCCAACCGTAAGCTGAATATTCCGGGTCCAGCCATCTGCACTTGTTTTTCTAGGGCTTGATAGATCCGCGCTACATACCGCAAGGCAAAACTGTACAAAATCCCAAATCTCTGTTGAAGGTCGAAACCCACCCCTTTTTAATGAACCATGCCATCGATTTGCAATTGTACCCACACCTGCACGCTTAGCTCCTTTAAAATAGGAGAATACTCGCTCATCAGCAGGAACCTGCGCTGGAATCAGCTCTGCTTTAGCACACATAACTTTAATCATTCTGAAAATACCTCTAAGGCAGACAAGAGAATAGACTGAGCCAAGCTTTTCGGTTCTGTATTTTTTGTAGTTTGTTTTTCCATTACCACCCTAACCTCAGCACCGACCCACTCGCGAATATCAGAACGCCGTTCCTGAATTAATAAAGGATCATACTTTAATTTTTCGTAAGTCTGTCCAAGTTGGAGATCTATTCGATTACAAATCTCATTCGCAATGGTCAACCCCATGACTTCAGCTATTTGCGCATCCGTGAGATTAAATATGTCCACGTCCGGATAAAGTTCATAGAGTTGCGCCATAGCCTCCGCGCCAGCATTACGGAGCGATTCGTCATCAACGCTTCCTGTCCCAGGAATAACCTCTTTCAAAATTTCAAGAGTAAGATCTGTTGCCGAAAGATTCTCTTGACGAACGTGAGTAAGCCAATCAATCACTCGCTGGTCGTTTCCATCCCTAACAGACGTCAGGAACTCACCAAGACTACCGACACCGCTGGCAACACCTCGCATAGTAGCAGCAGCTCGTCTCGCACCTCCCATTCCTTTGGAGACCATGCTTCTTGTCGCACCACGTAAATTATCGTGGCTGCCATTTTGCAGATATCCCCCAAGTAGCGAACGAGCAGGTCCAAACCGTCGTTCTGGTGCTATTGCACCATCAGGAATTACATTTCCATCGTTTTCCTCCGATGGTGAATCAGGCGAATCCCCTCCACCTGCTGTCGAGTTACTTTCAGGTTTTAACCATTCAGGATCAAACGGTGAACCTGCGCGGCCTCCCCCACTAGAAGTTGATGTTCCCATTAGCGCCTCCTCCCAAGGTTCACAATTGCATTCCTAGTCGTTTTTGGTAATTCGTTAAGATCTTTCCATCGTTCTAAAATTTGCTGTGCCCATGGCTGAGCACCAAGAGTTGGGATTAAACCCGGGCCAATAAGTTTCAGAGGAGCCTGATCCAACAAGCTGACTGCTTTATTTCCAATTTCCGTGTAAACCTTACAGCACTCAATCAGCATTACAATTTCTTTGCTACTCTTCCAGGTACGTGAGGCACTATTACTCTGCCAGGCCTTAGTCATCGCCAACTCTGTCTGTGAAGGTCCTATTTTCCTCATAAGTTCAACTAAGGACTCATGACCATTAGTTGCAACTTTCAGTGCGTCTCTCAATTTTCTAGAATCAGGAGTCATATTGTCATCACCGAAGTCACGAGTTCCAGAGTCACGACTCAGGTGGAGAAGCGGGCGTAGATCCTCGGTTCCCAATGCTGGCTGGAGTTGGAGCCATTGCTGAGTAAATGGCGTATTCTTGAAAGGCTCAGGTAAACTACTCTCACCCGCTGCAGCAGCTTCAGCATCCGCCAAAACTTGTACTCGACCGTCATTATCCGAATGAACACGACTAGCAAGTTCTTCAGCAAGGCTTTCGTCGCACCTTTCAAGGAGATGCCATTTTGCCAGTGCGGCTATATCTAACGTTATTCCCTGAGGTGCAGAAAGAGCATCACGCAAATAAACAGTATTTAAAAATCTTTTCATTAGCCGGGGATTAGCGTTTACTGCTAAAGAACTATGAAGAAGAGCCGCAAGTCCTTGGGCTAAATCCATTAAACTTTTGAGTGCATTAACATGTTCTACCAGTTCATATAAAAACTCTTGATTGATCGTTTCACCTTTCCAACTATTACGCAGCTTCTCAGGGATAACGCTAAGAGCATGATCGAATCTTTCCTTACTGAAATGGCCTGCGTTGGTCTCTCGCTCAAGCAGCAAAAGCACCAGATACGCTTTCGCCTCATTCAAACCAAGGCGAGGAACATGGAGTGGAACCTGTATTAATTTATCGAAATAGTTAGTTGCAACATCACCCGTTATTCCTGCGCCATCAAAGTGAACCTTCACTGCAGCTTTTATAAAGTCATTATCTGCAGCAATAACGAAAGCGCTACGGCGAATAAATAGTAATAAACGAATTGACTCAAGTGTTGAAATTGCTGTTTGTGGCAAACATCTGTCTAAATCATCCACAAATATTACTAACGTAATTTTCAACTCTTCTAGAATACTCTCTAAAGTATCCCTGAATGCCTGAATATGGGCTGGCATCGAGAATGGCTCACTCGGTTTTAGAAGACCGCTGGTACTTAGCTCGAGACTATCTGTATCTGATGATTCATTGCTCGATTTGTCATCCGACGTAAACCAACCAGCCAATTTACAAACGGTTTTTCCAAGAGAACCAATAGGAATGCCAGTAGTTAAAGTCAATGCAGCTTCGCCACTTAATTGAGCGACTCGGAGAAGATTTATCCTTCGCCACAGTTCAGATACTTTGTCGGTGATAGTCTTATTTTCATCTGTAAGCCGAACAATCTCGTCCCCCACAATTTGTAGCAATGCACTTCTGGCGGACTCAAAATCTTGGTATAGCCAAGGATTGAAAGTGAGTACGACAAAGGAATGCTTTTCTTGATTTCTCTCTTCCACCAACGACTCTTCAACTGAAGAGCTCTCTAGGCGTGATGCAATCATTTTCACCAGAGAAGATTTACCTGCTCCCCAGCCACCTGAAACTCCTATAGAAATAGGTTCCCCATTAGCCTGCTTCAGCAGGCTTGCACATGCATCAGCAACAACACCAAAATTCAAATAATCGACAGTTGTCTCGTTATCATGCCACATAGTGAAAAATCCATTTAAAATTAATTTATATCAATAGGATATGAAAACTGTTGGTTTCTGGTTCACAAATCCACTCTTGTGTAGGGCACTTGGCCTGTGGCCAGCAAATCAACACAACGCCCTGCAAAGGCGTTTGGTATCGCAAGAGCAACAAAATTACGAGCACGGGTGAGGCCAACGTAGAGTACGCGCTTTGCCTCTGCATCTACTCGCGCTTGCCATGACTCGAAGAGTGCTTCAATTCTGTTTTCAGGGGCTCGATTCGGCGGGACTACGACGCATACTGCATCGTACTCACGACCTTTCACTTCATGTATGTTGCCACATGCGAAACTGAGAGCAGCGGGCACCTGAAGATGCTTTGACCATTGCGCATCAGGAGGCTGTTGGAAGAAACGACGTAAGCTTACGCCAGCAGGGAGTGGCAGATGCAGCTTCTCAATTTCCGCATGAACACAGGCTATCCAGGCAAGCCGCTCTTCATCGGAGTCTCTACACGTTTTTGGAAGGTTAATGAGAAAACTTAGGGCGCATCTCCGATGGGCACGCCGGTCCAATCCAAGACGTTCGATGACTTTAACCAGATGCTCATTTCGTTGACGCACCCCCATTAAATCCAGCAATAATATTTCGACTGACTGGATTACATTCTCCTTCGTTCTTGGGGTTGCGGCAGGTGACCAGAACTCTGACACTTTACGAGCCAGCAACTCAATTCGCGAGTTTCCGGTTGAAATGCTGGAAGTGAAGCCAGCTGCCTGCAACGCAACTTTGCCTGAGTGAGCCAAAATAATCGCCTTGGTTGACTCCAGCCCCAGTTCTCTAATCCTTCTAAGGAATGCCTGACCAATAATTGCCGTTGGGCCGCGGCCACCGTAAGTAAGAAGTAAAACTGGATAGTCAACATCAGCACTTTCACCAAGCGACCGATCAATCTGACCTTCTCGCCTTAGAGTGGCTGCTAGCTGGCAAATTGCTGGACTACTACGAAAATTCCCCGTCAACCCCTTTTGCGCCGCAATAGGATATGTATCCTTAAATACCTGTATTCCTTGAGGATTACCATTACGAAATTCGTAGATTGCTTGGTCAGGATCACAAACGAACGTAACATTTACCCCATGTGCTCTGAGCCATGTCAGTATTTGCAGATCGAGTGGATTGCAATCTTGCCCTTCATCAACCATAACTTCTTGAAAACGTGCCACCAATGCGCGAGCAAGTGACTCACCAATTACATTATCTCTAATCAACCGCAATGTTTGAGCACGTGCATCCCCTGCACTCATATAGCCAGCTTGTAGCAAAGATCGTCGCCGATTTGCTGCTACTTGTTGATATCGATTCTGATGTTGACGTACATGATTTTGCAAACCTGCATGTCGAATCCTATCAGGATCAATAACGTTGGTTTCTGGATCAAACAAATCTAGACTTACCGGTTGACCTCGAAAGGCAAATTGACCTGATAAACGAATTTCTACACTAAGCGTATCCCAACTATCTAGGATAATTGGCCGTGTTTGACTCGATATCGCACAACTTGGCAGTACAACGAAATGCCTGACGAAAGCATCAAGTGTTCCCATGAAACTAGGATACTTTAAAAGAGTATCGAGCCCAGCAGCCAGGCATCGTTCGCGGAACTCGTCTACAGCGGAGTTTGTAAATGAAAGTATCGCTATGCCCTGACGAGAAGGCAACGTAGCGGCGATCCTCGCTAGCCGAGCAATGATAGTGCGCGTTTTTCCGGCTCCAGGACAAGCATTAACGAAGGCTCCGCCAACGTGAGAAGCAAAACTCTCTTGCTCTGGGGTTAGATTGTGGATGCCAGTCATATACCTGAAGCTCCACGAATTGCATCAATAAGATAAGGCGGAACAACAAATGGTTCACCCGCCTCAATGCGCGAAGCCATAGCTTGCGCCAAATCGCCTTTGCGAGTTTTTTTCGCCTCAATTAATTTAAGAAATGCATTGGGACGATCTTGTTCTGGAATGCCCTCTATCTGCGCTTCCCAGTCTCTACGTGAATTACGATGCAAACGAAGAAACACACTTTTCAGGAAACTTTCGTTTCCAGCGCCAAAAATTTCGTGCTCCAATGTGTGCTGATTGGTTAGAACGATCAAAGCATCTGGAGCTCCATGCGTTGCAGCCAGATTTTCCAGATCAACTTTCCTATTTCCCAACACGGTTGGGTCCGCATCAGTGATCACTATCAGCCTATCAGCAATACGTGCATCACCATATGGCCGTAGCAGTACCTCTACATATGGACGGAAGTCCACACCTTCGATCGGCACAATTACAGCCCCCTTGAACCTAAGCCACCCATCTAAATCATCAGCTAGCACAAGCTTTTGTGCTAACACAGGCAACAATAGTGCTTCCGCGATCCCTTCCACCAAGATAGCTCTGTTACCAAACAGCAAAGCGGAACGAGTCACGTCAAGATATCGACTAATTTTATCTAATGTCTTTGGCTTTAGCCCTATTTCGGCAATGGGCACACTCACTGATTCTGAGATGGCTATTCCATCTTGTTCACGATGCCGCGAACGCATGACCACTAGGTGACGTGGAGAAACCCATGCGGGCAGGTTGGGGGAATGGGTTGTCACAACAATTTGGATGCGGCCTTCAGGCTTTCCTGGCTCTACGATACGTGATGCTGATTGGCGCGCTTGATCCAAGAGGAACTCAAGCACAAGTACCTGTAATTGCGGATGCAAATGCGCTTCAGGTTCTTCAACAAGGAAAATAGTGAGGTCTGCCTCTTTGGCCTTAGTCAGCTCTACAACCACAGTGGCCATGTAGAGTAAATTTGAGTACCCCAGACCAGAAGACCGAATATCTTCGGGTATCAAACCAGTATCGGCCATACGAAATCTCAAATCACGAGCTACATCGAGTAAGGTTTCGCTGCCAAAATCCAATGCCGCTATCTGCGGACGTACTCCATTAGTGAGTAGTCCGAGAGCAGCACTGATATCCGTATTGATTGTAGTTAAGATCTCAGGCCGATTATCCGCACGCCTGACACCAGCGAGGAAATCCTGCTCCCGCTCTTTTGGCAAGAAATTACGCAGCAATGCCATCACTCTAGTGCCGCTGCTAGTACCCAGCACCTGATGTGCGTCCCTTAAAGGAGGGAGATAAACGTGTCTGATCAACTCAGAAGAACCAAGCTCTGGTCCATTAGTGTCGAAACGTCCAGCCCACACGGTAGTCTTACCACGGGGAGCATGTTCAGAACGCGATTCATATCGATAGCCGTAGGTAGCCTCGCTCTTGGTAGGATCGGGAACTGCAGATATCAATAGACCTTTGAGAGTATCGCTTAGACCCTGGAAAGCCCCTTCGATTTGAAAACTTGGGACTGTCGAATAGCGTCGTACATCCTCATCCTCTGGATATCGTTCGCGGCGTCCGCTCAACGGCAAAGTAAGCAATCTGATTGCGTCTACGACATTAGATTTTCCACCATTATTTTCACCAACCAATACAGTTAAATCTGGGCGGAGGCTAACGGTCACATCATCACAAGATCGAAACCGCGAAATTTTTAGGCTACCTAAATACATAAATATCCTTATATTTCAAAACCATATAAGTTATCTTGAAAAGTCCGCGTGGAGGGCTTCATCCAAAATATTTTAATATATCGGTATTCCTGCTCGACTCACGGTAACGGACATTAACTGCATACTTTGTTACGGATACGTAGAACTCGACGAGTTTGTTACAATGAAGCGAAGTGATAATTACTGATTCATTACTCCACAATTAGAATAATATCAACATTTTCCTTATGGCAATTCACATAATGTCACCATTGCGTGATGAAACAGATGGCGACTGATGGTTATCTTCGTAAGGTACGTGATGGTTCTAAAGACAAAGAAAGGCTAATCATGGGCAAATTTCAAGGTAAACGCATACTTATCACCGGCGGTACCAGCGGTATGGGATTGGCAGGCGCACTGCGCATTGTTAGTGAGGGCGGCGATGTTGCCATTACCGGCCTCAATGATGAAAGGCTGAAGCGCGCCCGTAGTCTGCTGCCTGAATCATCTCTCATTCTGAAAAACGATGCAGCCAGCGAAGCCGATATAAGCATTCTTCAGGCAGCGATAAGCGGCTGGGGTTCACTCGACGGACTATGGCTTAATGCTGGCTTCGCAGAAGTAGGTGCTCCGGAATCGGTGACCGCTGATGTTTTTAATCGCATGATGAATGCTAACGTCCGTGGCCCGATGCTGCAGCTTGCCGCTCTTTCTGGTTCCCTCAATTCAGGCGCATCTGTTCTTGTCACCTCATCATCATCTGTCTATGAAGGTGCGGCAATGACCAGCCTCTATGCAGCAACGAAAGGCGCCGTTGTCGCAATGGTTAAAAGCTGGGCCTCTGCGCTGGCTGTGCGGGGTATTCGCGCCAATACGCTGGTACCGGGTCCCATCGAAACGAACTTTAGACATTTCATGCCGGAAGAGTCGCGTCAGCAGTTTGAGGATTTTGTTGTCAGCCAGGTCCCCCTCGGCCGGGCAGGAACCGCGGAAGAAGCATCTGCTGTCGCACTTTTCCTGCTTTCTGATGACGCATCCTATGTCACCGGCAGTCAGTACGCGGTAGATGGCGGGCTGGTGCATTACTAGATATGGCAACACCGCCATCATTTCCTGATACAGATCCTCAAAGCCCCACTGTAGAAGTGGGGAAAATATCGGCCCCCTGCTTTCATCAATAAACAATCCGTTACTCCAGAATCGTCCTCTCTTCTCTCAAAGCAGCCCGTCAACACCCGAGCGCAACCAACAGATTCGATGTGCAATATCTCCCGTTTCCAGACTGCCCATCAAACCGGTGAACACCAAAATGGTACATTTGAAAAGATAAACGTGGTATTCAGGCATGGCGGGTGCGTGAAGAGCCACTGGCTGATTATGCAGCGATGACATATCAGGCCAGCGACAGCAGTGTTATGTCCCTACCGCAATCACCACCGGGTGGGGCGTTTATTCGGATGAGAAGGACTCACTCGGGGAGGGAGGCAATAATGGCAGATTCAGAACGCGATAAACCAGCTGCGTTGTCATTAAATATCGGCAGTAAAATAAGACGACTACGGCAGTCACGGGGGATTTCGTTAAACGATCTGTCTAAATTGTCAGGGGTTTCAAAGGGAGCGTTATCCAAACTGGAGTCTGGTTCTTCCAGCCCCCGAGTTGATACGCTGGACGCTATCGCCACCGCTTTACGTTTACCGGTCGGCGATTTGCTGAGCGGCGGCAGCAGGATGTATCCCCGCTTTGAAAAACATCGCCCAGTGCCGGGCGAGTATTCGCAAATGATGAAATTCCGCATCGGCCCCGGCAATACCTCCGAGATATGGTTGCTGCAAATGGAACCGCAGGTCACCATCCACAGTCCCGGTCATTCGGAGGGGGCGCATGAACATATTCTGGTGCACAGCGGAACTCTGCGCCTGCGCTTTAGCCAGTATGAAGTCATCACCCTGGAACCCGGGGATTTTTATGCCTTCTCCGCGCAAGTGGCGCACACCTACAGCGCAACGGAAATAGCGGTTAGCGCAACGGTGGTGATGACTCACCTCGAGCCCGGTTAACTCCCCCGCGTCATTATCGGGCCTGGCGATCTAAGATATGGCGCCGAAGTGCCGGGCATTTGTTCACTTAAAGAAACAAAAACGCTCTCCTGAAAGCCTGAGGGCAAATTATTATAAAAATAAAATTAACTAAATTCAGTCGATTGATTGTGGGTTGATAAATATCTTCACCCCTAATCGGGAAACCCGTTGTTCTGTGTGCGGGCTAACTGTATTGTTATTTCGAACAGCAGAGTCGGCCTGCTTGCGCTGTATTTATCCACAAAGCAAAGCAGGCGTAATAGCCGGGAAGCTGGCCATAACACGGTCAGTTTTCCGATGATCCTGGCGTCTTTTAATTAGCGATGAATATCGCCTAACCCGGCTGCGCGCCGTGCTGCCTATTGCCTGCTCTTTTTTCATGATGAAATGAACCCACCCGCATTAAATATGTGTGACGGAGAAGATGAATGCGTAAAGTTAATTTAAAAGAAAGTTTTGCGTTGTTCAGCGATTACTGGAGCCCGAAAATTGTCGGCGAGATGAATAACGAATATGTCAAACTGGCTAAATTATCCGGAAAATTTGACTGGCATCATCATGAACAGGAGGACGAGCTTTTTCTTGTGGTCAGCGGCCGCTTGCGAATGGGCTTAAGAACAGGTGATATCATTCTTGATGCCGGTGAGTTTATCATTGTGCCGAAAGGCACCGAGCATTGTCCTGAAGCGTTAACCGAAGAGTGCTGCGTCGTTTTACTGGAGCCAAAATCGACCCTGAATACGGGTAATATCGTCAATGAACGTACGGTTCATGAACTGGCTAAACTCTAATCGTCTGGCTGTGCGGAACAAACCGGGCCAGGGGTAGTTTTCTCGCTTGCGATAACCCGCCCTCCTCTCAGGATGAGAATATCCGCGCCATCTCGCGCAACCCTTTCACCCTCCGGCCGCGTCCGCGGCCGGAGGGATAGATTTACCCCTTGTGAGAATACGCGTCCAGCATGGCAAGGACCGCCCGACGCGCCGCATCGTCTGCGATATTGTCAGGCAGCGCATCAGCCCGCAGGTTGACATAAGCGTCAGCAGCCCTTCGAATGGCAATCCCGACGGAGTGACGATCGTGTGTTGCCAGAGTGGAAGTCAGAAGGCCATCGGGATCAATGCCGAGGGCTTCTATTCGACGAACGCCGCGTTGCGGTAGATTGGCGCGACGAAACAGCATCGGTCCCAGCACTTGTTCCCGGAAGAAAGACAGCATCCCCAGCGCTTCGAAGAGTTCCCCCCTGCCCAGTTTAACCACGGCATAATGCAGCCAGATCCAGGCCCGGGACTCAAACCACTCCGGCGTCATATCCGGCCAGTGAGCGCTAAATTTTGCCAGCTGTCGCTCGAGAGCATCGTTATCACGGGTAAATAGCACGGCAGGCTCCTCAACGCGCTGAGTAAGCATGTCCAGGGTGATAAATTTCAGATCGACATGCAGAAGTTCCGGGCCAAACAGGCAGATCAGCAGGCGAGGCTCACCGACGTGTTCCCCGGTGAAAGCATGTAGCAGATGGCCGAGCGTTCCGGCGAACGCCATACGCTGAGCCATGATTTCGTCATAATAGAGAGGGTCGATCACCACCACGAAATCCAGATCGGAGTATTGATCAAACCCGCCATGGATAAACGAGCCGCCGGCGAGAAGGGAGTGGATCCGCGAATCAGACTGTAATTTAAGCTTCAGTTGCTCTGCAAAACTTCTGTGTAAATCGGGTAGCGTATTAAGCATACTTTTTCCTGTTCACAAAAAAGACAAAGCATTACAGAATATCGAGTGATTCATCAGCAGACCAGATATTTCTGCTGGAACCCAGCCCTCCATCGCGAAGCGCTAAATGCAAGCAATACTCCCCTCAAACCACCTCGCTCATCCACTCAGCAAACGCCCGCACGGCGGGAGAGAGAAAGCGCTGGTGCGGATAGAGCAATGTGACGGGTACCGGGGGCGGCTGCCAGTCCGTCAGCACTTCCACCAGTCTCCCCTCCTGCAGGTGGTCAGCAACGATATTCTCCGCCAGCTGCGCCAGCCCAAATCCTGCCAGGCACATTTTTATATAGAGCCCCGTTTCATTCACCGCGGCGTTGCCGCTGACGGGTACAGAAAAGGTCTCGCCATGGCGGACGAAGCGGAACTCATCGGCCCGCCTCGCCTGACCGGAGAAATAATGCACAGCCCGGTGCTGAGAGAGCGCCTCCGGTGACGGCGGCACACCATATTCCCTGAGATAGTCCGGTGACGCGCAGGTGACCCAGCGAAAGCGGCCCAGAGGGCGGGCCACCAGGCTGGAGTTGTTCAGCTCTCCCGTTCGTATCACGCAGTCGACGCCTTCCTGAATGAGATCGACCTGGCGATCGCTGACGCCGATCATCAGGTAGATATCGGGATAGCGCCGGTAAAAGTCCGGCAGATGCGGCATGACGATGAAATGCGCGATGCCCGCGGGCATATCAACCCGCAGGCGCCCCTGAGGCCGCGCGACAGACTCGCTCAGGGTGGATTCACTATGTTCGATGAGGGCGAGAATTTCCCGGCACTGCGCCAGATACTGCATCCCTTCCGGGGTAAGGCTCACCCGCCTTGTGGTCCGGTTCAGCAGCCGCACCTTCAGGTATTTTTCAAGGTTTTTAATGGTACTGGTGACAGTGGAGGCCGGCAGGGAAAGGGTTTCCGCGGCACGCACGAAGCTCCCTGCCTCCGCGACGCGCATAAACATCTGCATAGCCTGAATACGATCCACCTTCTTTCTCTCCTGTAGCGAGCAGCTTACCGACAGACGGCATGATTATTCGTGGATTATGAATAATGAAAACAATTTACGCACCTTTTTACGCTTAATCGCCTGGCGTATCGTTGTACGGTGGATTACGAAAGGGGGCCCGAAAATGAACATGCCCTCAATAAATATCCAGATAATCATTACGTTAAATAGCATGCACAAAGGAAAAACCATGTCCGTTCAGCCTGTCGAAATAAGTAAGGCCTATCGTTTATTGCAGGTCGGGTCCACCACCATGATTTCCGCAAAATATGATGGCGTCGAAAATGTCATGTCAGCCGCCTGGGTTGGGCTGGCAGGCGAGCGAAAAGTGGTGGCCTATATTGGCACCCAGGCTTTCACTCGTCAGCTGGTGGAAAAGAGCGGCTATTTCGTGGTGCAGATCCCCGTAGTCAGCCAGATGGCAACCGTCCTCTACGCTGGCGGGCGCAGCTATGCCGACGCGCCGGATAAAAATGACACCATCCCCTTCTTTTATCAGCCGGAATTTGATCTTCCTCTTGTGGCAGGCTGTGCGGGCTGGCTGGTGTGCAAAGTGATGCCCTACCCGGACATTCAGCAGCAACACAATCTGTTTATGGGCGATATCGTCGCCGCCTGGAGCGATGACCGGGTATTCCGCAACGGACACTGGATTTTTGATGATGCGCCGGACGAGCTACGGACCGTTCACTATGTCGCAGGCGGGCAGTTCTATGCCATCGGCAAAGGCAGCAAATTCGATCATGGGCCGGGTCAGGACTGACCCTCCCCGGTCATGCGGATCGCTGACGAGATGTCTGCGCAACAGAGCGGCTGATACTCCGGCGCCAGACGCCGGGCGCCTGGCCGTACCGGCGCTTGAAGCTGCGGTTGAAGGCCTGCTGGGAGTCAAAGCCGAGGGCAATCGCCACGTTCAGGATCGGCTCGTTGCTGTGGGCTAAGCGTTCGATCGACTTTTGCAGCTTTTTCGCCCGAATATATTCTCCGAGGGGCTGCCCGGTATGTTCTTTGAAGATCCGCTGCAGGTGCCACTTCGAATAGCCGGCTCGTCGGGCAACGGTGTCAATATCCAGACGGCTATCAAGATGGTTGTCGATCCAGTCGATCAGATCCTGAATGATGGCGCCAGTGTTCATCATGTTACCCCCTCGCGGCCGGTTAAAAGCATCTTTGTCAGTTGCATTTAAAGGTGGCCTGTTTTTACACAAAATGCAAGTTTTATTGTTACATTTAAATCCACGCCGGGATCGCGGTTTTTTATCCCCCCCTGGACCGCACATAAAGTGCAACAATTATTCTTGCACTTAGTTAAGCGCCTTCCTACAATCGCCGCGATAGTGTATTCGAAATTGTTACAGTTTTGTGGCGATGATCGACACAAATGGCCTTAAGCCAGCCCGGACAAAGGAAGTGGCGCGGCTTCTCACGCTGCGTCTTGCCCGGCGGCTACATTTACCGGAATAAAAATAATGAGCCTGCAAAAAACCTGGGGAAACATTCACCTGACCGCGCTCGGCGCGATGATGCTCTCCTTTCTGCTCGTCGGCTGCGACGACAGCGTCGCGCAGAATGCTGCGCCTCCCGCCCCGACGGTCAGCGCCGCTAAGGTGCTGGTGAAGTCGATCAGTCAGTGGGATAGTTTTAACGGTCGCATTGAAGCGGTGGAGAGCGTTCAGCTTCGCCCTCGCGTCTCGGGATACATTGATAAAGTGAATTACACCGACGGCCAGGAGGTGAAAAAGGGCCAGGTGCTGTTCACGATAGATGACAGAACCTATCGCGCCGCGCTGGAGCAGGCGCAGGCGGCGTTGGCAAGAGCCAAAACGCAGGCCAGCCTGGCGCAAAGCGAGGCGAACCGCACCGATAAATTAGTCCATACCAACCTCGTCTCCCGTGAAGAGTGGGAGCAGCGCCGGTCAGCCGCGGTTCAGGCACAGGCCGACATTCGCGCCGCGCAGGCGGCGGTGGATGCCGCGCAGCTTAACCTCGACTTCACCAAAGTGACCGCCCCTATTGACGGCCGCGCCAGCCGGGCGCTGATCACCAGCGGTAACCTGGTCACCGCGGGCGACACCGCCAGCGTGCTCACCACCCTGGTCTCGCAGAAGACGGTGTACGTCTACTTTGACGTCGACGAGTCAACCTACCTCCACTATCAAAACCTCGCCCGCCGCGGGCAAGGCGCGTCCAGCGATAATCAGGCGCTTCCGGTGGAGATTGGCCTGGTTGGCGAGGAGGGTTACCCCCACCAGGGCAAAGTGGATTTTCTCGATAATCAGTTAACGCCGAGTACCGGCACCATCCGCATGCGTGCGCTGCTGGATAACTCGCAGCGTCTGTTCACGCCAGGGCTGTTTGCCCGCGTGCGTCTGCCGGGCAGCGCAGAGTTCAAAGCCACGCTTATCGACGACAAAGCGGTACTGACCGATCAGGATCGTAAATACGTCTATATCGTTGATAAAGATGGTAAAGCACAGCGCCGCGACATTACCCCAGGGCGGCTGGCAGACGGTTTACGCATCGTTCAGAAGGGGTTGAATCCTGGGGATAGCGTCATCGTCGACGGCTTACAAAAAGTGTTTATGCCGGGTATGCCGGTTAACGCCAAAACTGTTGCCATGACCTCCAGCGCCACCCTTAACTGATCCCTAATCAGAGAATCCAAGACATGGACGTTTCCCGCTTTTTTATCGACAGGCCGATTTTCGCCGCGGTGCTGTCGATTTTAATTTTTATCACCGGGTTAATCGCTATCCCACTGCTGCCGGTGAGCGAATATCCGGATGTCGTCCCGCCGAGCGTCCAGGTGCGCGCGGAATATCCCGGCGCCAACCCGAAAGTGATTGCCGAGACCGTGGCGACGCCGCTGGAGGAAGCGATCAACGGCGTTGAAAACATGATGTACATGAAATCGGTCGCCGGCTCCGACGGCGTGCTGGTCACCACCGTCACCTTCCGCCCGGGTACCGACCCGGCTCAGGCGCAGGTTCAGGTGCAGACCCGCGTCGCGCAGGCCGAAGCGCGTCTGCCGGAGGATGTACGCCGTCTGGGGATCACCACCCAGAAGCAGTCTCCGACGCTGACCCTGGTGGTGCATCTGTTTTCGCCAAACGGTAAGTACGACTCGCTGTATATGCGCAACTACGCCACGCTGAAAGTGAAGGATGAGCTGGCGCGCCTGCCCGGCGTCGGCCAGATCCAGATTTTTGGCTCCGGTGAATATGCGATGCGCGTCTGGCTGGATCCCAATAAGGTCGCGGCCCGCGGTCTGACGGCTTCGGATGTGGTGACGGCGATGCAGGAGCAAAACGTCCAGGTGTCTGCCGGACAGCTTGGCGCCGAGCCGCTGCCGCAGGAGAGCGATTTCCTGATCTCCATTAACGCCCAGGGCCGTCTGCATACCGAAGAAGAGTTTGGCAATATCATTCTGAAAACGGCGCAGGACGGCTCGCTGGTCCGCCTGCGCGACGTGGCGCGCATCGAGATGGGTTCCGGTAGCTATGCGCTGCGCTCCCAGCTCAACAATAAGGATGCGGTCGGGATCGGTATCTTCCAGTCACCCGGCGCTAACGCCATCGATCTGTCGAACGCGGTACGCGCCAAAATGGCCGAGCTGGCCACCCGCTTCCCGGAAGATATGCAATGGGCGGCGCCGTACGACCCGACGGTTTTCGTCCGCGACTCCATCCGCGCGGTGGTGCAGACGCTGCTGGAGGCGGTAGTGCTGGTGGTGCTGGTAGTGATCCTGTTCCTGCAGACCTGGCGCGCGTCGATTATCCCGCTGATCGCCGTGCCGGTATCGGTGGTGGGTACCTTCAGCATTCTCTATCTGCTGGGCTTCTCGCTGAATACCCTGAGCCTGTTCGGGCTGGTACTGGCTATCGGTATCGTGGTGGACGACGCCATCGTGGTGGTGGAGAACGTCGAGCGTAATATCGAAGAGGGGCTTGCGCCGCTTGCCGCGGCGCATCAGGCGATGCGTGAGGTCTCCGGGCCGATTATCGCCATTGCGCTGGTGCTGTGTGCGGTGTTCGTGCCGATGGCGTTTCTCTCCGGGGTCACCGGCCAGTTCTACAAACAGTTCGCGGTGACCATCGCCATCTCGACGGTGATCTCGGCCATCAACTCGCTGACGCTCTCCCCGGCGCTGGCGGCCCTGCTGTTAAAGCCGCACGGCGCGAAGAAAGACCTCCCTACCCGGCTGATCGATCGCCTGTTTGGCTGGATTTTCCGTCCGTTTAACCGCTTTTTCCTGCGCAGCTCGAACGGCTATCAGGGACTGGTAGGCAAAACGCTTGGACGCCGTGGCGCAGTGTTTGCGGTGTACCTGCTGCTGCTCTGCGCCGCTGGGGTGATGTTTAAAGTCGTCCCCGGCGGGTTTATTCCCACCCAGGATAAGTTGTATCTCATTGGCGGCGTGAAGATGCCGGAAGGGTCGTCGCTGGCGCGCACCGACGCGGTGATCCGCAAAATGAGCGAGATCGGGATGAATACCGAAGGGGTCGACTATGCGGTCGCTTTCCCGGGGCTTAACGCGCTGCAGTTCACCAACACGCCGAATACCGGGACGGTCTTTTTTGGCCTGAAACCGTTCGACCAGCGCAAACACACGGCGGCGGAAATTAACGCGGAGATCAACGCCAAAATCGCGCAAATCCAGCAGGGCTTTGGCTTCTCCATCCTGCCGCCGCCGATTTTAGGACTGGGTCAGGGTTCCGGCTACTCCCTGTACATCCAGGATCGCGGAGGGCTGGGCTATGGCGCGCTGCAAAGCGCGGTGAATGCGATGTCCGGGGCGATTATGCAAACGCCGGGGATGCACTTCCCGATCTCGACTTACCAGGCTAACGTGCCGCAGCTGGACGTGCAGGTCGATCGCGATAAGGCGAAAGCGCAGGGGGTATCGCTAACCGAGCTATTCGGTACGCTGCAGACCTATCTCGGCTCGTCTTATGTCAATGACTTTAACCAGTTCGGGCGTACCTGGCGCGTGATGGCCCAGGCCGATGGGCCATACCGCGAGAGCGTGGAAGATATCGCCAATCTGCGCACCCGCAATAATCAGGGCGAAATGGTGCCGATCGGCAGTATGGTGAATATCAGTACCACCTACGGGCCGGATCCGGTGATCCGCTACAACGGTTATCCGGCGGCGGACCTGATTGGCGATGCCGATCCGCGGGTCCTCTCTTCTTCGCAGGCGATGACGCATCTGGAGGAGCTGTCAAAGCAGATCCTGCCGAATGGGATGAATATTGAGTGGACGGATCTCAGCTTCCAGCAGGCCACCCAGGGCAACACGGCGCTGATCGTCTTCCCGGTGGCGGTGCTGCTGGCGTTCCTCGTGCTGGCCGCGCTGTATGAAAGCTGGACCCTGCCGCTGGCAGTGATCCTTATCGTGCCGATGACGATGCTCTCCGCGCTGTTTGGTGTCTGGCTGACCGGGGGCGATAACAACGTCTTCGTGCAGGTGGGGCTGGTGGTCCTGATGGGCCTGGCCTGTAAAAACGCCATTCTGATCGTCGAGTTTGCCCGCGAGCTGGAGATCCAGGGGAAAGGCATCATGGAAGCCGCCCTGGAGGCGTGCCGCCTGCGTCTGCGCCCGATCGTGATGACCTCCATCGCCTTTATCGCCGGGACCATTCCGCTGATCCTCGGCCACGGCGCGGGGGCGGAAGTCCGCGGCGTCACCGGGATCACGGTGTTCTCCGGGATGCTGGGCGTGACGCTCTTCGGTCTGTTCCTGACGCCGGTGTTTTACGTGACGCTGCGGAAACTGGTGACCCGCAGGAAGCCGGTCCAGGAGGATCTGCCCGCCTAGCCTGCAGCAGATAACAAAAAAACCGCCTTCACAATTTGAAGGCGGTTTTTTTTCGTCACCAGAAAATGATTAATGCGCTTTTTTAAAGCGGGCGATCATTTCCGGCACCGGGTCGCAGCCGCTGGTATCGGCGTTTTTGACCGCCTCCAGCGCGCTGGCCACGGTATGGCGAGCGAGGACGTTTAACGAAGCCTGCTCTGCTTCGTCGGCAACCGATTTGAAGTACCAGCAGGCGTTGGCGCTGACCACGCAGCGGGCCGGGACGTCAGGACGCGACGCCCACAGTTTTTTATCTTCGATAACCGAAAGATAGATATCACGCAGGGTGATCTTGTCCGCCGGACGGCCAAGATGAATTGAGCCGTTGCGGCCAAGCGTGGAGACGATAATGCCGTCACGAGTTAGCGGAACCATTAGTTTACGGATAAAGCTCGGGTTCGCTTCCAGGCCGTAGGCCAGAATCGCACTCGTCGAACGTTCACCCATCTGCTCCGCCATTGCTACGCTGAGAACCATCTGCAAAGCTGTCGGGAAGCGGTAATCTAACATGGCAGTGTCCTGGGTTGCGGTGAATCTTGTTCTTTTTGGCACCGCAGAGGTGAATAATCAATGAACAACAATATAACAAATACGGGAATTTTTTTGAAGCAATCTGCGGTTAGCCTGCGAAGTAAATTTTCTGATTTCACGGGCAAAGGCGGGGCAAACACAGATTCCCCTTCGTACCGTTTTATTTAACGCAAACGCCATCCTTTGTTCCGCTAGCCGCGCCCTGTCGCCCCGCGACCTGTCCACACCAGCGGCGCCTAACCCTGTGGATAACCTGGAGGCAGTTGCCTGGCAGCCGCAGCCCGGGCGGGCTACCGGCCGCCGTTCGTTTTTTGAACAGGGAAAACTCCCCCGCCGGGCAGCGCGCTAAGCGCGAAAATCACCACCCCGGCGCAGGGAAGCCCCTACCCCGCTTAATAATTCCACTTCGGCCGCGCCACCGTATTTTTCTTCAGCAGGTCGCGGAACGCTTTCAGATAGGGCTCATTGCTGCGCCCGCGCTTACAGATGGCCGAGAACGGCGACTGAAAGCCAAACTCGTTGGGCAGCAGCACCCGCAGGCGGTTCTCTTTGATCCACGGCCAGGCGTAATGCTCCGGCAGATAGCCAATATATTTCCCCGAGAGGATCAGCAGCAGCTGGGCGTCGACGGTCTCGACGGTGGCGCTCCCTTTGCTGAAGCCCCGACGGCGGAGATCGCTGGTGTTCCAGTAGCTGCGGGTCACCAGTGGGCACTGGCTGATCTGCTCTTTATCGAGCTGGCGGCTGAAGAACATCGGGTGCAGATCGCTGCAGTAGAGCCAGTGCTGTTCACGGTACAGCGGCTCGCTGATGATGTTATGCACCTGCGAGTTGTAGCTGCCGATAGCCAGGTCGATATGGTTGTTCAGCACGCCGTTCAGTTGCTCCGCCGGGGTGCGGATAATCAGTTTGATATGCACATGGGGAAATTTGTCGCTGAAGCTGCGCAGAACCACCGGCAGCGAGAGCGCCGTTTCGGTCTCGATGGAGTCGAGCGTCGAGATGCACAGGGTGCCGCTGTGCTCCCCTTTGAGCAGCGCCGACTGCCGCTCCAGCTCATTGAGTTCGCTCAGTACGCGGATCGCCTGCTGTAAAAACTGCTGACCTTTCTCGGTCAGAGAAAAGCCGCCGCGCCCGCGCTGGCAGAGGGTGAAGCCGAGCTGTCCCTCCAGCTGCGACATCGCATTGCTGATGGCGGAGACCGAAATACCCAGCTCCTGCTGGGCCCGGCTGTAGCTCTCCAGGCGGGCCACCGCCTCGAAAACCTGCAGCTGGCGAATATTGAGGCTGGCGTCGTGATGCATCGTATTTAGTTCACCAATAAATGAACTGAGTATTTACGCCAGACGATGTAAAGTCCAGCGCGGGTTGCGCACTATCTCTCCTGTTACGTTTCATCCGTCAGATTCAGGAGCAGACATGGATAACCTCTTTCACCAACCGCAGGGTGGCAATGAGATGCCACGCTTCGCCGGACGCGCCACAATGATGCGCCTGCCGTTTATCGAAGATTTACAGGGACTTGACGCGGCATTTGTCGGCATTCCGCTGGATATCGGCACCTCGCAGCGCTCGGGCACGCGCTACGGACCACGCTATATTCGCGCCGAATCGGTGATGATCCGTCCGTACAATATGGCGACCGGCGCCGCGCCGGTCGACTCGCTGTCGGTGGCCGACCTCGGTGATGTGCCGATCAATACCTACAGCCTGCTCAAATCGGTGCAAATTATCGAAGATTACTACACTGGTTTGAATAGTTATCCGCTGATCCCGCTAACCCTCGGCGGGGACCACACCATTACCCTGCCAATCCTGCGGGCGCTGACCAAAAAACATGGTCCGGTGGGGCTCATCCACGTCGACGCCCATACCGACACCAATGACGAGATGTTCGGAGAGAAAATCGCCCACGGCACCACCTTCCGCCGCGCCGTTGAGGAGGGACTGCTCGACCTCAAACGGGTGGTGCAGATTGGCCAGCGCGCCCAGGGCTATGCCGCCGGCGACTTCCAGTGGGGCGTTGACCAGGGCTTTCGCCTGGTGCAGGCGGAGCAGTGCTGGCATACCTCGCTGGCGCCGCTGATGGCCGAAGTCCGCCAGCAGATGGGCGACGGGCCGGTGTATCTCAGCTTTGATATCGACAGCCTCGATCCCATCTGGGCGCCGGGAACCGGGACGCCGGAAGTTGGCGGTCTGACCTCCATTCAGGCGCTGGAGATCGTCCGCGGCTGCCGCGGCCTGAACCTGATTGGCGCCGATCTGGTCGAGGTCTCGCCCCCCTACGACGTGAGCGGTAATACCTCCCAGCTGGCGGCCAACCTGCTGTACGAGATGCTCTGCGTCCTGCCCGGCGTGAAGTACGCCTGAGGAAGCCGCCATGGAGCTGAAATGCTTTCGCACCCTCTGGGGAGTGACGACCCCCTGGCCGCAAACGCTGGATGAACTGCAGCGCGTCGGCTGCTGCGGTATCGAAGCCCGCGTGCCGTTAACGGTGGCCGAGCGGCGGCAGCTCGCCGACCGCCTGCAGGCGTCGGGGCTGGAGTATATCGCCATTCTTTTCAGCGGCGGCGGGGTGCTCCCCGCCCAGCATGAAACGCCCGAGCAGCATCTGGCGCGCCTGCAGACCCGCTTCGCCGAGGCCAGCAGCCTCAACCCGCGCTGTGTCAATCTGCTGGCGGGCAACGATCGCTGGCCGCTGGCGCAGCAGGTCGATTTTCTCGGCAAGGCGCACGAGCTGGCCGCCGGGTTTGGTTTGACCTGCAGCTTTGAAACCCATCGCGCCACCTCGCTGTACAGCCCGTGGCTCACCCTGGAGATCATTCAGCAGCTCCCCCAGCTGCGCTTTACCGCCGACATCAGCCACTGGGTGGTGGTCAGCGAGCGCCTGCTGGATGACCCCAGCGATGACTTCAGCGCCTTTATCGACCGCGTGCATCACGTGCAGGCCCGGGTGGGCTACGACCAGGGGCCGCAGGTGCCGCACCCGGCGGCGCCGGAGTATCAGCCGGCGCTGGCCTTTGCCGAACGCTTCTGGCGGCAGGTCTGGCATTCACAGCGCCGGCGCGGCTATCAGCAAACTACCCTGACGCCGGAGTTTGGCGCCGACGGCTATTTGCACCACCTGCCGTTCACCAACGTTCCGGTAGCCGATCTCTGGTCGCTCAACGCCTGGATGGCCGCACGCCAGCAGGCCCACTTTCAGCAGTTTTTAACGCTCACTGAACAGGAACCGCAGCCATGACCGCCGTGAAGCACGCTTTTACTGAACTCCCGACCATCGATATCCGCGATCTGGCCGGCGATGACCTCGCCAGGCGTCAGGCGGTGGCCGACGCCATCGGCCGCGCGGCGCGCGAGGTGGGCTTTTTCTACATCACCGGCCACGGCATCGACCCGGCGCTGAGCGCCGGCGTCCGCGAGGCGGCGAAGCAGATCTTTGCCCTGCCGATGGAGGAGAAGATGAACTATTACATCGGCCACTCCAAAAGCCATAAGGGCTACGTTCCGGAAGGAGAAGAGATCTACGGCTCCGGCAAGCCGGACCATAAAGAGGCTTTCGATATCGGCTTCCAGGCAGCGGATGACCATCCGCTGGTGCTCGCCGGTACGCCGCTGATCGGCGCCAACGAGTGGCCCGATCTGCCGGATTTCCGCGCGCGGGTGCTGGCCTACTACGACGCGGTTTTCGCCCTCGGCCACCGTCTGTTCGACGCTTTCGCCCTCGCGCTCGGCCTGCCGGAAGGGTATTTCAAACCGATGGTGACCTGCCCGCCGGCTAAGCTGCGGCTGATCCATTACCCGTTCGACGCCAGCGTCGAAGATGTTCCCGGAATTGGTGCACACACCGACTATGAGTGCTTCACCCTGCTGCTCGCCGACCAGCCCGGCCTTGAAGTTCTCAATGAAGAAAGCGTGTGGATCGATGCACCTCCCGTCAAAAACGCCGCAGGAGAAGAGGCGTTCGTGATCAATATCGGCGACATGCTGGAAGTACTCAGCGCTGGCACATTTGTTGCTACAGCCCACCGGGTGCGCAAAGTGCCGCAGGAGCGGTACTCCTTCCCGCTGTTTTTCGCCTGCGATTACCACACGCTGATCCGCCCGCTGCCGACCTTTCTCGCCGCCGGCGAAGCCGGTGAATATCAGGAGCTCAGCATCGGGGAGCATATGTGGAGCCAGGCCCTGCAAACCTATCGCTACCTGCGCGAAAAGGTCAATCGCGGTGAACTTCAGCTACCGGAGCGCGCGCGCGGCACCAATACGTTTGGCCATTTGAAAAAACAGGCACAGCAAAAAACCCCCTAACCACCCGTGAGGAACCATGATGACTAGCACCCTGAAAAAAATGTCGCGCCGTGTCGCGCTTACCCTCGCCGTCAGCGCCTGTTTTTCCCCTGTCACCCAGGCGGCGGAACTGCTGACCGAGGGCGTCTTTAAGGTGGGGATGGAGGTCACCTACCCGCCGTTTGAGTCTTATGACAGCAATAACAACATCGTCGGTCTCGACCCGGATTTCGCCGCGCTGATCGCCCAACATCTGCAGGCCAAACCGCAGCTGATCGACACCAAGTTCACCAGCCTGATCCTCGGCATCGGCAAGAAATATGACGCGGTGCTCTCCGGGATGTACGTGACGCCGGAGCGCCAGAAGCAGGCCGACGCCATCCCTTACGCCCTCTCCGGCGCGTCGATCATCGCCCTGAAGGGCGGCGCGGTGCAGCCGAAAACCGAAGATGAGCTGTGCGGCGTGAAGGTCGGTCTGCAGGCGGGCACCACCTGGGTGACCAGCCTGAAAAAACACTCCGATGAGTGGTGCCTGAAAAACGGCAAACCGGCCATCACCATTCAGGAGTTCCCGACGGCGCCGGAAGCCTCGCAGGCGCTGCTGTCGAAGAACATCGGCGCTCAGCTTGAGATTGCCCCGGCAGCGCAGATCATCGTCGACAAGAGCCGCGGCCGCCTGGCGATAAGCTCTACGCGCCTGGTCTACCCGCTGCCGCTGGGGATCTACGTCGCCAAAGGCAACACCGAGCTGGCGGAGGCGATCAAGGCCACCCTGGCCACGCTGAAGGCCAACGGCCAATATGCCGCGTTGATCAAAAAATACAACTTAGAAAGCATCGATTAAGACAATAAGCACTGCGCAACAGGAGTCAGTATGGCGTTCGATTGGGGATACTTTTTTTCATTGTTTAGCATTGGGGCATTCTGGCAGGCGTGCGTGACCGTCATCGTAATCAGCACCTTGTCCTGGGGGATCGGCCTGGTGGTCGGTTTTCTGTTAGCCTGCGCGAAGCTCTCGGCGCCGCGCTGGGTCAAGATCCCCGTCGAACTCTATATCTGGTTTTTTCGCAGCGTGCCGCTGATGGTGCTGCTGGTGTTTGTCTACAACCTGCCGCAGCTGTTTCCTGTGACCCAGCCGCTGCTCGGGGTGCCGTTTATCGCCGGGCTGGTGTCGATGACCGTCACCGAGGCGGCCTATATGGCGGAGATCCACCGCGGCGGGCTGCTGTCGGTGGCCAAGGGGCAGAGCGAGGCAGGCCATGCGCTGAGCTTCAGCTTTATCGGCATCCAGCGGCTGATCGTGATCCCTCAGGCGTTTCGCATCTCGCTGCCGACGCTGATCAATGAATACATCACCATCATTAAGCTGAGCTCGATTCTGTCGGTGGTCTCCTTACCCGAGCTGCTGCTCACCGGCCAGCGCTTGTATGCGCAGAATTTCCTTGTGATGGAGACCCTGCTGGCGGTAGCGGTGTACTACGTGATGGTGGTTACCGTCTTCACCTGGCTGTTCCGGGCGCTGGAAAATCGTCTCGATATTCAGCGTAAGCGTCCGCAAACCCTCAGCGAGGCGGAATGCCAGGCGCTGCGCCAGAGCCTGCCGGCGCTGACGGAAGAGATCAAAACGCCGGCCGTCAACGGCGCGCCGCCAGCGCTCGATCTGCGGGGCATCCGCAAATCCTGGGGTCAGCATGAGGTGCTGAAAGGCATCGATCTGCAGGTGGAGAACGGGGAGGTGATCAGCATCATCGGCCCGTCCGGCTCCGGCAAAACCACCCTGATCCGCACCATCAACGCCCTCGAAAGCCTTGATGGCGGGGAGATCATTCTCTACGGCGAGGACTATCTGACGGGCGGAGCCATCGTCGACAAACGCCAGATGCGCGCCGGGGTGCGGCGCATCGGCATGGTCTTCCAGAGCTTCAACCTGTTCCCCCACCGCACGGTGCTCGACAACGTGATGCTGGCCCCGCGCTATCACCAGCTGCTTGACCAGCCGGTCGCCCGCGAGCAGGCCCTGGCGCTGCTCGACCGCGTCGGCCTGCTGGCCCATGCCCACAAATACCCCTGGCAGCTCTCAGGCGGCCAGCAGCAGCGCGTGGCGATCGCCCGGGCGCTGGCTCTGAAGCCGGACATTATGCTGTTTGACGAGCCAACCTCGGCGCTGGATCCGGAGCTGGTAGGCGAAGTGTTGAAGGTCATTCAGTCGCTGGCCCGCGAAGGCATGACCATGCTGATTGTCACTCACGAGATGGACTTCGCCCTGTCGATTTCCGACCGCGTGGTGCTGATGGAGAACGGCGTGGTGCAGGCCGATATCGCCCCGCAGGTGATCCGCAGCCCGCTGGAGGCGCCTTCTCTGCAACGAATCCGTGAATTTATGGGAGTACGCTAAATGGCAACTGAGCAACACCTGCGCCAGCAGCTGGCCGCCGCCTACCGGCTGGCGGCGCTGTTCGGCTGGGAGGATACCCTCTACACCCACTTCTCCGTGCGCCTGCCCGGCGACGGCGAGCCGCGGTTTTTAATTAATCCCTTCGGCATGATGTTTGACGAAGTCACCGCCAGCAACCTGATCGTAGTGGATATGCAGGGCAAGGTCGTAGCGGGCGACGCGCCGGCTAACTCGGCGGGGTTCACCATCCACAGCGCGGTGCATATGGCCCGGGAAGACGCCCACTGCGTGATCCACACCCATACGCTGCCGGGAATGGCGGTGGCCGCCTGCGAGGACGGCCTGCTGCAGCTCAACCAGATCAGCACCGAATTTTACCAGCGCGTCGGCTACCATCCCTATGAAGGGGTGGCCTTTGACCTCGACGAACGGGCGCGCATCCAGCGCTCGCTGGGGAATAATATCGCTATGATCCTGCAGAGCCACGGCCTGCTGTCGGTGGGCCGCACCGTGGCTGACGCGTTTTACATCATGTACTACCTGAACCGCGCCTGCGAGATCCAGATGGCCGCCGCCCAGCTGGCGGCCCTCAGCCCGATCCACACCATCGCTCCGCACCTCAGCCAGCACGCCTGCGAGCAGCTGATGGGCGTGGAGCATGAACGTCAACAGGTCTGGCAGGCGTGGCTGCGCCGTCTTGACCGTCTCGATACCTCTTACAAAGACTAACGCCTATGTCTGATATCACTATCGTTGTGGATTGTAACGACGCGGATTTCGCCCGCGATATCTGCGCCGCCCTGCAGCAGTTTCCCGACGTCACGGCGCTTCTGCCCCATCACCAGGCGGCGCGCGACGCCCAGTACGCCAGCTGCTGGTTCCCGGACCCGCAGCTGTTGACCCGTTCGCCGGGGCTGAAGCTGATCCAGGCCGCGTCCGCCGGGGTCGATCATCTGCCGCCCGCGCTGTTCGCCAGCGAGATCCCGCTGTGCCGGGTGATCGATGAAGATTTTCGCCACGGCATGTTCGAATATGCCCTGTGGAGCGTCCTGTGGTTTCAGCGCCATTTCGACCGGGCGCTGGCCCACCAGCGGACCCAAACCTGGAAGCTCTATCCCCAGCGCGCCGCCGCCGACTTCCATATCGGCATTATGGGGCTCGGCGAAATTGGCGGCTATATCGCCGACCAGCTGGCCCGCCTCGGCTATCGGGTCTCCGGCTGGTCGCGCAGTGAAAAGCAGTTGGCTGGCGTCACCTGCTATCGCGGCGAGGAGGCGCTCGACAGCTTCCTCGGGTCGCTTGACGGGCTGATTAACCTCCTGCCGCTCACCGCGCAGACCCGAGGTATCCTCGCCGCGCCGCTGTTCAACCGGCTACCCGCCGGGGCGGTGTTAATCAACTGCGGCCGCGGGGAGCATATGGTCAATGAGGATGTGCTGGCGGCGCTGGAGAGCGGCCAGCTCGCCGGGGCGGTGCTCGACGTCTTCCCGCAGGAGCCATTGCCGGCGGACGATCCGCTGTGGCGCCATCCGCAGGTGGTCATCACCCCGCATATGGCCTCTGCGGCCTCTGCCGAGGTGATCGCCCGCCAGCTGCTGGAGAACATTCAGCGCCAGCGCCGCGGGCTGCCGCTGAAAAACCTGGTCAATAAGCACGCCGGTTACTGATCCCCGGCTATATCGCCGCTGCTACGCTTAATAGGAGATCCACAACCAGAAGGCAGGAACATGAAAATTGATTTAGCGGGAAAAGTCGCGCTGGTCACCGCCTCCACGGCGGGTATTGGCTTCGCCATCGCCAAAGGCCTGGCGGAGAGCGGCGCAGAGGTTATCCTTAACGGGCGCAGCGAGCAGAGCGTGAACGCCGCGATCGCCCGGCTGCAAAATGAGGTGCCGGGCGCGAAGGCGCGCCCCGCCATCGCCGACCTCAGCGACGCCGACGGCGCAGCGCAGCTGCTGCGGGCCGTGCCCGGTGTCGATATTCTGGTCAATAACGCCGGGATCTATGGCCCGCAGGATTTCTACGCCACCGACGACGCGACCTGGGACAACTACTGGCAGACCAACGTCATGTCCGGCGTACGCCTGTCGCGGGGGCTGCTCCCGGCGATGGTCAGTAAAGGCTGGGGGCGGGTGGTGTTTATCTCCTCAGAATCGGCGCGCAATATCCCGGCGGACATGATCCACTATGGCGTCACCAAGACCGCGCAGCTGTCGCTGGCCCGCGGCCTGGCGAAATATGTCGCAGGCAGCGGAGTGACCGTTAACAGCGTTCTGCCAGGGCCAACGATTTCCGACGGCTTTGCCGAAATGCTGAAAGACGACGTGGCGAAAACCGGTCAGTCGCTGGAGGAACTGGCGAAAGCGTTTGTCATGACCCATCGTCCGAGCTCGGTGATCCAGCGGGCGGCCTCGGTGGCAGAGGTCGCCAATATGGTGGTCTACGTCTGCTCGCCGCAGGCGTCAGCCACCTCCGGCGCCGCGCTGCGCGTCGATGGCGGCGTGGTGGATGATATTCTCTGAATCCCCTTTATGCAGGGGAGCCCCCTCCCCTGCCGCCTTCCCGGGCGCTAAAA
>SKEI01000342.1_pt1 | contig 30914 bp, 23 predicted proteins | sample 4826701 | NCBI WGS metagenome assembly SKEI01 (sample SAMN11008813, study PRJNA524170) | human gut metagenome | biome: Human fecal sample; material: Feces; isolation source: fecal sample from pouch patient p2, p6, p7, p14 | host: Homo sapiens | place: Israel: Tel-Aviv | collected 2016-08-31 | reverse complement strand
GCTGTAGATACATCTGCATCTTCCAGAGTCTTATCCTTTGCACGGAATACGATAGAATATGCAACAGATTTGAATCCTGTTTTAATCTGAGCACCTTCGTAAATATCGAACAGTGAATAGCTTTCCAGATATTCACCGCCCTTGCTTTCGATCACATCTTCAATCTGTCCTACCAGAATCTCTTTTGGCATTACCATACTGATGTCACGTGTCACTGCAGGAAATTTTGCAATTCCTGTATATTTACGATCAAATGTTGCTCTTGCTACGATCTCTGGCATATCGATTACTGCAATGTAGGCTCTTGTTCCGATTCCATAGTTATCTGCAACTTCCGGATGTACTTCTCCAAGATATCCGACTACTACACCATCATAAATGATGTTTGCCTGACGTCCCGGGTGAAGGAATGATTTTCCTGCATTCGGATCGTATTTTTCTTTCTTATGAAGTCCTACTTTATCGAAGAACTCTTCTACGACACCCTTCATAGTGAAGAAGTCGCCTTCGCCATACATACCAAGTGTGAACTGTACTCTTTCATCCGGCAGTTCTGTAAGTGGAAGTGCCTTTGGAAGATAAATGTTAGCCAGTTCGTATAATTTTACGTCTTTATTTCTTCTGTTATAGTTTGTTGCAAGTGATGTCAGCATACCATTCAAAGAAGATGTACGCATGATACTATAATCTTCTCCCAGTGGGTTCATGATCGGAATAGCCTTACGAAGATCAGAATCTTCCGGAAGCAGAAGCTTGTCAAATACCTTCGGGCTTTCGAATGAATATGTCATTCCCTGGCTGAATCCGCAGAACTCAGCGATATCACGTGCAACCTGCTCTACTCTTAACTTGAATGATAATTTTCCTGTTGTAGCTTCTCCACTTGGAAGTGTGGTCGGAATGTTATCATATCCGTAGAATCTTGCAACCTCTTCCGCAAGGTCGGCGATGCGGAATAAGTCATGACGGAAAGTAGGTGCGATGACTTCGCTTGTCTCTTCATCGAATTCCAGATCGATCTTCTTGAAGTATCCGATCATTTCTTCTTTAGAAATGTCTGTTCCAAGCAGCTTGTTGATCTTTTCCGCATCAAATGGTACTCTTACAGGCTCTTTCTTCTTGCTGTATACATCAACCATTCCTCCGACAACTTCACCGGCTCCCATCTCTTCGATCAGCTGGCATGCACGGTCAATGGCTGCCTCTGCATTATTTGGATCCAGACCCTTCTCGAATTTACCGGATGCATCGGTACGAAGTCCGATCTTCTTGCTTGATTTACGGATGTTGGTTCCATCAAAGCAAGCTGCTTCGAATAACATTGTCTGAACATCGTCTGTGATCATAGAGTTTTCTCCACCCATGATACCTGCGATACCGATGGATTTCTTACCGTCACAGATCATCAGTACAGATTCATCCATCTCTCTTTCCTGTCCGTCAAGAGTTGTGAATTTCTCACCTTTTTCTGCAGTACGCACTACAATTTCTTTTCCTTCGATCGTATCAAGGTCATATGCATGCATTGGCTGTCCGTATTCTTCCATTACATAGTTTGTAATATCAACCAGGTTGTTGATCGGGCGGATTCCTACAGAAGCCAGACGTCTCTGCATCCATTTTGGAGATGGTCCGATCTTAATGTTCTTTACGATTCTTGCACAATATCTTGGGCAAAGTTCCGGATTCTTAACGGTTACTTTGATATAATCTGCTGCATTCTCATCATTTCCTGTTGGTGTGACAACAGGTGGATAAAACGCTTTATTAAATGTAGCTGCTGCCTCTCTTGCAATACCTACAACACTGAAGCAATCTACACGGTTAGATGTGATCTCATATTCTACAACGACATCATCGAGGCCAAGTGATTTGATCGCACTCTCGCCTACAACGGCATCATCATCAAAAATATAGATTCCGTATTCCGGAGCCTCCGGATACATCTCTCTGTTAGAGCCAAGTTCTTCGATGGAACACATCATACCATCACTTTCAACACCACGGAGTTTTCCCTTTTTGATCTTGATTCCGCCTTCTACACGCTGTCCAGGCTCATGTCCGCCTGCTACACGTCCGCCTGCTAATACAACCGGTACCTTGTCTCCCTCTTTTACATTCGGAGCGCCTGTTACGATCTGAATCGTCTCTGTTCCGACATTTACCTGGCAGATGATCAGTTTATCTGCATCCGGGTGTTTCTCAATCTTGTCGATCTGTCCGATCACGATCTTATCAAGATCTGCATCTAATTTCTCATAACCTTCGACTTTTGTACCAGACAAAGTCATTGCATCTGTATATTCCTGAGCTGTTACATCAAGATCCGGAACATACGCTTTTATCCATGATAATGAAGTATTCATTTATAAATCTCCTTTTCGTATTATTACTTGTGCTCGCTAGAACTGTTTTAAGAATCTGATATCATTTTCGTATAACAGTCTCATATCATCGATCTCGTACTTCAGAAGTGCGATACGTTCCAGTCCTACACCGAATGCGAATCCTGTATATTCTTCCGGATCAATTCCGCACATTTCCAGTACGTGTGGATGTACCATACCACATCCGAGGATCTCGATCCATCCGGATCCTTTACAGAAACGGCATCCTTTTCCACCGCATTTGAAGCAGCTTACATCCATCTCGGCACTTGGCTCTGTGAATGGGAAATGATGTGGTCTGAATTTTGTCTTTGTGTCTTCTCCGAATAATTCTTTTGCAAATACTTCCAGTGTTCCCTTTAAGTCAGCAAATGAAATATTCTTGTCGATGATCAGTCCTTCGATCTGATGGAAAGAAGGTGAATGTGTTGCATCTACTTCGTCTGAACGGAATACACGTCCCGGTGACAGGATACAGATTGGAAGCTTGCCCTGCTCCATAATACGTGCCTGTACAGGAGATGTCTGTGTCCTGAGCACGATGTCTTTATTAATATAGAATGTGTCCTGCTCATCCTTTGCCGGATGTCCGTCCGGGATGTTCAGTTTACGGAAGTTGTACTCATCATACTCGATCTCAGGTCCTTCTACGACTTCGTATCCCATACCTGTAAATACACGCTCTACTTCTTCCAGTGCGATTGTATTCGGATGACGGTGTCCGACGCAGTTTTTCTTAGCCGGAAGTGTTACATCGATCACTTCTTTTTTCAGCTTTTCTGCACGGATTGCTTTTTCCATCTTTTCTTTATTTTCTTCCAGAACAGCTTCGATCGCTGCTCTTGTCTCATTTACCATCTGTCCAACCTTCGGTCTGTCCTCCGGTGCAACGTCTTTCATACCTTTTAATACAGCGGTAAGTTCACCTTTTTTACCAAGGAACTTTACACGCACATCATTCAGTTTTTCAGGCATATCGGCAGCTTCAATTGCTTTCAATGCTTCCTCTTTGATGTTCTGCAGTTTTTCTTTCATCATTTTCTTCCTTTCTTCGCATATCTTTATGTCAGCGTATGCTTTTGGGTATGCAAGAGAACCTGCCACTGGCAGCTTCTCTTGCATGCTTTGGCATAAAAAAAGCCCCGCCCCAAAAGGGACGAGACATATAACCCGTGGTACCACCCTGATTCCCGCAAAATATTTTTGCGGACACTCATTACTGCGTAACGTGCATCATACGGCATTCTCTACTTTTATTTCAAGAACACAGCTCGCGCGGGAAATTCATTCACCATCTGAACCCAAGGGAACTTTCAGCCTGTCGATTCCCTCTCTCTAGCGGAAAATGGCTCACTACTTACACGGTCATTGCCTTTATCTCATAATACTTAATTATTGTATCACATGAACAGAAGTTGTCAAGTCAGAAATTCTACTCCTGCTCCATATCCCGCAGGATCACATTCACTTCCCCGCCAAGCAGCAAAATATACATACAGAAATACAGCCACAGCATGATCAGTACAATTGTCGTCAAACTTCCATACATAGATGAAAATCCCTTAAAAATATTCAGATAGACCGAGAAGATCCATGATACGATCATCCATCCGACTGCTGAAAATGCCGCACCCATCAACTGAACTTTCAACTGTACAATGTGGTTCGGCAAAAATTTATAGATCATCATTGTAAACACAAACAGCAATACCGGTGTAATGATTCCACGTATCTGCATAATCTGATCCACAAAGCGTTCCATAAGCGGATAATGTTCCGTTACAAACAGATTCAATGTATTACCAAATACTGATAACACCAGCAGAAAGATAATTACAATAATAAACGCAACTGTATAAAACGTTGCGCGTATTCTTAAAATAATATAATTACGTGTCTCCTTACAGTCGTAAACGCAATTCAGACCTGTCGTCAGTGCCAGTACACCTTTCCCGGCCGACCAGAGTGCAACGATAATGGTCAGTGAAATGATACCGCCGGACTGATTATATACCTGATTCACAATGGATGTGATCAGGCTGTCTACTGATTTTGGAAACACCTGAAGGACAGCCGTCATAACGTCTGCCTTCGTAACCGGCGTATACTGTACCAGTGTGATCAACAGTAATATGATCGGAATCAGACTGAGCATGAAGAAATACGCTGCCTGTGCAGCATAGGCACCTACATGATCTTTCCCGACTTGTCCGGTTATTTCCATTACTTTATCATATAGAAACTTAACTTTTTTCATCTTTTTCTCCCAAAATATTCGTCTCTATATTCTACCCGATTTTCTTTCGTTTGTCTATTAGAAATCATTCCGTTTCCAGGTGTGTTTTCCTCAACTATTCTTCCATTGATTATACTTATTTTTCAATTGTTGTTCCTGGATAGAACATTTTTAATATTTCCTGATAATTCTTCCCTTTTTTCGCCATTTCATTTGCTCCATTCTGGCTCATACCAATGCCATGACCGTATCCGCCACCTATGATTTTGAATATATTACCAGCCTTTTTCACTTTAAAAAATGCGCTTGGAAGCAGCGTACCACTTTGGGCAACCGTACCATCCTGTTTCTTTATTTCATATCCATTTCCCCCCAGCGCCTTTCGTATCTTATTCTCTGTATCAACTGTAATACTTCCCTTATCACCGACAGTTTTTATCTGCAGCGCGACACCTCCCGGTCCTGTTTTCGTTACTTCTAATGACTGTACCGTCCCGATATTCTTTTTTACATTCTCCGCCAAAAGTGCACTCAATATATCCTGATCTATATCAGCTTCCCACCGGTACCATGGAAGTGATTTTTCATAATCTCCATTCTTATCTTTTACTTCTACCGACTGAAGATATCCATTACTTTCATTTTCACTCGTTCCCCAGGCTTTCATGGTTGTTGTCTTTCCGCAAGATGTTGAATAATAATACGTTGTTACAATATTACCTTTATATTTTAACACCTCGCCGGCAGTTTCCCTTACCGCTTCTGTGGATGCATCCTGCTGTGCCGAATTATTATATACCTGATAATCTGTGCTGTCATTGACATGCGCCTGATATTCCGGATAAGCATAGTCTTCCATCTGGCGTTCCGCGTAATTTCTTGCGCAGACTGCCTGTGCCTTTAAGGCTTCTTTCTGATAGGATGCCGGCATTTCACTGGGAACAACTTTGCATAGATAACTTTCCACCGGAAGTTCATTAATAATTACTATTCCTTCTGATGTTGCATAAAGATCCAGTATTCCGGCATAAGAAGGATTTCCATATCCTCTCCTGATGCTGCTGACAACCATCTCTCCCCCATCTTTTGCTGTTACTCTGATTTTTCCATTCTGAAATCCGACATCTTCCTTTGTGATCGTTATTTTCTCATTTTCTGCAGTCTCTTCCCTGGTACCAGTTTTTTCTATTATAAGACCTCCCGTTGCACTGACCTTTAATTCTTTATGTACAATCTGTTTATATCCATCTGTCATGAGCAATATCCTGATATTTTTCTGTGCTGCCTCCGTACTCTCTGATTTTTTCTGGTCTTTCTTTTTATCATTTTTCTTTTCAGATACAGATTTCAGTAATTCTTCCCATCTGCTCTGAATAGATATTTCAGAATGCGTTTGCTCTTTTCCCACAGCACTTTCTTCTATGCCTGCTTTCAAGCCTCCGATCACACACAATAACAGTAAAATCCATGTTATATAGATACTGTAATGCTTTTTATTCCGTCTCCGCAATTTTCTTTCCTTTCTTCCCGCCCTTTATACCCGAAAAAAGACAGCCGTAAAAACGACTGTCTTTTATCTTTTGTATATTCCCCAAAATGCCGGTTCCTGTATTCTGACTCCTAGCACCCAGCTAGGTGGGTATCCGCATCTGCTTTTCTGCCTTCCACTGCAAAATCGATGGCCTGACATATTACAGAGATGTAAGACTCCCGTTTAAAGTATTGTAGGTTCAAAACTACAGGAGTGTCGAACATTCCAGGTTTCCACTGCACTTATTATAACCCATTTACATGGATTTTACAACCCTATAACATTATCCGATTTTAATCAGATTCATTAGTGGATCTTATAACTGTGGTCCTGCTGAAACTAAAGCTTTACCTGCTTCATTTCCTTCATATTTAGCAAAGTTCTTGATGAATCTTGCAGCAAGATCTTTTGCCTTTTCTTCCCACTCAGATGCATCTGCATATGTGTCACGAGGATCAAGGATTCCTGTATCAACACCTGTAAGTTCTGTAGGTACTTCAAAGTTGAAGTATGGGATTGTCTTTGTTGGAGCATTCTTGATATCTCCGTTCAGGATAGCATCGATGATTCCACGAGTATCTTTGATAGAGATACGTTTTCCTGTTCCGTTCCATCCTGTGTTAACAAGATAAGCTTTTGCACCGCTCTTCTCCATCTTCTTAACAAGTTCCTCTGCATATTTTGTAGGATGCAGTTCCAGGAATGCCTGTCCGAAGCAAGCTGAGAATGTTGGTGTAGGTTCTGTGATTCCACGCTCTGTACCAGCAAGTTTTGCTGTAAATCCTGACAGGAAGTAGTACTGTGTCTGTTCTGGTGTCAGTACAGATACCGGAGGAAGTACTCCGAATGCATCAGCAGAAAGGAAGATTACATTCTTAGCTGCAGGTGCTGAAGATACCGGACGTACAATATTTTCAATATGATTGATTGGGTAAGATACACGTGTATTCTCTGTTACACTCTTATCTGCAAAATCAATCTTTCCATTCTCATCAAGTGTTACGTTCTCAAGAAGAGCGTTACGTTTGATTGCGTTGTAGATATCTGGCTCAGATTCTTTGTCAAGGTTGATAACCTTAGCGTAGCATCCACCTTCAAAGTTGAATACTCCGTTGTCATCCCATCCGTGCTCATCATCACCGATCAGGAGACGCTTAGGATCTGTAGAAAGTGTTGTCTTTCCTGTTCCTGAAAGTCCGAAGAAGATCGCTGTATTCTCTCCGTTCAGGTCTGTGTTAGCTGAGCAGTGCATAGAAGCCATTCCCTTAAGTGGGAGGAAGTAGTTCATCATAGAGAACATACCTTTCTTCATCTCTCCGCCGTACCATGTATTCACGATAACCTGCTCTTTGCTTGTGATGTTGAACATTACTGCTGTCTCTGAGTTCAGTCCTAATTCTTTGTAATTTTCAACTTTTGCTTTAGAAGCATTGTATACTACGAAGTCTGGCTCAAAGTTTTCAAGCTCTTCTTCTGAAGGTTTGATGAACATATTTGTTACGAAATGAGCCTGCCATGCAACTTCTACGATGAAACGGATTGCCATACGTGTATCTTTGTTTGCTCCGCAGAATGCATCTACAACATAAAGTTTTTTGTTAGAAAGTTCTTTGATCGCAATATCTTTTACTGCTTTCCAAGCTTCCTGTGTTGCAGGATGGTTATCATTCTTATATTCATCAGATGTCCACCATACAGTATCTTTTGAATTCTCATCAACTACGATGAACTTATCTTTTGGAGAACGTCCAGTGTAGATACCTGTCATTACATTGACTGCACCAAGTTCACTTTCCTGTCCTTTTTCAAAACCTTCGAGTTCTGGTTTTGTCTCTTCCTCAAATAATAATTCATAAGAAGGATTGTGTACGATTTCTGTCGTTCCTGAAATGCCATACTTGCTTAAATCGATTTTAGCCATCTTCATTTAACCTCTTTTCTTTTATTTGCTGCTGTATATTTATAAATTCTAGTCTTGTTATATTCTCCCACAACAGCATTTGTTTTATTATTGCATTTTTCTACGCAAAAGTCAATACTTTAACAATCTTTTCACAATGTGTTTTTGCAAGTTCTTTCTCTAACCCTTTTATTTTTTATTCTATTTTTTGTTTTAAAAGCACAAAATGCAAGATTTCACACGAAATCTTGCATTTTATGTATTTTTATCAATACAGAAAATATATTTATCATTTTGTAAACGTTCTATACTTCCAGAATATTCTTCACTGTATCTTTCATCTTATCAGCATCACATTCCAGATCATGCAGAATATTTGCATTCAGGATATCTTTGATCGCCTGCGGCATCTCACGTCCTGATGTTTCTTCCAGAACCTTCAGAAGACTGAACTCATCCTGATCTGCATACTTCGGATCAATTGCACTCATGACACTCTTCACGAATTTATATGGACTTGCTGTTGATGCAATCACGCATTTCTTATTGTCTCCACTGTTCTTCTGATAACATTCACACACATAAGATGCTACACTTGTATGTGTATCCATCACATACCCTGTCTTATCATATACTTTCTTGATATTCTGCGCACACTCTTCTTCTGTCGCATATCCAGCTGCGAAATCATCAAGACGTGCCTTCATATCTTCTGTAATTGTATATTTTCCTGTGGATTTTAATGCTTCCATCATATCTTTTGTCTTCTGGTCATCATCTCCGCTGATCCGATAAAGCAGACGTTCCAGGTTGCTTGAAATCAGGATATCCATAGATGGTGATGTTGTGAGGATAAACTCACGGTTTCTGTCATAATCACCTGTCTGGAAGAAGTCAAATAACACTTTATTGTCATTCGATGCACATACCAGTTTATCGATTGGGACTCCCATCTGTTTTGCATAGTATGCAGCCAGAATATTACCAAAGTTACCGGTCGGAACTACTACATTGATCTTCTCACCGTCTTCAATCTCTTCATTTTCCAGAAGTTTGGCATATGCATTGACATAATATACCACCTGGGGAACCAGACGTCCGATATTGATCGAGTTGGCTGATGAGAACTGATAGCCTTTCTTCGCAAGTTCTTCTGCAAGTTCTTTATCCTCGAACATGGCTTTTACACCACTCTGGGCATTATCGAAATTGCCATGGATCGCTACTACATTTACATTTTCGCCTCTCTGTGTCACCATCTGAAGTTCCTGCACTTTGCTGACTCCGTTCTTAGGATAGAATACGATGATCCTTGTTCCTTCCACATCTGCAAATCCGGCAAGTGCAGCTTTTCCTGTATCTCCGGATGTGGCAGTCAGGATTACGATTTCATTCTTTACATCATTCTTCTTTGCTGAAGTCGTCATCAGATGTGGCAGAATAGATAACGCCATATCTTTGAACGCGATCGTTGCACCATGGAATAATTCCATATAATAAGTATCATCTACTTTTACAAGCGGTGCAATCTCTTCTGTGTCAAATTTGCTGTCATAAGCTTTATCGATACAGCTTTTCAGTTCTTCTTCCGTAAAATCTGTCAGGAACTGTTTCATTACGAGATATGCGATCTCCTGATATGTCTTTCCTTTCAGATCCGACATTGATACATCCAGTTTCGGAAGTTCTGATGGTACAAAAAGTCCTCCGTCCGGGGCAAGTCCCTTCAGAATTGCTTCAGATGCTGTTACTTTCAGATTCGAATTTCTTGTACTTTTGTAATATAAACCCATGCCAATGCTCTCCTTATATGATTACTTTCTCTTGCTGTTTGTATATTTTACAAGTCCACCTGCAGCGATCAGTTTCTGCATGAATTCAGGGAAAGGCTGTCCCTGGAATTCCGTGCCTTTTGTTCTGTCGTAAATCTTACCGCTGTCAAAGTCGATCTCTACTTCATCACTTGCTTCGATTGCTTTTGCCGCTTCCGGACACTCAATGATCGGAAGTCCGATATTGATCGCATTACGATAGAAGATTCTTGCAAACGTCTCTGCGATAACGCAGCTGACACCTGCTGTCTTAAGACATAATGGCGCATGTTCTCTTGAAGAACCGCATCCAAAGTTCTTGTTGGCAACAATAATATCTCCAGGCTGTACTTTATTTACAAATTCAGGGTCGATATCTGCCATTGCATGGCTTGCAAGTTCCTGTGCATCGAATGAATTCAGATATCTTGCAGGAATGATTACGTCTGTATCTACGTTATCTCCGTATTTAAAAACATGTCCTAAAGCTTTCATTATTTGTCACCTACTTTCTCTGGGTTAGCGATATATCCTGCGATCGCACTTGCTGCTGCTACTTCCGGTGATGCCAGATAAATCAGGGAATCTACATGCCCCATTCTTCCTACGAAATTGCGGTTTGTTGTAGATACACATTTTTCTCCTGCTGCCATAACACCCATATGTCCACCCATACAAGGTCCACAGCTTGGTGTGTTGACTGCACATCCTGCGTCTACGAAGATTTCCAGAAGGCCTTCTCTGATACACTGTTTGTAGATCTTCTGTGTTGCCGGAACGACCATAACACGTACATCCGGATGAACAGTATGTCCCTGAAGAATGGCAGCTGCTTTTCTCATATCTTCCATTCTTCCGTTTGTACAGGATCCGATCACGACCTGATCGATCTTGATTGGTTCCATTGCTTCGATCTCGTCAATCGTCTTCGCATTGCCCGGAAGATGCGGGAATGCTACTGTTGGACGGACTTCGGAAAGATCGATCTCTACAACACTTTCATATTCTGCGTCCTCATCTGCTTCGTACACTTTATATTCTTTCTTTGTATGTTCTTTTAAGTATTCTTCTGTCTTTTCATCTACCGGGAATATTCCGTTCTTGGCTCCGGCTTCGATTGCCATGTTTGCCATTGTGAATCTGTCTGCCATAGAAAGATTCTTGATTCCGTCTCCGGTAAATTCCATGGATTTGTAAAGAGCTCCGTCCACACCGATCTTACCGATGATATGGATGATGATATCTTTACCACTTACATATTTGCCAGGCTTTCCTGTCAGTACGAACTTGATCGCACTCGGAACTTTGAACCACAGTTCTCCCATTGCCATACCTGTTGCAATATCGGTTGTTCCGACACCTGTTGAGAATGCACCCCACGCACCATATGTACAGGTATGGGAATCTGCGCCAATGATACATTCCCCTGCTGCAACAACTCCGGCCTCCGGAAGGATTGCATGTTCTACTCCTGATTTTCCCTGTTCAAAATACCAGCTAAGTCCCTGATTCTTTGCAAATTCACGGATCGATTTTGAGTTCTCTGCTGATTTGATATCTTTATTCGGTGTAAAGTGGTCTGGTACCAGTACCACCTTGTCTTTGTCAAATACTTTGTCTGCCATCTGTCTGAAGATTGGCAGAGCCATAGGACCTGTGATGTCATTTGCCATGACTACATCTAACTTTGCTTCTATTAACTGACCGGCTGTCACGCTGTCAAGACCTGCATGAGCTGCCAGTATCTTCTGTGTCATCGTCATTCCCATAACGAACCTGTACCTCCTTGATTTCTCATAGTTTTATACTGTATTTTAGCACAGTAAAAAAGGGCATGCAAGAAATTATAAATTTTAGTGCATAATTTTTCACTTCTGTTTCTTGATATTATGCAGGTATGGGATCTCAATCGGATCGATCGGAGTAGCCGGATTTTCAATTTTTCCCTTCAGAGTTCTTTTGTGTTTCTTAAGAAGCGCACCACCTTTGTTATAGAACCAGAAAGAATATGTCAGAATTTTATGGGCCGGTCCCATCTTGTCTTTTGCCGTCTTTCCATAGAGCACTCCGCCTGCTTCAATCGCAGCTTTACTCCGTATCAATGCGATCAGCTCTGTCTCACAGGTAACTCTTTCCGGAAGAATCGTATAGCCTGTCCCGATGCAGTCCGGTCTGTGTGCATCGCTTCCCCCTATTCCCGGCTTTTTATATTTTTCCGCAAGCTTTCTTGCACCTTCGTTCGATTCTGCAGATTCACATGCATTAAAAGCCTCTATAAAGTCAAATCGCTTGATCAGTTCCGGTGACTTATAGAATCTGCTGGTATTCGTAAAGCTCAGGTACTTTTCTCCGCATGGATGTGCAGGTCCTAAGATCCCACCATGTCTGTGCACAAAGTCGATCAGCACAGACACCGGAAGTCCCTTCACTTCCAGGAGACGCATCTTAACACCTTCCGGCATGATACAGATAATATGACCTGCATCCAGTGTATCATATTCGATTCCCTTCAGAACTACGAAGTCTTCATGTACCTTTCCTTTCATGTGATATTTCCAGTGACGATAGCCATGATAAGTGTCATGATCCGTGATCAGCATTCCGTCAAATCCTTTTTCTTTCAAGGTTGTGATGTATTCATCCAAGCTTACCCGGCTGTCCACTGAGCCTTCCCGCACATGGCAATGCATATCTATCTTCATAAGTAAGCCTCCTTAACTTTATTCTTAATAGTATTATATCACATCCCTCTTAAATTACAACGAAACTGCTTCCCGGCTTTCTTATATCTTTCTTAATCTGATCTGTCAAAATAATACATCCTGCCTGTAGGTAACAGTTTCTATTGCATATTTCGGTATAAAAAATACCTGATGCAGTTTTTAATTTTCTGCACCAGGTGTTTTTCTTATCACATTCGTATATAGAAATTACCGTCTGTGTCGGATTTTCTTCATTAATCAATATCGTCAGGATGAAAAACTACAACATCTGAATCATCTGTTTCAAAAATCTCCACATCATCTTCATCCAGAAATCCGTCTTCCGGCTCATCCGTTTTTTCAACTGTCACAACATCTTCATCGTCGTCCAGATTATCTTCATCTGGCTTCGTATCATCCAAATCAAATATTTCTGTCACAGTCTCTTCCTTATCTGTCTCTTCAGCATTATCCGTTTTTTCTTTATCCCCGGCTGCTTCCATACTTTCTTCCGGCTCTCCATCATCTAACAGCATTCTTGCTTTTTCAACCTCAGACTCCATAGATACCTGTTCTTTGATCTTCTTTGAGAATATCTTTTCTTTCTTTCCAATCTTTCTGGACTGCATCATCGTCTGAACTACAATTCCGATCACTGCGATTGCTGCACTCATCACATATCCGATCCAGCCAATCTTCGTCATTCCACACACAAACGGTAATGCCATTCCAGCCTCTACACCGCCCATGATGCCAGTCACAAATATAACAAAAAACTCAGCAAAAATTACCGTAAGTATCGCAACGATCAGAGCGATAACCGCACAAATAGCAAGTACTATCACTGACTTTGTTTCAAGCAGCGTAACAAATGTGCCGAAGGATCCGAAAAATGTCATAATAAAGATTCCAAATTTGCGAAGTGCCGCACACATAACGCATAATATTACCGCACACACTGCAACCGCCACAAGCATTTTTGTCATATCAAAGCCGGCAATCACTCCTGCCGTTGCTCCAATAACTGCTCCCACAGCCAGTCCTACAAGTGCCGATAACACCCTTACAATTTTCAGTCCAAACAAAGCTATGATTACTCCTACCACAACTGTTGCGATCAAAGCCCCCATAATTTCCGGCGTCTTTCCTGCAACAAAGATACTCGTGGGTCCGTCTGCCGATTTCAAAACTGATGTTACGTTCTCCATATCCATACTCCTTTCTCTTATACCCCTCATTATACATAATCACCGCTGCCGGTTTTGTATTCTCAAAAGTATAAAAGGCCGTGTTTCCGAAGATTCACAGCCTCTGGTTCCATATCTGCCTTTAGAATGCTACTGCTCCCGTTGATGTTCCGTTAATTACATAATAAACAGCTGACTCTTCTGGCTTTATGTATAAATCCATTGTCTTGATATCTCCGATTTTGTTTCCAGAAGATGTCCATGCTTTTTTTACTCTTGCAATGATTTCTTTTTCTTCCACCTGTTTTCAATAGTATTCAACAAAAGCACTTACTTTAATCTCTTTCTTTGCTGTAGATTTCTTAGCTGTTGTTTTCTTTGTCGTTGTCTTCTTAGCTGTCGTCTTTTTAGCAGGTGCTTTTTCTTCTGCTTTTTTGGCAGTTATTTTTTTCTCTGCTGTTTTCTTTTCTGCTGCCTTAGGCTCGGTTTTCTTCTCTTCTGCTTTCTTCTCAGCCTTTTTTTCTTCCGGCTTAGCTTTTTCTTCTTTTACAATTGAGTTTACTGGCTCTGCCTTTGGAGCTGCGACTTTCTTCTCAGTCTCCTTCTCTATCTTCTTCGGCTCTGCTGCTGCCACTACCTTCACTGTCTCTGCTTTCTTTACTGTCTCTGCTTTTTCTGATGTCTTAGTTTCTGGTGCAGTTACTTTAGCAGTTACATCTTTTGTGGTTGCTGTTGTTACTTTTTTTGTAGCCATTTTATTTCCTCCTAAATCTCTCTAAGCCCTATTACCTAGTTGTCAATATTATAACACATTCTTCCAAAAATGCAATTCCACGCCATATTGCATGCACATTACACACCAAACATCTCTAAAATCAGCCCTGCTGCCACAGCAATTCCATATAATACTGCAATAATCTTTACGTTTTCTTTCTTATCCGGATTTACCTTAAACAAAACGACCAGACCAATTCCGGCCCCTGTACACAATCCCGCAATAACCGATGCAAATGAAATTGCTCCACTTAAATATAGCTGTGTCAGAATCACAGATGCCGCACAGTTAGGGAGCAATCCGATCAACGCTGCGATCACCGGCTGGAATACTGTATCCCCCAGCATCATAGCAGAAATCCTGTCAATTCCCAGTACTTCAATACACAGATTTAAAATAAATGTAAATACAAATAAATATAAGAATATCTTTCCGGTATGACGAAGTGCCGGCTTTACAATTCCGGATGAATGATTGTGACATCCACAGTCATGACAGAGTTCTCCTTCATGATGTGGAACTGCAATTTCCTTTTTAAAGAAAATATCCACCAGATATCCTGCAACGATCGCAATGATCACTTTCGCCAGAAGCAATATACCAATCTTGCCGGCATGCTCCGGATTTCCCATAATAATAAGAATTGCTTCGTCCGATGTTGCCAGAAATACAGCAATCAATGTTCCGATCGTAATAATCCCTCCAGAATATAGATTGGCTGCCATAACTGAAAATCCACACTGTGGAACACATCCTACTACTGCTCCTACTACCGGTCCGGCCTTATCTACTTTTATCATAAGCTTTTTTGTAAAATCACTGGAATAGTGTTCCAGTGCCTCTATCAGCAGAAAGGCCAGAAACAGAAACGGGAGCATCTTAATACAGTCAATCGCCGCATCAGTAAATACATCAATCAGCATTTCCATAATTTCTATCTCTCCTTTATCTATTTTTTCATAACATTTTTATTCTAGTTTGTATGTCCGTATTTTTCAAGCAAAACATGCCATTCGGCATTACATATTTTTTCTCAGTTATTCTGTAATTTTCAGTCTTTTTTCTGTATAATACATTATATATAGACTATTTTCACAGAAGGGACGTGATCATATGAGTACTTTTGAACGAATCCGGTCCGGTCTTCCGGGTCTTGACTCTATGCTTGATTCCATCCGTATGGGCGATAATGTCGTCTGGCAGGTATCCAGCATGGATGACTATATGCACTTTGTAGCTCCACTCTGTAACCAGCTTTATGAAGAAGGAAAGGAACTTTTATACATGCATTTTTCCGGACACCCTGCTCTTCTTCAGACCGGTAACGGAATTCGTGTCTATGAATTCGATCCTTCGGAAGGATTCGAAGCTTTTACAATGAATGTCCGGCGCCGGATCAAAGCAGAAGGACGTGACGCCTTCTATGTATTTGACTGCCTTTCCGACCTGCAGGCTGCATGGGCTACCGATCTTATGATGGGGAATTTCTTTAAAGTTACCTGCCCTTATCTGTTTGAGTTAAATACAGTTGCATATTTTCCACTTCTGCGCGGGCAGCATTCTTTCGACGCCGTTGCCCGTATTCAGGAAACTACACAGCTACTTCTGGATGTATACACCGATAGTGAAAGCCTCTATATCAATCCTTTAAAAGTCTGGAACCGCTATTCTCCGAATATGTTTCTTCCGCATAAATATATGGAAGAAAATGGTTCATTTCTTCCATTGAAAGGAGGATATGAGATTAGTCGTTTTTATACATTGGTGGATGCACTTACCAACACTTCTGAGAACCAGAACCTGGACAGCTGGGAACGCTTCATCACGGATACCCGGCGCACTTACCGCAGAGAAGGTATCTTTACCCCGGCGGTCGAAGATATCATTTCCCATACTATGATGTCAAACGATGAGAAAATCCTTTCGCTTTTAAAGACCTATTTTGAACCGGATGATTATTTTCTTGTATATAAACGCATGATCGGCACCGGCTGTATCGGCGGCAAGGCATGCGGTATGCTTCTCGCAAGAAAGATCATTCAAAAAGATAACCCCGAAGCATTTTCCCATATGGAACCGCACGATTCCTATTATCTTGGTTCCGATGTATTCTATACTTATATTGTACATAACAAATTCTGGCGTCTTCATATCCATCAGAAGACAAAACAGGGATACTTCAAACTGGCTCCGCAGCTGGAACAGGCCTTTCTTTCCGGTTCTTTCCCGGAAGCCATACGGCTTCAATTCATCCGTATGCTGGAATACTTTGGACAGCGTCCGATCATCGTCCGTTCCAGCAGTCTTCAGGAAGATGCTTTCGGTAATGCATTTGCCGGAAAATACGAATCCGTCTTCTGCATCAACACCGGTACCATGGACGAGCGGCTTACGGAACTGGAAAATGCGGTCCGCACCGTATATGCCAGCACTATGAATACTTCCGCTCTGGAATACCGCAGGCAGCGCGGACTTGGATTCAAAGATGAACAGATGGCGCTTCTGATCCAGCGTGTATCCGGATCTATGTACGAAGATTTTCTCATGCCAAATGCTGCAGGTGTCGGCTACTCTTACAGCGCTTATAAATGGGATGATTCTATCGATGCTTCCGACGGTATGCTGCGCCTGGTAATGGGACTTGGCACAAGAGCTGTTGACCGTACAGAAGGAGATTATCCACGTATTGTGAATCTCTCTGCCCCGGAACGTTCCACCCTTACCGAAAGCTGGGCAAAACATCAGTATTCACAGCGTTACGTAGATCTTATGGATTATACAACAAAATCTCTGTCATCCAGACCACTCAAAGACGTCACACCATATATGGATTCTTGGTATAAAAAACTGGTACTGGAACACGACAGCGATGCCGAGCGGACGTTCCGTGAGCGCGGACAGCGGCGTGAGATTCTCTTTGCCAACTGCGAAGGACTTGTCCGGAATACAGAATTTACCGGCTGTATGAAATCTCTTCTTCATACATTGCAGCAGGCTTACCAATATCCTGTCGACATCGAATTCACCATCAATGGAACTGATACCGGTGCATTTGTATTTAACCTGTTACAGTGCAGACCGCTTCAGGTCGGCACAAGAAGAGATGCCGTAACCGTTCCTTCGCTCCCGGAAGATAAAACAGTATTCTCCGTTACCGGTTCTTCCATGGGCGGGTCCCGGGCAGAAGATATTGACTATGTAGTCTTCGTCGACTCCAGAGCTTATTATGAATTCCCGTATAAACGAAAACCAGATATCGCTCATATTATCGGAGATATCAATCATCATTTCCGCAAAAGCAATCAGAACCTACTTTTGTTCGTACCTGGACGTATCGGAACCTCCTCACCGGAACTTGGGGTTCCTGTAAGCTTTGCCGCGATCAATCACTTCTGTGCAATCTGCGAAATGTCGGACAGTGAAGTTGGATACATGCCGGAGCTTTCTTACGGAAGCCATATGTTCCAGGATCTGGTAGAGGCAGAGATTTTTTACACCGCGTTATTTGACACTCCAAAGACACGGATTTTTAATCGTACTGTTTTTCACGATATGCCTAACATTCTCACGGAAATACTGCCGGATTGTAAAGAGTATGAAGACATTGTAAAAGTATGCCATACGGAAGGCATGCATTTGAAGTTATACTCAGATATTCAGAACAGTGAAACCGTACTGGGATTCGAATCATAATCAAATACATCACAACACACAAGAAATGAGCAGCGTACACTGCTCATTTCTGTTTTATACATTATTAGATTATATTCATTGTCAGTTATCTTTTATAGATTCCCTCCAGTATATCTACGGTCCCTTCAATTCCAAGAAGGCTTGCATTCAACAATATCTCATGAGAACTGATGCTTCCCCATTCCTGCCCCGTATGGGTTTCGTAATAGTATTTCCGTTCTCTGTCCATTCGTTTAATGCGGTCGAGAGCCTTCTTCTCAGACACATCGTATCTTTCTGCAATACGTTTGATACGGTCAGCCCTGTCAGCACAGATAAATACATTGATACAGTTCGGATTATCCTTCAAGATATAGTCCGCACATCTTCCAACGATTACACATGGTCCGCGTTCTGCAAGCTTTTTGATAATTTCCGTCTGTAATTCATACATCTGTTCAGATAACGGCTGTACATATTCTTCCGAATTAATATAGGAAGAATATCCCATCGGTGTGATCAGATAACTGGATACAAAACTGTTAAGAGAAGTCTCATCAATTGCCTTTGCCGTCTCTTCTCTGATATCCATCTTCTCTGCTGCCATTCTGACAAGATTGTTATCATATAACGGAATATCCAGTCTTGTTGCAAGAAGGTTGCCGATCTCATGGCCGCCGCTTCCAAACTGTCTGCCTATTGTTATGATCTTATGTGTCGTCATAGGTATCCCTCCTTCGGATGAAAGTATCACGATTTCTTTGTCCCTATTATACCTGTTTCCGTCAGAAAATACCATATATTTCATTCAATTATTCTGTCAATTTTTATACTGCCTGTCGCCTTTCCTCTACCAGAAATCCTTTTTCCCTCAGCTCCTGCTCAATCAGATCCAGCGTCTCTTCGCTGTCGGCACTGACCTTATGATAATGATAGTTGGATGTGATGTTCTTAAGCGGACTGGACTTGCCACTTCGGATATCTTCCATAAATGCGCCGACCTTTCTCCGGGAACTTAAGGCCAGTTCCGCCTCCATCTTTCCATAGACTCTGTGATGGATCATGACATTGTCTACACATCCTCCCAGGTCAACGATCGTATTCAGCTCTTCTTCCAGCTGTTCATCTGTGTGCTGTACTTTAAATATACGGCACACTGTCTTCGGCTGATTCAATATATAGCCGCGGTTTGTAGATATGATCTCATATCCTGCTGCCCGGATCAGTGCAATATCCTGCACGATCACCTGACGGCTGACACTATAAAGGGAAGCAAGCTTTGTTCCGGATACCGGAGCTTTGCTTTCCTGAATCTGTCTGATTATCTGTTCTCTTCTTTCAGATCCATGCATTTCCTGTTGCCACCTCCCATGTTATTTTTCCAAATGATCTATTTATCCATGTATTTTTCTCCACACACGGTAATCACATCTATTATACCGCATGAAGGTGCTTTAAGGAAATATCTAAAATCGGTGCGGAATGTGTCAGTGCTCCGCTGGAAATATAATCTACGCCGAGAGAAGTCAGTCTGCTGATATTCTCTTTCGTTACATTACCGGAACACTCGGTCTCGGCACGTCCGTCAATGATGCGGATTGCTTCCTGCATCTCTTCCGTGGACATATTATCGAGCATAATAATGTCTGCCCCTGCTTCTACTGCTTCTTTCACCATATCCAGATTTTCAACTTCTACTTCTATCTTACGTACAAATGGTGCATATTCTTTTGCCATCTGAACAGCTTTTGCCACACTTCCTGCTGCTCCGATATGATTGTCCTTTAAAAGAACCCCATCAGAGAGATTGTAGCGGTGATTGTATCCTCCGCCCACTCTGACTGCATATTTTTCGAAAATTCTCATATTCGGAGTTGTCTTCCTGGTATCCAGAAGTTTCGTCCTGCTTCCTTCCAGAAGGGAAGCCACCGAATGTGTATAACTTGCGATTCCACTCATTCTCTGCAGATAATTAAGTGCCACACGTTCTCCCGAAAGAAGGACACGGATGTCTCCGGTTACTTTTCCCATTAACTGTCCGTTCTTCACTTCGTCACCGTCTTTGCAGAAGAATTCTACTTTCGTATCTTTATCTAATAATTCGAAAACTCTCTGGAATATCTGAAGTCCTGCGATCACTCCGTCCTGTTTGCAGATCAGATCTACTTCTCCGGTTACGGCTTCATGCATAACCGCATTGGTCGTTACGTCCTCACTTGAAATATCTTCTCTTAATGCTTCCATGATCAGGTGGTCTACCTGTAAGGTCATTGTTATGTTATTCATGTTCTGCTCCTTTATCGTTCTTTTTCTATCCGCGCATCTACAGAACCTGCCACTGGCAGCTCTTTTCGAACGCATGGCGATCCACACACTGCACTTATTATATCATTTATACTGCTTTGCGTTCAGACAAATTTTCTTTTGCTTCTTCTTTTTTGATCTTAGCGGCTGCACGTTTTGCAAACACCAGACTCTCCAACAGGGAATTACTTGCCAGACGGTTAGCACCATGTACACCATTACAGCTTGTCTCCCCGACTGCATACAGGTGTTCCATAGAAGTCCTGCTGTCTGAATCTACCCAGATTCCACCCATAAAATAATGCTGTGCCGGTACAACCGGGATGCATTCTTTCGTTACGTCATATCCTTCTTCCAGACAATGTTCATAGATATTTGGAAAATGCTTTAAAATCGTTTCTTTTGGTATATGTTCCATAGAAAGCCATACATGATCAGTTCCTTCTTTTTCCATCTCTTCTCTGATTGCTTTTGTCACAACATCTCTTGGAAGCAGTTCGTCTACAAAACGTTCTTTGTTCTTATTATAAAGGACCGCTCCTTCACCACGTACCGATTCTGAGATCAGGAAACGTCTTCCCGGTTTCTTGGAATATAAAGTTGTCGGATGAATCTGTACATAGTCCAGATGTTCCAGACGGATTCCATGCTTCTTTGCAATCTCAATCGCATCCCCTGTCAGATGTGGAAAATTCGTGGAATGCTGATAGGTTCCGCCGATACCGCCACTTGCAAGGATCGTATTTTCTGCATAAATTTCATACGTTCCCTTTTCATTCTTTGCCTTGATTCCTACACATTTATCATCTTCGATGATCACATCTGTCATCTCTGTATATTCATACATTTTCACATTTTCAAGCTTCTTCACCTGAGCAAGCAGCTTGCTGGTGATTTCTTTTCCTGTCACATCTTCATGAAACAGGATTCTCGGTCTGGAGTGCGCTCCCTCTCTTGTATAGGCAAATTCGCCGTCCTTCTTTTCAAACTCTACGCCATACTTTACCAGATCATTGATGATATCTCTGGAATTACGGATCATGATATCTACAGATTCTTTCCGGTTCTCATAATGACCGGCTTTCATCGTGTCTTCAAAATAACTGTCGTAGTCGCTTTCGTCTCTTAATACACAGATTCCCCCCTGTGCAAGGAACGAATCACTGCTTTCCAGATCTGACTTGGTAATTAATATAATATCCTGTTCTCTTGGTAAATTCAACGCGCTGAAAAGTCCTGCGACTCCGCTTCCTACGATTACTGTATCTGCATTCAGTTTCATAATACAACATCCTCTTTTCTATACTGCTTTCCGTTTACGGCCAGTTCCTCCACTTATATAATTCTGACCGCTTAAACTTTCCACATTATACCACTGTTATTTACATGTGACAAGACAGTTGTTGTATTTAATCTTTACACGTAATTTTCTATTTAATGCATCATGACGACTGTCACCAATCGAACCTTTGTATGTAACCAGAAGGTTAGAATGAAAGATATGCTTAATCAGCAGATACAACACAATCGTAAATGCAAACAAATACCCAAACGTACCACCCCCGACATTCCCATATCTCTGCCTTCATATCGGTCGTGCAGATAATGCTTGAGCTGATCAGAAGCAGCTATCACCTAGAGTCCTATTACCACATGTCTTTCCAGCATCGTAAGCCCCTGCGGCATGCTGGTTTTATTCTCCTTCATGACTTCCATCAAATCCATCTTCACTTCCATAACGTCAATCTCTCCCATATCATAGCCGTCTGCAAGAATTTTTTCTTTGTCATCAATTGCAGGTCCTTCGATGTATTCCATGACCAGCGCATGCATGGTCGTATATTCCTGAATTTGTAAACAAAAAAGATTATTGTGCCGGAATTTCATTTCTGTATCACAATAATCTTTTTTATTTATACCTATTTATACAAATTCTCCCCATCAGATTTGATAACACCCTGATACCAGTAAAAGCTATCTTTTTTATAGCGGTTTAATGTACCGCCTTCTTCCTCTTCACGGTCTACATATACGAAACCATAACGTTTCTGATAACCATTTAACCAGCTTAAAAGATCTGTGAATGACCATGTACAGTATGCCAGAACTTCACAGCCTTCTTCAATTGCTTTTCCCAGTTCTTTCAAATGATCTTCCAGATAATGGATTCTATATTCATCATGAATCTGATCATCTTCTGTCTTTTTATCAAATGCTCCCAATCCATTTTCAGAAATCACAATTGGCAGACCATAACGGCTTGTAATTTCACGGCAGCAAAAGCGAAGCCCCATCGGATCTATCGTCCAATCCCAATCTGTTGTCATAAGATATGGATTTACTGGATTCTTATATATTCCCTGCATTCCCAGTTCTTGGGCAGATCCCTTTACACCTGTTGTATTCATCGTACCATACGGCGTAACTCCATCCATTGGATTATACTCACACACACAACTCTGATAATAATTTACACCCATGAATGTAATCTCTCCGGCAGCTTTTTTCAATATCTCCATATCTTCATCTAAAATTTCCGGAGCATAACCTTTTTTCTTCAGATAAGCCATCGCAGCTTTTGGATAACGTCCATATGCATATATATCCATCCACCAGAAATTTTTCAATTCATCATAATCACGTTTTGCCATTGCATTTACCGGTTTACAGTCCAACGCATAGGATGGTACATACGCAAAGCTTGCACCAATCTCTCCTTTTCCACCCATTTCACGATAAGCAAGTACAGCCCTGGCATGTGCCATAAAAGCATAATGATTAACCTGATAAAAAGTCTTCTGGTCATCAAATTTTCCAGGCGGGTGCTGTGCTGTCAACCAACCAAGAGAAGTAAATATATTCTGTTCGTTTAATGTAATCCAGTATTTCACTTTATCGCCAAAGTTTTCGAAGAGAGTCTTTGCATAAGTCACATAATCCTGAATGATCTCCGGGCTTTCCCATCCACCATACAGATCCACCAGTGCCTGCGGAAGATCCCAGTGGAAAATTGTCACCATCGGCTCAATTCCATATTTCAAGCATTCATCAATAATATCCTGATAAAATGCAAGTCCTTTTTCATTGACCGTACCTCTTCCTTCCGGATAAATACGGGCCCAGGAGATAGAAAACCGGTATGTTTTTAATCCCATCTCTGCCATTAATGCAATATCCTCTTTATAGTGGTGATAATGATCTACCGCTACATCACCGGTCGTTGCTTTATATGTTTTCCCTGGGATACGTACAAATGTATCCCAGTTTGTCACACCTTTTCCATCTTCTTTCCATCCACCTTCAATCTGATAAGCCGCTGAAGCGCTTCCCCATAGAAAGTCTTTTGGAAATCTTGTCACTTTCATTTCTTCCATATCCATATTCCTTTCCTTTACTGAACTTTGATAAGGTTACTTTCTTTTGTTACTTCTCCTGTTGCTGTTTTTTCAACTATTGCATACTGATCTGTGTTTGAAACGATCACCGGCGTTGTTACATCATATCCAGCCTCTTTTATTTTTTCAATATCAAATTCGATCAACACATCACCCTTTTTCACAACATCTCCTGCTGCTTTCTTCGGTGAGAAATATTTTCCTTCCAGATTTACAGTATCGATTCCGATGTGTACCAGAAGTTCTACCCCATTCTCTCCTACAAGACCTACTGCATGTCCCGTTTCAAACATCACATCTACTTTTCCATCAAATGGTGCATAGATCACTCCTTTTTCCGGAACGATTGCCGCACCTTTTCCAAGAATTTCCTGTGCAAATGTTGCATCTGCAACTTCTGACAGTGAAATTGCTTTTCCTTCTGCCGGACTTGCAATATCAATCGCATTCTCCATTACTTTTACTTCTTCTTTGCTTTCTGTTTCCAGCATGTCTAATTCATCATCATTTTCATCTACTACATCTTCAAATCCAATGATCATTGTCGCAATGAATGCAACCACTATTGTAAGGAGAATCGTAAGTGCTGCAAATAACAGACTCTGCGGTTTCCCTTTTTCTACATACTGAACGATTGTTACGATCGCAGGTGTCGCAATACCAAAACATTTCATCTGGAAAAATCCACCAAATAATCCACCTGCAGCAGCACCGATACATGCTCCTAACATCGGACGTTTCAAACGTAATGTTACACCATACAGAGCTGGCTCTGTAATTCCTGCAAATAATGCCGAAAATGCAGAAGATCCGGCAATCTGTTTAAAATCTTTGTTCTTACTCTTTACTGCTACTGCAAGCGATGCAGCACCCTGTGCCATGTTAGAGCAAAGTTCTCCGATACAGATAAAGTTTTCAAATCCTGTGGAAGCAATCATTCCCAGTTTGATTGGTGTAAATGCATGATGCATACCTGCCATAACAACGAAAGGATATACACCCGCCACAAGACCGATCGCAATAAATCCAAGTTTATCATGAATTGTATAAACAACTGTTGATAATACGTTACCACAGATTGCACCTAAAGGTCCAAGAATAATCAATGCAATAGGTGCTTCGATCAGCACTACCAACATCGGTTTTAAGAAGTTCTTGGTTACTACCGGTGTAATCTTATCTACCAGACGCTCGACATATTTCAGCGACCATACTGCCAGAATAATTGGAATAACAGAATAAGCATAAGATGCATATGTTACCGGAATAAATTTAAGAAATTTTACAGTTTCTTTTGCATCATTTGCACTATTCATGAATGAAATAAAATTTGGATGCAACATAATCAACGCTATACTTGCCGCATAATACATATTCGTTCCAAATTTTTTAGATGCAGATATCGCAATCAATACCGGCATAAAGAAAAATGCGCCGTCACCCATAACACTTAACAGATTATAAGTATCACCTTTTGTACTCAGAACACCGATCATTGGAAGTAATGTAAGAAGTACTTTGATCATTGCAGCTCCGATGATTGCCGGAATAACCGGTGCCATGATACCGGAGATTGTATCCATCAGCATAGAAAATACATTCTGTTTTTCCTTATTCTGTGGTGCTTTTTTCGGTACTTCGTTTGAAAAATTCCCAAGCTTATTAAGCTCTGCATAGACATTTGCCACATCATTACCGATGATAATCTGATACTGACCGGCTTTTTTCATGATTCCCATAACGCCTTTGGTCTTTTTCACTGCTTCATCGTCTACAATTGATTCATCTTTTAATGTAAAACGCAGTCTCGTCATACAATGTACCAGGCTGATTACATTTTCCTTTCCCCCGACTCTTTGGAGGATTTTTTTTGCTATACTTTCGTAATCCATTTTCATTTACCTCAATTTTCTTTTTTATTTTTTCATATATATAACAAAGACCCGACTTAAAAGAGCATACGCTTCCCGGGACCGCTGCTTTCTTTTAAGTCAGGTCTTGCTTAACTGAATAATAACAAACCTGCAATCTATTCTGATTGTTCATCTAATATTCTTTTAATGTGTATTAATAAATATAATATTTCATCTATTGTCAATTTGTAGTAATACTGTTTTTCAATATATTCCACAATTTTTCTGACTCCTGAATAAGCATATTCATTCTCTTCTATCAATACTTTGTATATTTCCTGCATGCTGTCTTGATAAATGGTATTATCAAATACTCTAGTCGCAAAAAATTTCAAATGAGTTAGAAACCGTTCATACGATATCGATTTCTCGTTAAATTCTATCTTAAAATGGATTCTGACAATCTGAAGAACTGCATTAATCAATTTCGTAATCTTATTAACATCTACATTACTTCCGCTGCCAAGTTCGGCCGAAACGATGTGCATCGCTATAAATGCAGCTTCGTCTTCCCCTAGATTCTCATCATTTTGTTCCTGTATCCATTGTACTGCCCTTAATCCAATTTCATATTCTTTTGGATAAAATTTACGGATCTCAAGTTTCATCATATTTTTTAATGCTATATTCTCACGATATCTGTCAACTGCGGAATTGATATGATCTGTAAGTGTCACATACAGGGAATCCCTGACTTTCAATCCTTCCTCCCTCGCTGTCTTTACGATACGGCTTACAATCTCCAAATATTCTTTCTGATATTTCTTTTACTACTTCCTGCAGTCTCCTGCTGTCATCGACACTCTCCAGATAATAAGTTTTATCCGCCAGTGCTTCATCCAGATTTTCACCCTTCTTTTTCTTGAACCCGATTCCTGCTCCTGTTATGATCAGTTCTCTTCCCTCCTGATCACTACTGACAACTGCATTCGTATTCAGAACTCTGACTATTTTCACAGCCATTCTCACCTCTAATTCAATCTTAACAACCATTGATACAATATGATAAAAAAAGACTGTCCATAATACAAAATCTCTTGATCTCTTGCACTATAAACAGTCTTGCTTACCATTACGTAATAACAAACTTGTTATTATATTACCAATAATACCTGTCTTTGTCTATATTCTTTTTATTTTTCGTCATAACCAATAAATTTACCATTTTCTTTTTGTGTATTTTCACAACTATTTTATTCCTTTCTTCTCAATAATGAACTTCACTTCACCTTTCTGCCTTTCTTTTATTCTAGTGAAGCTCCGATATCATCATTCCAGAAAGCATTAGGGCAACTACTTTTCTCTTCTCTCTCCTCCTCTTTTTATATTCAATTCCTTCTGTCATACGTTTCTATGCGTTCTTTTGATTATTCCACATTCTTCAACGCTTCATCCATCGGAACCTTTTTGATCTTCCGATATTCCAGAAGTGCTACCGCCACATAGGTAATAAATCCAACCAGGAACATTTCCACATATATCTTTGGATCGATCCACAGTGTGATCCATCCGGTCAGACTTTCCATCATCATTACACGGAAGATTACGTTCATAACCACCGTTTCAATCGGAAGACTTAAGAGCAGTTCTATTACAACCACAACCATGGTTGACATAATATACAACCTGCTGATCTCTCCGTTGGTATATCCAAGGATCTTCGTCATGGAAATGGACTGCGCATTTTTCTCGATAATGATCTTTGACAACAGATAAATGACAATCATATAGATCATGATCGCAAATCCATTGACCAGTCCCATCATATTTCCCATGGATACATCCAGCTGTCTTGATACCTTCGTCAGTGCTTCCAGATCAACTACAGACCCTATGTATTTCTCATCAATGTCTTTAATCTTTGTATTTGCAAAATATCCCGCATAATAATCACTTCCAAGATCAAATGTCTCGTTTAATTTGTCACGGCTCATAAATACACTGATTGCCCCGCTGTAATCATAGACTCCTTTTACTTTGAATGTGTAGCGTTTGCGTTCGTATTTTTCTTTTAATGTAATCTTATCTCCCGGTTCTACTTGATACTTATCTGCATATGCCGTCGATATATATACGCCATCTCCCAGATCTGCCTTAATATACTTACTGTCCGGTTCTACTCCGTACAATACTACCTCTTCGCTCTTGGCCTCTCCCGGAATTGTATTTAATGCGTATGCACTGAATTTTTCTGCTGTCTTGTTATCTGTCTTCGTGCCGTTCGAATACTGCATCAGCGATAGTAAACTTTCCAGTTTACTTTCACTGATTGCATCCGTCGGAACCTCCAGCATATACTGGTACTTTGCCAGCATATTTTCCTGTATTTCTTCCTGATAATGGTTCAGTACCGACGGGAGCAGCAATCCGAAGAATAACAGCAGATTTGCAAATATAATTCCTACAAACAGCACCAAATAATTACTGATATTCTGAAAAATAACTCTCAGACGGAATCTGCGGAAGATACCGAGTTTTGTACTTAAATGAACTGCCCTTTTTTGTTTTCTGGAAGAAAGATCTCTTCTTATGAACTTAAGCGGCGACAGTCTTAATTTGTAATGTAAAATTCCATAGTTGATCACCAGCATGATAATAACCGGTACAACCGTTGTCATCCAGAATGCTTCTGCATTCCAAACCGTTACATATGTCGGAAGGCTGTAACTTCCATAGTACATCCCCGCACATACCTGCTTTAATACTGTATATCCGAGAATATTTCCGACCAGTGCCCCGATCAGTGTGATCACAACCGGAAGTGCCATATAATGTAAGATCAATTCGCGCCTTGTATACCCGGATGCACGCAGTGTTCCGATCACGCCCGCTTCTTTCCTGATCGTATTGCTGATCGTAATACCGAATACAAATGCAAGAATCGCCATTACAATATAAAGCAGCATAACGATCATCGCACGGTCGCTTCCCATATCATCCCCTGTAAAATGGATCGACTGATTCTGGTATTGTGGTACAAAACTTTCTATCGTCACGACATCTGCCATGTCTTCCATCAGGTCTTCGGCCATCTTCTTTTCTTTTTTCTCTGTTGCAGGTTTTTTATCATAGATCCAGGCATAATTATACTGTACCTTTACCTGATTCAATGCTTCAAAATCTTTGTCTGTAACAATTGCCACTCCGAACTTTACAGCATCAAACATCGTATCATTATTATTCTGAAATAATGCACTGTAATCGGAAAGTGCCACAAGACCTGTAATCCGGAATGTCTTCTTTCGACTTTTCACCGTATCCCCGACTTTCAGCTCATTATTATCTGCATACATACGGTCCACAGCGATCTCACCGGACTTTTTCGGCATCTTCCCATTCATCAGGCAGACCTTATCTACCTCTTTCCGGTTCTTGAAAAATCGTATGGTACTTCCGTTCGTAAGCTTTTGCTCTATATAAAAATTCTCATATACCTTTACATCCGATTTTTCAATATCTTCTTTCTGTGCCGGAGTCAGCTTCTTCTTCGTCTGGAAATATCCGTCTTCGATATTGTATTTTTGAAAGCTGTCATCATATGCCCGGAGCATACTTCCATCAGCTACCAGGAATCCTGATACGAAACCAATCGTTATTGCCATCATGATAAAGACAACTAAATACTTTCCAAATTCACTTTTTAATTCTCTCGGCAATCTTTTTCTTAAAGGACTTTTCATCTGTTATGTCCTCCTTACCATTCCAGATTGATCGCCGGAATCTTTACTTCATTTCTGTAATTCTTCCGAATCATTCCGTCTCTTAACTTCACTACCCGGTCGGCCATGTCTTTGATCGCATCATTATGTGTAACCATGATAATCGTATTGCCATATCTCTGATTTACCGTCTCGATCAGTTTCAGGATTTCCTTGGACGTATGATAATCCAGCGCACCGGTCGGCTCATCGCACAACAGGATATCCGGATTCTTGACAATTGCACGTCCGATCGCAGTTCTCTGCTGCTGTCCTCCTGATAACTGATTCGGCAGTTTTTTCTGATGTTCATAAAGACCAAGCGTATGTAACAATTCATCCACATCTAACGGATGATCACTCAAATATGCCCCTACTTCAATATTCTCCCGTACCGTCAGATTCGGTATCAGGTTATACATCTGAAAAATATATCCCAGATGCTTTCTTCTATACAGTGAAAGTTTCTTCTCCGTCATATCCTCCAGACGTTCGCCTTCAATCGTGATACTGCCCTCATCAGCACCATCAATTCCCCCTATGATATTCAGAAGTGTTGATTTACCCGAACCGGATGGTCCAAGCAAGACACAAAATTCTCCTTTTTCAATATCCAGATCCAGACCTTTCAACACGTTCACACGGCTGTCGCCTGTCCCGAATGACTTTTTAATTCCTCTTATTTCCAGAAACATAATTCTCCTCCCTTCAGTTACCTTCCTATAACCAATGTTAGTTTAAACTTATTTATTTGTCAACGAAATCCTTTTTTAGAATGTCTTCATCCGGAATTTTCGTCAGATTTTTCCTAATTTATCTTTATATTTTTGCATATTTGGTATTAAAAAAAGGATGACTCTCTACTTATGTCATCCTTTTCATTCTCAACTTATCTGAACCTATCCTGATTCTTTTTCTTATTACATTTTCTTATATCGAAACAATCGCTTTGAACTGATCACAGTCGATCTTAATATCAAATTCTCCTCCCAATGCTTTCGCATAGGTACTTACGATTGCAAGTCCCAGTCCGTTACCCTCACTGGTTCTTGCCTTGTCGCCTCTTGAAAACCGTTCGATGATATCTTCTTTTTCAAAATCCATCTCATATCCGGATGTATTCGTAATCTCCAATACCATTTTCTGATCTGTTCCCGCTTCCTTTTTATACGTCTTGACAAATACCCTGGTTCCTTTCGCCGAATACTTCAGCGTATTTTCCACCAAATTCTGGCAGATCCGATAAAAATATGAATTATCAGAATAAATTGCCGTATCTTCTTCGGTAAACTGAGTTACAAATTTCAGTCCGCTTTCTTTTATCCGGTCATCCATATCTGCAAATATCTGTTCCATCAGACGATTAAGCTCAAAAGTTTCTTTGTGAAGTTCTACATTCCCAC